>Ga0209666_1003066_pt1 | contig 12270 bp, 10 predicted proteins | sample SaaInlV_125m_DNA_FD_184679 | JGI IMG/M metagenome (GOLD analysis project Ga0209666, IMG submission 184679) | Marine microbial communities from expanding oxygen minimum zones in the Saanich Inlet - Saanich Inlet SI037_S3LV_10m_DNA (SPAdes)... | ecosystem: Environmental > Aquatic > Marine >...
TTGCCAAATTGCGAATTTCCGACCTCACACACAATCACCGGCCGCGTTCGATCGATCCACCCGGAGAGCGCCATGGGGGACATCGCCGAGGCTTTCAAGGTCAAGCTGACCGGCCTTAACGCCTCGTCCCAGTCCATCGAGACCCTGAGCCACTGGTGCGTGTTCCATCGCAAGAAGGCGAAGGATTTGGTGAAGGTTTTTGAGCGGGAGCTCCAAGGGGCGGCGGGCAAGCGCAAGCTCGTGTTCCTGTACCTCGCCAACGACGTGATCCAGAACTCCCGCAAGAAGGGACGCGAATGGGTCGACGCGCTGTGGCCCATCCTGGGCTGGGCCATGAAGCACACCCTCCGGAACTCCTCGGACGAGAAGACCATGCGGCAGTGCGAGAAGCTGGTGAACGTCTGGCAGGATCGTAAGATCTTCGGCAGCAGGTCCCTCTCCGGGTGGCTCGATCCGGGAGCCGGCGGCGACGACGCCAACGGCACGGCCAACGGCGACGTCGCCGCCAAGAACGCCGCCAAGGCTGAGCACGCGCACGGACGCAACCGCGACGTACCGGCCTTCGCCAGGAGAAGGGAGGAACGACTCGACGCCGTTCCATCCGCGCTCACGGGGAAACACGCCGAGCTCGCCAAGGCTCTGGAAACCGTCGAGACCGCCTCAGCGGCGCTGGAGAAGGCCACGTCCGCGTGTGAGACCGACCTGGTCCCGGCGCACATCGCCGACGACGTCGTGGACACGTGCCCGGAGGGAGAGGAGGAGAGATGCAAGCAGCGGCTGCAGGCGGCGGAGAGCGCCCTCGCGGCCAAACGCGCAGCCCTGGAGGAGAGCTCCAAGGCTCGCGCGGAGGCGGCGCGGCTGGCGAAGGAGGTGTTCGAGGCGTGTGAAGCCGCGGCGACGGCGGAGGCTGCGGAGCTGGACGAGTCCGCGTCCGTCGCGGTCAAGGTGGCGACGCTGCGAATGAAGGCGACTAAAAACGCGGCGCGGGCGATGGCGGCGGCGGCGGCGTCGGAGGGCGCGGGGTCTAAGAACCCCAAGCCGGTCCCTAAACCCGAGCCCACGCCCGTGCCCGTGGCGGAGGAGGAGCCGTACGTGCCGGAAGGGGCCGGGGACGACGAGGAATACGTCCCGATGGAGGCGGGCGGCGGCGAGCAGGACGACTTACAGGCGTTGCTCTCGACTTTGCAAGAGGCGGCGAAGGATCCGGAGGTGTTTCACAACATGCTGGCGGCGCTGCCCGCGGAGCAGCGCGAGATGGTCGAGAAGGCCATGGCTGACTAGTGATTTGATTAATGCTCTTAATGCTCTAATGCTCATCGTCGACATCCTCGACTACGACGAACCGGCTTCCCTTGCGCTTGGCTTCCCGAATGATATCGCGAGCCCACTTCTTCGTTCCGTGCCTTTGCTCCATCCGCCGCGCCTGCCGCCCGCCGTTTTTAACCCTCGGCTTCACGACCCTGAGCCACTCCAGCTCGCGCCTGAACCGCCGCGCGAACCCACCGCACCCGCTCCACCTCCACGCCCACGTTCTCGCGGACCTCGAGAGGCAGAGCGGCGCGGCGACGAACGCGACGAAGACCAAAACTTTCGACGCCAAATTCACGAAGGCATCCGCGGCTTTGTACGCGGCGTCGTGCTCCCCGCCCTTGACCCGCATCTCCTCCACGCGCTGGAGCTCCTTGAGCCTATGACCCGCGGCGACGTCGTGGTTCGTGGCGAGCAGGTTCTTGAGCAAGGCTCTGGCGACCGCGGCGTCCGCCGGGTCGCCGGCTTCGGCTCCTTCTCCTTCGGAACCCGCCCAATCGCACCCGCGCTCTACTAACCCCCCCGCGTACCTCGATATGAGCACCTCCGCCGCGCGAAGGCTTCCCATGTCGTGCCCCGCGCGGCCCGCGCGGCGAAACGCGTCGATGATCGAGTCGTCGCACCGCTTCGCGTCGCCCGGGGGCGAGCACGCGGCGGCGTCGGCGCCGAGCATCGCCGCCGCCGGCATCTTCGCGACGTCCGGGTGCGTCGCCGCCAGGGCTAAGATCTGCGCCGCGGCGGTCCTCGCGGATATCGCCGCGTCGATCACGGCGTCGGCGTCGGCATCGGGCGGGAGGGAGTTCGTCACGTCGTCCGCGCACGCGCCCGCGGAGAGGCAGCATCCCAGCGCGAGCATCTCGGGGAGTTTGAGCGAGGGCGGATCGATGACCGCGACGGCGTAGCCGTCCGCGCTGCCCGGGGTGCCCGCCTCCTTCGCGAGCTTCCGCACGTTGTCTAGGAACCCCGTCAGGTTCTCGTCCTCGTATAGAGCGCGCAGGACGGTCTTGGCGCAGAACGAACGGGCGTCGTGGCAGGCGGCCGATCCGATGTCTGGGAGCCCCCTCGGGACGTCCACCAGGTCGATCCGCGTTTGTTGCGTTTGTCGTTGGGTCTCTATTGACGCGGCGGCTCCGATTGATGACATCGTGACGAGGAGAAGCGCGGCGACGACCCGGCGGCCGAACGTCATCGGACCCATCGCGTGCGCCGCCTGAAGCGCGGCGAGGCGACGAGTGGGGAAATTTGGCACATCATCATCGAAAAGTTCCGAAAGCCGAGCTGCAGTGGCCATGGGTTCGATCCGCACACGCCTTGAGGTCGAAAATTTTTCCCGCCTTCCTTGATCGTGTGTCATCGCAAATTGGATCGCGTTTCAACGGCACCCGACGTTTTCCCGGTTTGACACCCGTCGATGAACCCCCGATTGAAAGCAGATCTTCGCGTGCGCCAATGACGAAACGCGTCACGTCTGACTCGGCGAAAAAGGTCTTCTGCCGCGCGGGAAAAACCTGTGGACAACACGCGCCGCACGGGTCACGCGACGCATCATCGTTCAACCGGACGCGCGAATTGAGCGCCGAGGTATTGGACTCACACGTTCGCGTGCGAAAATCGACCGTGTGCGACGCTAAGAGACGCGGAAGCGCCCCCATCCGGAAGAGTTAACTACCACGTGTTGAGGAAATGACGATGGTTCGAGATCCGGCTTCGGTGGAGTTGGAGGAGGATGTGTCGACGGACGAGGATCTTTCGCACCGGTGAGCGATCGTTTCACACGCTTACGTGTTTGAATACCCGTACCACGCTGTTTCGGCGCCCGGACACGCCTCCGTTTGGCCAAACTCGCGCGTATTCGGCCGCGTTCGGGTTTGGAGAACCGTTATCTGAACCACGATACACGTGTATCGTCTGGACCCATCCATGGCTGACCCAAGTCGTCCCCTTTCCGTTTTCGAAACGCAGGAGCAAGAAGGAACTCAGCGCGGCGCACAAGAAGTCCCCCGGAGGCATGCGCCGGGTGGATTCCCTGGAGCTTCACAGGCTGCGGCTCCCCGAGATCGTGCGCAAGACGAAGGGGCCGAGCTCGCTGGGCAAGAGGAAGGCGCCGGCGCAGCGAGCCAACACCATGACCGCGAGTCTCCTGTCGTTCATGGGTTTGGGTGGGGGCACGAACACGGTGGTGAAGGCCTAGCGAACCCCGCGCGACTGCGAACGATCGTCGCACGATGTATAGCGCACGCAACAGCAAGACCGACATGTACCATTGGCGAGATGCACACAGCTGTGTTTCACCTCATTCATCAATAGGCAGACGCACGAGGTGTTGTGATTTTTGAATGAATCCAACTACTGTAGATAACAAATCGAATCTGCGCTAATAGCAACGGCATCGCCCCCGTCGCCGCCGTTCTCATACACCCTCCTCGCTCAGACACTCTGTCCACCGGGGAGGCTCACGCCCGAGCCGTCCTCCTCGAGAAAAAATCACACTCACACTCCATCCGTTTAGATGTCCACCTCGCCGCTGATGTTCAGGAACTTCGCGGCGGTGTTCACGTCCTTGTCACCACGGCCGGAGCAGTTGAGGACCACCTTCTGGCCCTTCTCGAGGGTGGGCATGAGCTTCTCGAGGTACGCGAACGCGTGGGAGGTCTCGAGCGCGGGGATGATACCTTCCATGCGGGACACGCGGACAAAGGCGTCGAGAGCCTCCTGGTCCGTCACGGCGTGGTACTCGGCGCGGCCAAAGTCCTTGAGGAAGGAGTGCTCGGGTCCGATGCCGGGGTAGTCGAGGCCCGCGGAGATGGAGTGCGGCTCGATGATCTGGCCTTCCTCGTCCTGGATGAGGTAGGAGAAGGAGCCGTGGAGGACGCCGGGCTTGCCGAGGGTGAGCGTCGCGGCGTGCTTCTGCCCGGGGCCCATGCCCTCGCCCGCAGCCTCGATGCCGATCAGCTTGACGTCCTCGTCGTCGACGAACTCGTGGAACAGGCCCATGGCGTTGGAACCGCCGCCCACGCACGCCATGAGGATGTCGGGCTTGCCGCCCCACTTCTCCATCGCCTGCGCCCGGGTCTCCTTGCCGATGACCGCGTGGAAGTCGCGAACCATCATGGGGTACGGGTGGGGACCCGCGACGGAGCCGAGGATGTAGTGGGTGGTCTCCACGTTGGTCACCCAGTCGCGGATGGCCTCGGAGGTGGCGTCCTTGAGGGTGGCGGTGCCCGAGCGGACGGGGCACACGGTGGCGCCGAGGAGGCGCATGCGGAAGACGTTGAGCTTCTGCCTCTCCATGTCGGCGGCGCCCATGTAGATGATGCACTCGAGGCCGAAGCGCGCGCACACGGTGGCGGTCGCGACGCCGTGCTGGCCCGCGCCGGTCTCGGCGATGATGCGCTTCTTGCCCATCTTCTTGGCGAGGAGCGCCTGGCCCACGGCGTTGTTGATCTTGTGCGCGCCGGTGTGGTTGAGATCTTCGCGCTTGAGGTAGATGTCGCCGGTGCCGTAGTGCTCGGTGAGGCGCTCGGCGAAGTACAGCGGGTTAGCGCGGCCGACGTAGTCCTTGAGGATGCTCTGGAGCTCGGTCTGTGGGGGAAGGGTGGGGGGCGACGCGGTGAGCACGAATTATCGTTTCGTTTCGAGGGATTATATCTAATCTTCCGGTCCGATCGGGGGCTTGAGACGCGCGCGTGCGCCGATCGTCGCGCGCGCGTTGAGCTCAGATCTCGGGAACATCGTGGGTTGACGATATCAGACGTTTGGGTACGTACCTGGAAGGCCTGGTCGGAGGCGAGGGCGGCGTACTCGCGCTCGAGATCGAGGAGCGCGGGGATGAGCGTCTCGGGGACGTACTTGCCGCCGTACGCGCCGAATCGGCCGGTGGTGTCGGGGCGCTGGACCTCCTTGATGGATTGCTTGGGCGGATCCACGATGGCGGCGCGAACGACGGTGTTGCGGCGCGCGATGGACACGGCGGAGCGGCGGGGCTGCTGCGCGCGCGCGCCGCGGACGGCGACGCGCGCGGACAGGGCCTGGGGAGCGGTCACGGCGGAGGCCATGGTTGCTACCGGGGGGAGTTGCTCGCTCGTTGACGACGAGGGCTCGACTCGGGTTCCGACACGCTAGGTGTGCGGAGGGGCGGGATCGAAGATCTCGCGGGGACGATGCGGTGCACCGGAAGATGCGCTCGCAGGTTGTGTCGCGGGAGTCGCGGGTGTCGCGGGTGTCGACGTGGTTCAGTCCTGGCGATTGCGAGTGGGGAAAAAAACTTGATCTCTCGCTCGACCAATCAGCGCGCAGCATCTCCGAAAATGTATGAGTGAACAAACAGTCTGCAAAAAAGCCGGAAATAAACGGCGTTTTTCGCCGGCGTCGCGGGTTTTTTCATCAGAAAAAAAGGATGATCTGCTCCACCACCACACACAACGACCTGCACGGGGACACGATGTCTTCCGAAGCAGAGACCAAGCCCGAGGCTGAGGCCAAGTCTGTCGAGGATGCCAAGACCTCGGAGGACGTGGACAAGGCCGCGGAGGCGCTCGGAAACGTCGGCGTGGCCGGTGAGTCCCCGATCCCCCCGATCCCACACTTTTTCCCTCGGATTGTTGCGAATGCTCGATTGCCTGCACCCCCGCCCCCGTCCCCGTCTCTCTCGGACCCACGCTGACCCAAACTCCATCCATCGACCACTGACAGAGAAAGAGGATGTCGAGAAGCCCGACGCGCCCGACACCACCCTCGGCAAGTCCGAGCAGCTCGTCGAGCAGGAGGAGACCGTGGTGGAAAAGAAGGTCGTGGACGACACGCCGTACGCCTCGGCCAAGTCCTTCGAGGAACTCGGCCTGAGCGCCGAGCTGCTCCAGGGCCTGTACAGCGAGATGAAGTTCGAGCGGCCGTCGAAGATCCAGGGCGAGACCCTACCGATGATCCTCACGTCCCCGCATCGCAACCTCATCGCGCAGGCGCACAACGGATCGGGCAAGACGACCTGCTTCACGCTCGGCATGCTGTCGCGCATCGACGTCGCCAACCCCGCGCCCCAGGCGCTGTGCATCTGCCCCACCCGCGAGCTCGCCATCCAGAACGTGATGGTCATGGAGAAGATGGGCAAGTACGCCAAGATCACCATCGCGTACACCGCGGACCCGAGGTGGGTGGAAAGGTCGAGCAGGCGGGAAAAGGTGGACGCCCAAGTCGTGATTGGAACGCCTGGTAAGATGCTGGGGTGGATGCGGGAGAAGCAGCTGGACTGCAAGGGCATGAAGATCCTGGTGTTCGACGAGGCGGATCAGATGATGGACACGGACGGGCACAGGGTGGACTCGCTCAAGATCATGAAACACCTCAAGAGCAGCACCAAACAGATGCCGCAGGTGCTGCTCTTCTCCGCGACGTTCAACGAACGCGTCAAGGATTTCAGCACCAAGGTGGTGCCGAACGCGAACCAGATCTTCCTCCCGGCGCACGAGCTGTCGCTGGACGTCATCAAGCAGCACAGGGTGTACGTCGGCAGCACCGAGGCGAAGGAGATTCTGCTCAAGGAGAAGATCTTCCCGTGCTGCGACAAGATTGGCCAGACCATCATCTTCGTGCGCACGCGCGAGGGATGCAAGCGCCTGATGCGCACCATGAACGAGGCTGGGTACAAGTGCACCGCGATCGAGGGTGGCATGGAACACAGCGAGCGAGACCGCGTCGTGAAGGAGTTCCGCGACGGGCTCACCAAGATTCTCATCTCCACCGACGTCCTCTCCCGCGGCCTCGACGTCTCCACCGTCACGCTCGTCATCAACTACGACATGCCCGTGGAGCACAGTAACCCGCGGGCGCCCAACTTCGAAACCTACCTCCACCGCATCGGTAGGTCCGGCAGGTTCGGCAAGAAAGGCGCCGCGTTCAACCTCCTGCTGGGCCCCGACGAGAGGGCCGTCATGGACAAGATCGCGGACCACTTCAACCACCCGGTGCCCGAGGTCGAGTTCAACGACGACGACGCGTTCGAGCACGTCTTAGAAGAGGCCGGGCTCATGAGCAAGGAGGAGTAAATAGGTGGTTTGATACACGCCACTAATAAAAACTTTTAATCGAAACAGTATTCATCGTCACACGAGTCATGCGCGTTCGACGACCTGGAGACGCGAAGGTTCTCGCTTGGATTTATTGATGTAAGCTACAGACAGATCTAGAGGAAGCCGCCCCGCTGTCCCGCACAAGGCGCCGTCACGCCGCCTTTTTCGCCGGTTCCATCGTCTTTATCGCCGTCCGCGCCAACTCCTCGTCCGATACCTTCATCCACAGCGCCCGTCTCACCCTCGGGCCGAGCCAGCGCCAGGTGAACCACTCCTTGCGCACCCACTTCAGGTATCCGCGCTGGTGCGCCATGCCCACGAGGAAGGGCAGAAGCGCGTGCAGCGGGATGCAGCACGGGCCGAGGCAGATGACCACCATTATATATTCCAAGCGTGTGCGATGCGTTAATAAGCAAAGCAACGACGCGTTGGTCTGGTGTGTCGCGTTGGTCGGGCGAGAGAAATTCATTTTTTGGCCTCGAAAAAAGAAACTGACACGCGCTGCTGCCAAAGTCAAGAACTCGTCGTTTGCGGTCTATTTTGCCCAGTAAAAAAAGGACGGGATGTTACGACGGGCCGCGCTCGGAAAGAGAGTCAAATCTACCATCGCAGCCATGGCGGAGGTGCTCGAAGGGCGCGACGGCCCCGAGGGCGCGAGCCTGCTTCGGTCCAGGCTCGAGCCGCAGGAGGCTCGGACAACGGCCGTGACGAAGCAGGCGGCGGCGCCGGTCTACCTGTTCCTCGTCGGCGCGGTGCGTGCCGTCCCGCGGATGAAATCTTTCGGAAACGTTTCGATCGACCCGCGCCCTCTTCGCCCTCTTCGCCCCGTCACCGCGCCCTCTGACCGAATCGTACCCACCTGACACACACGAAACAGATTCTCTTCTTCAGCGCGTGCGTCTGCGGTTTAGTCGTGAGCGCGAGGCCCGATTTCTGGACCGTGGAGCGCGACGTCGTCCCGATGGAAGCCGGGATGGGAGCCGCGCTCGGCGGGGACGTGGACGACATGCTCGGGTTCGACGCGCCTTGGTTCCCCCAGGGCAAGACCGCGGACCAGGTGAAGATCGACCACGCCACGATCGGCGCGCAGGCTCGCAAACAGGAAGATTTCGTGCCCCAACACGGGTTCGAGCGGTGGAGGGGCGCGCCTTACTGGCAGCACTACACCGAGATGCCCGTGGAGTTCAACGCGCCGCGCTGGAAGATGCAGTCGAAGGACCTGGTGGTGGCGACGCACACGACGGACAAGGACAAGTCGAAGCTTTTCATGGCGTCCGTGCACAAGCACGGTCTCGCGGCGTCCGTCTCCGGCGTGGGCACGTGGTGGCACTCGCACGAGGACAAGCAGATCGGACTCAAGGCGTCGCTCATGCGGATGCCCGCGGGGGACGACGGCGCCGACCCGATTGTGATCCTCGCCGACTCCGACGACAGCATGTTCACGTGCGGCGCGGAGGAGATCGTGCGAAGGTTCGAGAACCTGGACGCCGACATCGTCGTGGGCACGGAGACGAGGTGCTGGCCGCCCGAGGCGGCGCACTGCCGAGACGGGTACAAGCACCTCGAGGACGGCGTCGCGGCGGGGATGGAGGTTCGCTCCGAGCTCGGGCGCGTGGACGCGGGTAACCCAGGGGAACACAAGCCCACGTCGAGGGTCTGGGGCGACGCGGGCGCCCTCGTGGGACGCAAGAGCGCGCTCGTCAAGCTCCTGAAGGAGTTTGAGTCGTTCCTCGAGATCAACCCCAAGTTTCGCGCGGACCAAGGCGAGGGCGCTCGGTGGCGCTCCTTTTTCAAATCGTGCAAGCCCTTCGGCTTGGACACGAAGGCATGGAGGGTGGCCACGAACGCCAGGCCGCCGCGCACGTGGATCGGGTACGACGACCAGATGTGCCTCAACAGGTACCTCATCGAGCGGTCGATGGCCAAGGACACGCGGGTCAAGCTGGACCGCGACGCGACGTTGTTGCACACCGTCGGCGGTACGTCGTCGGAGTCCTACGGCGCGGACCCGAAGACCGGGCGGCCGTTCTGGAAGGCGACGAGTAAGTCACCGTGCGTGTGGCACTTCAACACGCCCCAGGCGGCGGACGAGATGCGTCCCATGATCAAGAAGTACCCGAAGGCGTTTGTGTGATTTGGATTTGGATTCGGTTGAAAGACGACCGACGCATCTGCGTTTGCCTTATTCTTTTGTGTTGACGAGTGACCGTATTAGCAGCGCGCGCCGCGATTCTTGTAAGCATGCGAGAAGTTAGCGGCAGTTAGAGCTATCATCGTTCGCGAAACCACGACGCGACCTCTCCTTATACCCGAGCAAGTTGCGCACTTTTCAGTGGATATTTTGGCTGCAGTATTTTTTGGATCTCTGTGCAGTTGTGAGTCTGGTTTTCGACCAATCACAGCGCACCAAGTCAGCCCCGCTGCTCAGCTCCTATCACCTATTGGACGTGGCCCTGCACAGCTGTGTTATTTCCTCGGGCGCCTGTACAGTCATCCGCCATTATCAGGTCGCGAGACCGGGTCGCAGACGCGCGGCTCGTGCTGATAGACGCGCGGGGCGGCCATGGAGACCGCCGCCCCCGTCTCTTATCACCACACCATAGACATAGCCCTGGACCCGCCGCTGGCGAGCGCGGGCGAGGCCAGTCTGTGGGTGGAGATAAGCGCGGGGGATCCCGGAGGGTTATCCCACGAGGCGTCAACGGGCGGCAGGTCCGATGCGACGTCGCCGACGCTGGTGCTGTCCAGGGTGGACGGCGATGGAGCGGAGCAACGGTTCGCGCTTCCACACGGTACGTACCGCCGATTCGTTCGGTCTGATCCACGTGTACCGCCCCACCGCGACGATGCGCGCGTCTGAAGCGTCCCGACACGAACCGATCCCGCGGAAAAACAAACAATCCCTTCCGGAACCGCACTCTCCCAGAAACCCGCCGTGAAGACCCCGCTGACCCAAATGACCCAAACCACGTTCCCCCTTCCTCTCTCTCCACGCAGGCGCGCGAGCGGAGGGCATCCGCGCGAAGAGGCGCAAGAGCGGCTGGCAACTGAGGGTCATCGTGCCCGTCGTCGAACACGCCGTCGAGGTCGAGGCGAAACCCGAGATCGAGCCGATCCGCCCCGAGCCCACCACGTCCGGGTCCGACGACGACGCCGCGTCGACACAAGTCCCGCACCTCGCCGACCTCGACTTCGGCCCGGGGTGCGACGCGTGCGCCGCGGTGGGGGACGCTGGGGATCGGCGGGTGGTGGCCACCCGCGCCATCCGACGGGGCGAGGTTGTCGTCTTTGAAGCGCCGGTGGCCGCGGTCAAAGCGGGCGAGCCCGTCGCATCCGACGCCCTCGCCAGCGCGTTCTGCGACCCGCGATGCGGGTCCCCCGGAGGATGCAAGGGCTCGCCCACGCGAACGACGTCGCAGGTTGAGATCCCGTCCATGGGCGCCATCATCGGCGAGCACCTCCACGGGTGCACTGACGACGTCGGGGGCGATCGATGCGCCACGCCGGGGCTGTTCGGCCTGTACGGGGGCGGCGCGGGTGGGAAGGGCAAGACGCGGCGGCGACGCACGGAGGTGGCCGGGGATAGGGTACCGAACGAGTGGCTGCTCACGCACCAGCTCTTGGAACTTCGAGCACAGCTGTGCGCGCCGGGGACGCGACCGCGGGAGTGGGCGGGTGAATACGCGTCGAGGCTACCCGCCGACGCCGCCGAGCGCCGACGCGACGAGGACATCGCACACGCTCTCGCCGAGGAGATCGGCGGGGACGTAGACGTAGAGGACGTCAAGGCGGTGCACGCGGTGGTGTGCGCCAACGCGTTTGCGCTGGAGGCGATGTGCACCCGGCTCAACTACGGCGCCGGTTTCTTCCGAGCCGCGGCGTACCTGAACCACAGCTGCGATCCCAACTGTTTGTCCCTTCGGCTCGGTGGTAACATGGCGATATTCGCGGCGAGGGACGTGGCGTGCGGCGAGGAGCTCACGCATTCGTACATCCCGTCGCACCAGCTGTTGCTGCCGAGCGCGTCCAGGCGTCCGTTGCTCACCTTTGACTGCGCGTGCGCTCGATGCGCCCGACGGTCCCGAGGCGGTTCGGGTTCAGCCGCGACGAAGGCCTCGGAGCTCGAAAACGGCGAATCCGTGTGGGACACCCCGCTGGCGCGCGCCGCGATTGAGATACGAACCGTCGCGGTGACCAGCGGCCACGACCGCCCCCGCGAGGTGCTCGACGCCTTTCGATCGGAGGTGCTCGAGGCGCCCGCCGCCCGAACGGCGCTCGCGAACGCCCCTCCGCAAGCCGCGCTCTCGTTGTTGGAGCCGGTACTCGACGCGCACTGGCGAGCGGCGCTGAACGCGGGGGGAAGCCAAGGGAAAGTCATCGACGAGGTGTTGGATGCCGAGAACGAGGTGATCGTCTCCGCCGCGCCGCCCGCGTCGGAGGCGGCGGTGGCGGCGCGAGCGTGGAGGGACGCGGCGAGTAAGCTCCGACGCGCCGCGGCGAGCGAGGGCGTCGGCGTCGGCGCCGCCGCAGATCAAACCTACGCCATCGCCGAGGTGACCGCGTTCATGCTGGACGCCGCGGAGGGTGGCGCCGAGGGAGTGACGGACTCGGGCGTGGCGAAGAGGGCGCTGATGTACCTGGTGGCGGCGCACGGCGATTCGTTGGCGTGCGCGCAGGAGGATACGTTGTGCCTTCGTGCGATGCCGGCGGCTTCGGCGGCGGCGGAGGCGTTCGAGCGGCTCGTAGCGGACGCCGCCGTGCTGCGGCTGAGGGAACCCGGGGATGCTGCTTTCGTGCTGCCGCCGATGCCAAAGGCGGCGAAGCAGAAAGCGACGGGAGCTAAGAAGACGCCCAAGGCGGCAAAGGAAGTTAAGCCCAAGGCGGAGGTTAAGCCCAA
>Ga0209666_1003070_pt1 | contig 12265 bp, 7 predicted proteins | sample SaaInlV_125m_DNA_FD_184679 | JGI IMG/M metagenome (GOLD analysis project Ga0209666, IMG submission 184679) | Marine microbial communities from expanding oxygen minimum zones in the Saanich Inlet - Saanich Inlet SI037_S3LV_10m_DNA (SPAdes)... | ecosystem: Environmental > Aquatic > Marine >...
GGAATACTACGAGGAAATCGAGCAAGACCTTCATTGGTTAGGTATTGAGTCAACAGGCAGTCCATTGCGCCAGAGCGATCGCTTGTCTGCATACAGCGATGCCCTAGACAAACTTAAAGTGATGAATGCGGTTTATCCATGTTTCTGCACGCGAAAAGAAATTCAGCAGGAGATTAATTCGCTGACCAACGCTCCACACGGCAAAGAGAGCTTACTCTACCCCGGCATCTGCCGTAATCTATCATTGGCTGAAAAAGCAATTCGACTAGATGCTGGAGATCCACACTGCTGGCGTCTCAATAGTGTTGCCATTCGGCCCATCGCAGAGCGTCTATTTTTTACTGATCAATTGCATGGTAAGGTAGTAGTCGATCCCGATTTACTGGGTGACGTTGTGCTCGCACGCAAAGATATTACCACCTCTTATCACCTGGCAGTCGTAGTCGATGATGCCTATCAGGAAATTACGGATGTTACTCGTGGTGAGGATCTTCTCCCATCTACCCATATACACCGGATTCTTCAAAATTTATTAAATCTCCCTGAGCCTCGATACCACCATCATCGGCTTATTCTCGATACAAACGGCAAGCGCCTAGCCAAACGCGATGATGCTCTTAGCATCAAGAACCTTCGGGAGCAGGGGAAATCACCTGACGAGGTCCTTGCGATGCTGGCCTGATTTTTTACAAAGCGTTTACATACGGCAGACAAATTCAAGCCTGCTTACATACGACCAACATCAGAGGAACCTATGCAATGCCCAACTGTAATTAAAACATAGCTGGTGCAGATGGGTGGCAGGCTGCAGATTTTCTACCCTAATATTTTTGTCGAATATGATTATAGCCAATGACTCCATAGATTGTGATGCTCGCCGGATACCTTCGAGTAGAAAAGGGGAAATGAAAGGCTGGCTCGGAAGAAAATAAATTTTTAGATCCACTAACCAAGGGGAATTTGATCTTTGCTATGCCTTGGATACGCTAGATTTATCTAACATTGCTAAAACTTTTTAAAATCTTCACAAATAGCACGACCGAGCTTAACAGATTGTATTTTTTTTGAGCCCTACTCCTATGCTATGCTAACAATTGAAATCTGTTAGAACGGCTTGTAAACGCCCGTTTCTCTAGGGGGAGCGGTGCGACAAGAAAAAAAAGACAAATGATCTGATTTGCGCCAAACCACAACATGTTGTATTGTTAATAATTTGTTGATACTATATGAGCAAAATTTAATTGACCAAATCATCAATTATCTGATATTCTACGACAACTGTGCAGGTGATTTAAATATGTAACTGAACCTCCAGAAAACACACAAAATATCAACTGTAGCATAGTAGAGTACACCCATTTCTCTTTGTTTTCCACCATTTTATCTGCTTCATAATTCTTTTAACTATACCCATCTCTTTCACATTATGGCAGACACAGTAGATATCGTATTGGGTGAGCGCACGTTCACTCTCGACCGTAACAAGGCTGAGAAGGCATATGCCGCCAAAAAAGTGATAAACGGTCGTAACTCGATGTTTTTCAACATTCTGCCGTTGAAATACAATTGGGCCTACGAACTCTACAAGGAGATGAAAAATTCCCATTGGGAGCCGGCGGAAGTGGATCTGAAGGTGGATATCGCCCAGATCGGTTTGTTGGATGAGTCGTGCCAGAAAATTATCAAAACCGCGCTTGGTGCCTTTGCGAGATCGCAGGAAATATTCCAATCCCACGGCATTTATACTGTGCGGGATCTTGTTACCGCCCCGGAATTAAAGCTCGTCTTTGGTCGGTTCGTTCATGAAGAAAATACCCGTAGCGACGTTCTTGTGCATCTACATGGTTCATTGACCATAAACCCAATGGAATGCGCAGAGCTTGCCGCGATACCCGCTTTCGTCTCAAAACAGCAGTTCGCCGCCTCTAAAATCAGCCCTATCGATCGTAACACCGATACAACCAAGACAGAGAATAAACAGGCAGTGGCTCGCAATATCTTTCTTATCAACCAATGTATGGAGGGCACTCAATGCTTCGCACTCTGGGCATCGATTTTCTCACTAGCAGCTCAAGGAAAACTCCCTGGCACAGGCAAGGTCTTTAACAAGCTTATAGGTGATACAACTTTTCGCCTAAGCCTTTTCGACCAGTTACTCCAAGAAATGGTCAGTGAGAACCCAGATATTTGGACAGATAACTTCAAAGATGAGCTAATCGACTACATGGTTGGTGCCGTGAATCTAGAAAAAGAGCTTATTAGTGCGCTTCCAGTTGCTGATGCTGGGCTCGAGCCAGATGCCCTAGAAACTTATATAGAATTTCTTGCGGACGAGCGCCTTGCCGCGTGTAAGCTGCCGCGCCAGTTCCACCATGCCGCCAGCCCATTCCCTTGGCTTGATGATCAAATTCACCTAGTTACTAAACAAGCTGCCGCTGTTTCCTCATCCACTCTCAATACTTCATTCGACGACGATGATCTATAATGCGTCATCAACATATTAATCACTACATAACCCCTGCCACAAAAGCACCCTATATTTAAATAGATAAAATAACCCTTAAATCAACATTCCCAAAATGATTGCAACACTTGATAAACACACGATTCCTCTTAACTCCGAAAAAGCCGATGCAATTCTGGCAAAGAAAAAAGTCATCGGTGGTGAACATATCCCCGGCTTTGGACTGGCTCCTTTGAAATATGAGTGGGCCTATGAAATCTACTCAAATATGCGTGCGAATCATTGGGAGCCAGAGGATATTCCCATGCAGAAAGATGTTGAGCAATGGCGCTCAGATGAAATCTCAGATGTCGAGCGCTGGATTATCAAGATGGGTATTGGTTATTTTTCTGCTGCCGAGGGAATCGTTGGAGATAACATGATTCACGTGATTTGTGAGCTGGTCTCGGCTCCAGAACTCGAGCTTGTTTTCCGTAGGCACGCGCACGAGGAAAACATTCACGCCGATTCTCTAGTTTATATGGTATCATCGCTTGGGCTAAACCCGCATGAGTGTGAAGCCATTTTTGAGGGTGTGCGAACAGTGCAAGAAAAAACCGATTTTGTAGTCACCAATAGCCGCTCATTACGTCGTGATATGGACATGTCATTGATCGAAAACAAACAGGCGCTCGCACGCAACATCTTCATTTTTGGCCAATGCATGGAAGGCACTCAGTTCTATGGACTGTTTGGTATGATACTCAGCCTATACCGTCAGAATAAGTTTCCAGGCATCGGACAGATGTTTCGCTACACATTACGTGATGAATCCAACCATATTGAGCTACTCCGTAACTTGCTCAACGAAATCCGCATTGAAAATCCAGAGATTTGGACGGACGAGTTCAAGGAAGACCTCCGTAACACGATGGGCGAAGCCACTAAGCTAGAGAAAAACTTTATTCGCGACTGTCTGCCCGTCTCCGCTGTGGGGCTAAACATCGAGGACTTTCATCAATACATCGACTTTATTGCTGACCGCCGCCTCACCACTTGTGGCCTCGAACCGCTCGTTGGCGACGTAAAGAACCCTTTCCCATGGCTTGCTGAAATGATTGATATCAAGAAGGAGCAAAACTTCTTTGAAGGCCGAGTCACGGAATACCAAAAATCGACCGCTTTAGGAAACATCGATGATGATGATCTCTAAGAATGCGACGATTTCCGTTTGCTTCGCCCACTATATTCCAGTTCTAAATAATAAACTTGTCGTTAGAAGCATCGGTAAAAACATATAAATACCATAACCAACCGCTAGAATACACATTACATTTATTCAATAACCCCCATACATACAAATTGCTCCCATGTACAGATCTATCAGCCTCGAAGAGGACCTCGCCCTAAAAAAAGTTATTACCGACCGCGCAACCACACCCGAAGCATCTGACCGTTTTGATTGGCCTTCATCACTTGATAGCACAAGCGCGGATCGTGTTCCCGAAATCATCGTTACCCATGGCAATGACGAAGATGAGGAACTTTCACTTGCCAAGGTTGCCGACACTATTGGCTCGGCTTTGACTGATCTTTTACTTTCTCGTCAGCAGAAGGAAGACAGTATTTTCAGTGATGAGAATCGCACCTTTGTTTCTAATGTTGCCCAGAGTGTTTCTAAGTCGCTCACCGATCAGGTGGCTGCCGTCGGTCAAATCCGCCTTTCTCATAATGATCTCTACTTACTCATTGAAAAAGCTCTGATTGAAAACGATGCGCATGACGTTGCCAAGTCACTCGTCTTTTCCCGTTCGCTAGAGAAAAATGGTGAAGTCATCGTTTCCGATGAGCCCCAGCAGATGCCCGTGCGCTTGATCCGTCGCAGTGGTAATGTGGTGCCGTGGTCACAGACAAAAATCGAAATAGCTGTCAGAAAAGCCTTTCTTTCGATCAAAGAGGACCCGGAGGCTGCTGTGAAGGTCGCCCATGCTGTAACCGATACCATCCGTAATGGCGACTCCGCTTTTGCCCATATCGAAAATGTACAAGATATCGTGCAGGAGGAGCTCATGCGTCAAGGATACTTCAAGGCGGCCGAGGCCTACATTCTCTACCGTGCCAAGCGCGCCCAGATGCGCCTCGATGAAGCACCAGAGGAGGATCCGAACCAGGAATCTATGGTGGTGGTAACCATGCCCGATGGCGACACCCAGTTCTGGGATGGAACCGAACTTAAGAAACGTATCGCCTTCAGTTCCATTGGCCTAGATCTCTGCCTGAGCGAACAAGAGATTGAGCAAGAGCTGCGCCGTTCCATTGGCGCGGAAATCACTCGCGAGGACCTTACCGCCACGATCATTCTCAATGCCAAGTCACTGATCGAACGTGATGCCGACTTCGCCAAGTTCGCGGGACGTATCCTGCTCACATTTATCTATGAGGAAGTGCTCGATTGGAATATCCTCACTGATGGTATTCGTGCTCTCAAGATTGCCCATCAGCGATCCTTTAAGAAATACCTCGCTCACGGAGTGAAGATCAAACGGATATCGCCAGACGTCGTTGCCCAGTATGACGTCGATAAGCTCGCCGCCGCTCTCGACCCGACAGCAGACCTCGACTTCGATTACCTCGGCGTGCAGACGCTCTACGATCGTTATCTCATTGTTGATAAAACGGGTGATAAGCAACGTCGCCTTGAGACGCCCCAGTTCTTCTGGATGCGTGTTTCAATGGGGCTATTCCGTGCTGAAGAGGAAGACCGTGAGGACTGGGTGATTCGACTCTACTCACTCTACAAAGGTCGCCGTTTCTGTTCCAGCACACCTACATTGTTCAACTCTGGCACCCTGCACTCTCAGCTTTCATCCTGCTACCTCTATAAGGTAGACGACAGCATCGAAAGCATCATGCAGCGTGGCATCGCCGACAACGCTTACCTTAGTAAATGGGCAGGTGGCCTCGGTGGATCATGGACGGCAGTCCGCGGCACCGGCGGCTACATTCAGGGCACCAATGGTGAGTCCCAAGGTATCATTCCATTTCTTAAACTGCACAACGACCAACTTGTCGCCGTCAACCAAGGTGGCAAGCGCCGCGGCTCCGGATGTGCTTACCTCGAAAGCTGGCACAACGATATCGAGGACTTCCTCGAGCTTCGTAAAAACACTGGTGATGAGCGTCGCCGGTGTCACGACATGAATACTGCCAATTGGATTCCCGATCTGTTTATGAAGCGTATGGAGGCCCGCCAAGACTGGTCGCTTTTCCGCACCAACGAAACGCCAGACCTCCACGACCTCTACGGCAAAGCCTTCGAACTCCGCTACGAGGAATACGAAGCAAAAGCTGCAGAAGGAAAAATTTGGACCCGTAAAGTGCCCGCCATTGAACTGTGGAAAGGCATGCTCAAGATGATCTTTGAAACAGGCCATCCATGGATTACGTTTAAAGATCCCTGTAATCTGCGCTCACCCCAAGATCATTGCGGTGTCGTGCATTCTTCGAACCTATGCACCGAGATCACCCTCAATACCTCCGATGAGGAAACTGCGGTGTGTAACCTCGGATCCGTGGTGCTCGATACCCACATCACTTCCGATGGTTCACTCGATCATGAGATGCTTAAGGAGACGATTACCGTAGCCATCCGCGCGCTGGACAACGTCATTGATATCAACTTCTACCCGACCGAAGCCGCCAAAACTGCAAACTCTCGCCACCGCCCGATCGGTATGGGCGTCATGGGCTTGCAAAACGCACTGTATAAGAAGGGCCTCGCCTTTGCGTCAGATGCTGCAGTCGACTTCAACGATGAATTCATGGAAGCCATCGCCTACTACGCTTACAATGCATCCAGCGAGCTATCCAAGGAGCATGGACCGTATTCCAGCTATGAAGGCTCAAAGTGGTCACGTGGCCTAATGCCACAGGACAGCGTTGATTTGTTAGAAGACGAGCGCGGAGTAAAAATTAATGTGCCACGTGGTGCAAAGATGGACTGGACACACTTGCGTGAGAAGATCGCCAAGCACGGCATGCGTAACTCGAACGTATTAGCCATCGCTCCGACCGCAACTATCTCTAACATCATGGGGACCACTCCGTGTATTGAGCCTAACTATAAGAACCTCTATGTGAAGTCGAACCTCTCTGGTGATTTCATTGTGCTCAACCGCCACCTCGTCAACGATCTCAAGAAAGAAGGCCTCTGGAACCAAGAAATGCTCGACCAGCTCAAGTACTTCGATGGTGAGCTCACCGACATCGAGGACATGCCAGAGCACCTCAAGGAGAAGCACCAGACTGTGTTCGGTGTTGGCTACAACGCTATCATTGACGCCGCCGCCCGGCGCCAGAAATGGATAGACCAGTCACAATCTGTGAACCTCTTCCTCGCTGAGCCTGACATGAAGACTCTGTCTCACATGTATCGCCACGCCTGGCATACCGGCCTCAAAACCACCTACTACCTGCGCACCCTGCAAGCCAGCAACATCGAGAAATCAACCATCGACGTTAAACAGGCCAGCCAGAAAAAGGAATACACCCAAGCCGAGAAAAACGCCTGTAGTATCGAAGCCATGATGAATGGTGAAGAGTGCGAGGCTTGTCAGTAAAATCTAGTTGTTTCATTCGTTTCAGCCCTCCTTCTCATTACGAGTTGGAGGGCTTTTTTTTAAGCCATCTGATCTAAATAGAGTATTTCCTTATTATCATTTTATATGCTGTTTAACTGACATAAGCAGCAGCTACGTCTTTAGCATTCTTGTGATTTGACCATTTTCCAACTGCGACACACCAGTCAGGCTATGTTCATTATAGTATTTTTTCGTATCTTTAAGGTTCCCGGATGCACATCAAAAAGTAAATGCTTAGCAACCCCATAAGAAATAACAAATCAACAACTGTCTCCGTCCTCACTTTTCTTTCAGCCTGTGCCTTGTTGAGTTCCGCCGCCGCGGACGATTACGGATCGGCACTCAAGCCCGTGAAAGGTAAGGTGGCTAACGCTCAAATGGGCGCGGCCACAGCCTCAAACCACCTGATGGCATTCAACGTGTCTGTTGGTGGATACAGCGTATTTTCAACTGACGGCAAGATGTATGCCGCCGGCAAGCAGAACGGGTCCATCGAACTGCGCGATACCCAAACGGCAAATCTACTAGCGACTATGTCGCAGCTTAAAAAACCGCCGAAACCGAGGTCAGCGGTGAACTGGAGACCATTTCTGGCATTCTCACCAGATGGCAAGGTGCTGGCATCCGCGAGCGGTAATTCTCCGGTGACACTTTGGGATGTTCAGCAGCGCAAGAAGATCAAGACCCTGCCTGTGACGTCCGAGGGTCATTATCTGACATTTCCTGCCGACGGAATGGTAGAGACGGTTGAGGACGACACGCCATTTGTCCGAATACTGGACGTAAAAACAGGTGGGGAGACTGTGAAAATCCAGGCGCAAGATTGGGCGCTTTCTCTTGATGGAAAATTTGTCGTGACTAGAGCTAATGTTGATACGTCAGGTCGGAGGCATCGTCACCGCATCTGGAACACAGCCACGGGCAAGATGATAAAAGAAATCATGGAGTAATAGCAGCCAAGCAAATCAGCCAATCCCCAGATCAATCATCTTTCTCACCCTATCTAATCTATGAAACATCTCGGTTGGGATACTCCACGCAAAACAAATTACAAACCACACAATCACGCCATATTATGAAATCTATCGTCATATCAATGCTACTTTGTCTACCCAGTACATGCCTAGCCGAAGGCAGTGTCAGTTTTGCGACAATTAAGCCGATTCTTGAGCAGTCTCCCACCCTATGGAAACATTTAGACAAGTCGTTCACTTTTGCTGGAATCGGCGAGGGTGCGAGGCTTGGTCGTCACTGGCCATTTCTGGGAGGAGCTCGGGTAGCCCCATACTCCCTCATAGTAGCTTCCAAGGATAATCCAAAGATCAAGTTCACTCTTGTGGTGAATTGTGTCACCAAATACTATACCGATAGAGGAGAGCAGGTCTCCAAGGAAGCAGCCGACTTCATACAGAAAGCGGCAAAAACAGAGGAAATACTGCTAAATGTTTCTCTGAGGCCTATTGATCGAGAGCCTGATGCTTTAAAATAGGTTTTGAGATGAAGCTGGCTACACGTGGGATCGATTAACAATCGATACAACTCCATGCTCACCTAACACTTGAGAGCATCTAAGCAAAAAACGAGAGAGCGCCCAGCAGCTTTAACACCGCTGAACGCCCAACCCTTTTTCGTCGTTATGTTCTCAGTTTATGAGAAATAATTGTGCCTTCTTGGCACTATCAAACTTTTCGTAATTAGTCTTTCGGCACATAAAGTTCAGAACCAATAGCTAACATGGTGCTCTTACTTAGGCTGAGTCCGTTCAGCTCGTTTAGCTGACTAGTGCTTGCGCCGTGTTTGCTGGCGAGTTGACCATAAGTGATTTGTTTGTGCACGGTAACGGTGCGGATTGCGGGCTCACTCACAGACTTGCGACTGGCTGGTGCATTGCGCGCTAGATCCTTGGCCGCAGTGAACTTTGGTTTAGGCAGATCGTTATGCTTTGCCATATTGGTATTTCCTTTTGGCTTTGGCAGTGACTTGGGCTTGCTGGCTGTGCCGCGGGCAACGGACTTACCATCCATTTTAGCCGCCATACGCCCCCCCGTCATAATTGACAACTGCTGACCCACACGCATACTTGTAGCTCTCACATTAGGGTTGGCCTTCATTAAGTGACTAATGCTCACGTTGTGCTGGCGCGCGATGGAATAAAATGTCTCACCGCTCTTGACCACGTGGGTTAATGGGCTTTTTGGCGCATCATTTTTTTGCACCTGAGGCGTCTGCGAAACCGGTTCAGCGTGAAGCGTGTCCTCTGCTCCGGGAATATTCAATTTCTGGCCAATACGAATATTATCGTTAATGAGGCCATTCGCTTTCTTGATGGCAGCAACGGTGGTGTTGTGGCGATTGGCAATGCGTCCTAGCATATCACCTAGTTTGACGATGTATTCTCCCGACTTAGCTGAAGAGCCTGCTGCAACTGGCACCGCCTTGGGATGCTTCTTTTTAGCGTATTGCGCTTTGAGTTCATTCAACTCTCTCTCGAGCTGACTAATTTTCTGCTCATGTGCATCAGCACGGGCACGGAGGAATTCGATATCGCTCTGTTGCGCCACAGCATGGGCTGCAATGAGAACGAAAATGATGGAATTGAGGGCTAGTATTTTCATAACAAAGCCTATTATTATAAAAAATTTAATTTTAGCAACCATAAAATTTAAGATTACTTAACCTTTTTAGTATTTTTGTGAGGAAAGCCCCTATTTTTCGGGGTTTTTTAATTAATTTTATATAAAACTTTTTTCGTTTTTGCCTAGAAATTGACTTTTCATCATGCCGATTGTGCCTCTAGCTAGGAATTTTTTATCTGATGTAGTCGTCCGGACCATTGGCAGATAGTAGAACACATGCATGTGGTTCTATGGTTCGAAATGATCAATAACCAAACTATGGTTGGCTAGATCACCTTTAATAGCCGTTAACAAATATGCCAGCTACAGGATATATTCAGAGGGATTAAGCAAACTACTTGATTTTGCGGTGCATGCAGACTTTCCTAAAATGGAAGTAAAATTAATAACTTTTACTGATTGAGTTGTACATATGTTGGCATAGCGTGTGACGCACCAAGCCGCATTGAGATATAATTAATTGATTTGTGAAAAACAGTCTAATAATATCATTACAACAAGACAAATGACTATTAAATCGATATCTACAATAATCGCTGCTTACGCTCTGCTTACAGGCGTTACCACTAACGCGGCGACTACATATTTTTCATCTAACTTTGATGGTACTGTTGTCACTAATTTAGGTGGCTCAATTGGTTTTGGTGCTCAAATCACTGCTGGAAACTTGAATGCAGGAACAGCGACAGGTACGTGGACTGTTGATCAGTCCCAGGCCACCCCCACGAGTAAAACCCACAAAATGATCCAAACCAATGGTGGGGCTGATGTGTCCAACAAAGCTTTGCGATTAGGAATCAACACTGACGGCACTATGGCCGCAAATACCGCCGTGGTCACAGCCAACCTTACTAGCTCCCTTACTTTGTCCAATCCGATCAGCGTCTCATTTGATTATGGTATCGTCTCAACTGATAGTGGCACTAGAACAACCTACATGACGGGGATTGATAGTAGCGGTAACCGGCTCTTCCAAGTTGGGTTTGTCAACTCTGGCAGTGTCAAGCAGGTAGGCTACTTTGATTCCAAAGGTAGTTGGACACTAATAGGAAGTGCCAACGATTTGAGCGGTAACAATAATACCCACTGGAATGCAAGTTTGATGAAGAATGTAGCGATCGAGATTGGCGTAGGTAGTTATGACATCAAGCTGAACGGCGCTAGCATGACGAACGGAAGTGGGCTTGTATTCCGTGATGATAATGCCAGTGGTTTGAGTAAGCTTCAGCTATCGGCCAGCATTAAATGGACAGGTGGTGCATTTGACAACATAGTAGTCACTCAAGTCCCAGAACCTAACTCACTGGCCTTGATCGGTCTCGGGCTTATGTCGTTATTTAGACGCCGCCGCTAGTCTTCGAGAGTTGTTCATCAATTTGTTGTCTTTTCAACTGCATGGATATGGCGGCATGGATATGGCGTGGCATCCTAGCCAAAAAATTCTAGTGAATTGATCATCGTAGATATCCATTGCGGACAAGTCTCTCTTGTGTGATGTAGCTCACAGCAGTGCGATCAGAAGTCACTTCGGATTTTTTATTTAAATCTAGAGGACAAATTAGTTCGTGGTGAGCACCATGAGGTTTGTCTCCCAGCAGTTATCTTGAGTTTTTCATCAACCATGTGGCGTATAAAATCTTTGCACTACTTATTTCTATCTATAGATTCAATTTGATTATGTAGTTCCATCAATACACGTGTCAGTCGCAACTAATCAATCCAAACTATTATTCATTCTCTGCATCTTATTAGGAATGATCGCTTTTAGCATCATTCCTGAAGCACTAAACAGCGATGAACAAACAGTAAAGAAGACCTCTCATTCAGAGAGAAGAGTCACGCATACCCTAAGTAATACAATATTACCAAGAACAGCCACAACCCTCACGCCCAAGGATTTTGTTACGGGTTATTTGGACCATGCTCCGCTATTGCGCGAGGCCAAACGTCTGGAGAAAGATAAAGAAATCTACAGATTTGCTAAGGCAATTGAAGTCAATATTACACCACAAAACGCGGGTGAATGGTTACGGCAAGGTAATCGCGATATCTGGAAACTGAAAATATGCTCACCAGGTGCCAGTTCTCTCAATATTGGTTTCAAAAAATACTACATGCCGAATGGCGGGGAACTTGAGATTCACCGACCAGAAGCAAATAGCCCATATCGCGCATTTACGCACGCCGATAATGATGAGCACGGTGAGCTCTGGACGCCACTTCTCGCGGGCGATCAGATGATTGTTCGTGCCAGCGTGCCGGTGGGAATGCGTGATCAGCTGGCACTGCAAATCGCAGCAATTAATCATGGATTCAGGCCATTATTCTCTAAAAATCTTTTGAATGCAGGGCGCCAAAAAATAGGTGGAGATGTCACAGGCATCTGTCACGTAGACGCAATTTGCCGCAGTGGTGATTCTAACATCAACGAGCCGCTCGGGATAATACTAGATTTTTATCAGGATCAAATTCGATCCGTGGCAGCCTGCACATTGGGTGGTGTAGATGCCTGTTCTGGTGCTTTGATCAACAACACTGACAATAAT
>Ga0209666_1003071_pt1 | contig 12263 bp, 4 predicted proteins | sample SaaInlV_125m_DNA_FD_184679 | JGI IMG/M metagenome (GOLD analysis project Ga0209666, IMG submission 184679) | Marine microbial communities from expanding oxygen minimum zones in the Saanich Inlet - Saanich Inlet SI037_S3LV_10m_DNA (SPAdes)... | ecosystem: Environmental > Aquatic > Marine >...
TGACGGCGTCGCCGTATATTCGTACCCGTTTCTTTTTCGCCTCTCCTCTCAGTCCTCCGGCGCGCGTGTCGTCACCTGCGCTTGTGCCTCGCCGCGGCTTTCTCCCCGATCTGCTTCCTGTGCGCGCGCAGCCTCTTCTTGAGCGCCTCCACGAACCCGTCCAGGAGCATCTTGCGCTTGAGCAGCTCGAAGAAGCTCGCGGTGGCCATGAGCCCCTCGCTGGACGCCGCCTCGGCGAAGGTGTCCACCACGACCGCCACGAAGACGTTGAGGACGACGAAACACGCGAGACCGATGAACGTGACGAAGAAAAGAGCGGAGAGCGCGACGCCGGCGGCGTCGCACACCTCTTCGCTGTACTCGCCCGTGGCAAACCCTGTGAGCAAATCGCATCCAGTAAAAGTCTCCGCCGCCACCCTAGACCAGTCATCCAAAGACATGACCCGGAACAAACAGTACGACGCGTCCGGGAACGTGCCGAAGTGGCAGTCCTCGTGGACAAACTGCGCGTGCTCCAAATCACCGAACAGCCGCACCGCCAGCGCGGCGTACACGTAGAGGAGCACGAACAGCAAGACCCCGACGTTTAACACGGAGGGCAGCGCCTGTATGAGCCCGTGGAACAGCACAGAGACGCCGCTGGCGAGCGCGGCGAGCGGGCCGGAACGACCGCCGCCGCCGGAAGAGCCTCGGAAGAGCCGGAACACGCGTCCTAAGCGGAACGCGCGCAACACGGCGACGCCCGGTCCGAGCGCGGCGACTCCGAAGAGTAAAACGGGAAGCGTTCCCAACACCACTAAACCGTCCAGTCTGTTCCAGGGGTCGCGCCAGTAGTTCTCTAAACCTAAACCGAACACTTTCAAAAGCATCTCCACCACGAAGATCCACCCGAAGACGTCGTTGAGCGTCGAACGCGTCGTTCTTGAACCCGCCGACTCGCCGGCGCTCGCGGCGGCCATGACCAAGACGTTGGCCACGACGCAAACGTGCACGAAGAGCTCGAAGGGACGCCACTGCGTGAATCGCAACGTCAGCAAGCGCGGCAAAAAAGCGGGTTCGACGCCGCCGACGAGTAAAGCGTCGGGGTTTAATCCACCACCACCGGAAGATCCGCCGCGCCCACGTCTGTTCGAGTTCAAGCGTCTCTTCTCGAGCTCGGCTGCGCGGTTTTCCTGCGCTTGCCTGCGCTTCATCTTGAGCGCGTCCGCCCACTTCTTCTGGCCGCTCGTCTCGAACGTCATGTCGCCGGTGACGGCGCTGACGCGCCGGTAGGCGTCCACCACGCACGCCGCCAGGAGCCGCGTCCAGAATATCCCGGACACTAACGCGAAGGCGACGAAGAACAGCGACGCTGCCGGCTGCGCGTCCTGTATCGGCTGGTCCCCCAAATCCGAAGGCGCGTCCACGCCCCGCGCAGTCATCTCCATCCAGCGATCCGCGGTGGTCATCACGAATAAAGACAGCGCGGCGTTTCCAAAATTGTCGAAGTTGTACACGGGGTTGACCCACAGACGCGGTTTTGCGAATCCGCCACCCTCGTACCCGTGAAACGCCGCGAAGTCCCCGAACCGCGCGACGGAGTCGAAACCACCGGCACCGCCCTCACCTTCCGGAGCTCTCCCGAGCCAGATCGCGCCGTCGTTCGCGTCGACGTACGTCCCGACGCACTCGTCCCTTCGCGTCACGGTCGCGTCCGTGCACCTCCAGAACTTCCCGGAGAAGAGCTGCACGCCGAGGATCGCGAAGACGACGTGCTGGAACACACCCAGAAGCAGCACGTCCACCATCTTGGGAAACGCGAGCGCCAGCGACGCCGCGACGACGCGCGCGCCGCGGAATCGCTTCACCAGCCGCAGCGGCCTCAACGCGCGCGCCACGCGGAACGCTCGAATCGCCGCGAACGCGTCCGAGCGCGCGAACACCGCTAACACGGAAGCCGCGGTGACCGCGCCGTCCATGGCGTGCCAGGGGTCGCGCGCGTACGCGCCGGGGTGCGCGATGAAGCCCATGGCGATGATCTTCACCACAGCCTCGCACGAGAAGAACACCGCGAAACACACGTCCAGGTGCGACAGCGCCATGCCGAGCGCCGAGTCGTCCGCGACGCCGGGGTTCTCGGCGGCGACCAGCGCGGACGAGACGAGAATCACGAGCACCACGCACGTCTCGAAGGTTTTGTCGAAGGCCACCATGAAACACACGCGCCGGAACGCGCTTTTCGGGGAGAACAGGAACAGCGACCGCGACTTCATGAACACCGGGGGCGGGGTTTTCGTCTGCGCGTCCATCGCCTCCGCGGCGGTGAGTTCCGGCGGGCGGCGCGCCGGACGGCGGAAAAACGCCGACGGGACGTGCACGACGACGTCGCGGTCGGGCACGCCGTCGAAACGCCGTTTGCCCCCGAAGGTGGTATTGTTCGTGTTTTTCGTGTTTGAGATCGTCGCGGAGGCGGAGGCGTCCAGAGGCAGCGCGAGGTCCTCCGTCGTGAGCGGCGCGAACGCGTCCGCGTCGCGGAGCGGCGGGATGGACAGAGTGCGCTCCTTCCGGTCGCGAAGCTTGTTGAGCACCGACTCTGCGAGATCGGAGGTTTTCCCGGGTCTCGCGGGGCCTCCTTTGGCGAACCCGAGAGGCACAACCGCGCTCTGGTCGTATGCCACGGCGAGGCGCGTCGCCACCGGGTCCTGGTGCGTGGGCGCCGACCACAGGTCGTCGAACCCGTCCACAAATTCCTGCCGCCGCAGCGTCGCGGCGATACCCGCGCCCGCGCCGAGCTCGGCGCCGATCTTCGCCACCTGGCTCTGGCCGTACGTGCCCGCCTCCTTCGCCGCCACGGCGGCGCCCTCCGCCAGGAGCGACGCGAACGCGCGCCGCTCGGGAGGCGCGCGGCCCGCAGCGGCGTTGCGCCGAGTCGCGACGCCGCGAGCGCGAGCCGCCGCGACGCGCGCGAAGAGAGACCCGTTCGCGTCGGCGCCGCCGTTTTTGTTCGCGGCGCGACGCGTCGAAATCGGCGGCGCGTCGTCGTCGCTCGCGTCGTCGTCGGAACCCGTCGCGACCCTCCCGAAATCGAAACCGTCGCCGTCACCGTCTCCGTCGCGTGGAAATGTCGCGAAGGCCTCGGTCGACGTTCCTTTTTTGTCGCGGTCGTGACTCCCTCGAGGCTCGAAACTCTCGGTGACCGGCCCGGGCCGCGGGCCCCTTTGGGCGGCGGCGGTTTCGAAGCCGAGCCGGGACTCCGCCGCGGCGTCGCGCGCGCGCGCGCCGAGTTTCGCCAAGCGCGAGGCGAGCGACGACACCGCGGCGAAGCCCGCTCCCGCGTCGGAGGAGACGTACGGCGCGCGCGTGGTCAGGAGCGGCGCCGAACGCGGCGCCGACGCCGATCGAGCGCTCAAGAACGCGTCGATGGCGTCCACCGACGCGTCCGCGGCGGCGTCGCGCGAATCTGTTTTGTCCTCTCCGCGCGGAGAAAGCATTTCGTTCGCTTCGGGGGACCGCTCCGCCTCCGCGCGCCTCGCCGCCTCGCTCTTCGAGCGTTCCGCCGCGAGGCGTTCCGCCTCGGCTTCCGCCTCGGCTTCCGCCCGTCGCGTCCCCGCCTCACGCGACAAAGCCAGTTTCCTCGCGGCGTCGCGGCGTCTTTGTCGCTTCGCGCCGGCGGCGTCTGAGAAATCGTCGCCTACCGCCGTCGCCTCCGATTTTTTTTCCTCCGCGGCGCCGAAACCGTCGGCGCCGCCGCCGCGCGCGGGGTCCCGCGATGATTCGCGTGTCTTCAGAATTTCCCCAAGCACGTCATCCTCCTCGCCGCTCCCGGAACTCTCAGCGCTCGCGTACGCGCCGCGTTTAAACGCCTCGTCCTCGGGAGCGAAGTTAACTAACGCGTCGCCGGCGGTCCCCGCCGCCTGGGCGCGGCGCTCGGCGAGCTCCCACTTGGAAACGCGCGGCGCCAGGAACCGACTCACCGCGCTCGCGCGTCTTTTACCGGGCCTGGCGCGCGCCTCAGCGCGCGCAATCGCCGCCGCCTCGGCGGCGGCGCCGCGGAGGTCCGCGGGATCGATCATCGCGAGGTCCACCTCCCTCGGGCTCTCGGGGACGTTTCGCGGCGGTTCACGGTTCTCCTTCGACGCGCGTTTCGCGTTTTCGCTCGCGCTTTTCGCGTTTTCGGTCGCCGTCTCGAAACCGGTTTTCGAAACGTTTTGCCACCCCTCTCCCGCGAAGCGGCGCGCGGCGATGACGCTCCTCCCCGCGGCGCGGAACGCGTCCAGCGGCCTGCGGCGGCCCAGAGACTCCGCCGCGCGCGCCTCCGCCGCCGCGACCTGCGTCGGGGTGGTGGGGACAGCGACGCCGGACTTGAGCGTGTCCAGGAGGGTACGCCGCGGGTCCAACTCACGCGCTTGCCGCGGGTCGCCCCTCGGGTCGCGGATGGACAAGACGTTGAACGAGGAAAACAAACCGCCGTCGTCGCCGTCGTCCAGCGCGTCATCTCGAACGTCCTTCTCTGGGGTCCTCGAACCGTCTCGTGCGCTCTTCTTAACTCCGTAGTCGCTTCCCAAGACGTCGACGCCGCCGCCCGACCCGGCAAAACTCTTCGCGTCGAGAAGGTACAGCTCCCCAAAGTCCTCCTCCTCGCCGCCGCTGTCGTTGAAGTACGCCTGGTCAGTCTGACGGAGCCACGTTTTCATGCGGCGCACCTCCTTGGCGAACTGCCGCGCGCCGCGGCGGCGCATGCGCTCCGCCACAACCTCTCCGCCCGCGGTGTCCAGCACGCCCCGCTCTCTTCGTTTGTCAGACTCGGTTCCGTCCGAAAGTCCCCCGTCAGACTCCGCGCGGTCCGTTCGCTTCCCGGCGCCCGCGCCCGAATCGGCAATCTCGGCGTCTTTCCGCGCGATATCGGCGGTTTCGCGCGCCTCGCGCTCGCGGCGCTCGTCCGTGGTTTCCCTGCCGAAGTTGAACGCCAGCACGGCGAGCAGGACGTCCAGGAACAGGAAGTGCCCCACGAACATCCACGCGGCGAAGTACACGGCGGCGCCCGAGCCGGCGGCGTCCATGCCGCGCCACGCGGCGTCGTGCCACTGGCTGGCGGTGAGCATCTCGAACACGGCGAGCGACGCCGAGAAGACATCGTCGAAGTGTTTCCCGAAGGGCCTGCCGGCGAACGAAGAACTGCCGCCGAAGAGCTGCATGCCGAGGATGGCGAAGACGAAGATGAACACCAGCGCGACCGACGCCAAGTCGCGCGCCGCCGACACGTCCAACGCGATTTTCTCCGAGAACGCGCGCGCTCTGCGGCTACTCTTGAACACCTTCGCCGCGCGCAGCACGCGCACGAGCCGGAACGCGCGGAGCGCGCTCACGCCGGCGCCGCCTCCGAGCGAGAAGAGCAGCTCGGCCACCCCGACGATCACGATCACGAAATCGAACTTGTTGAAGGTGTCCGCGAAGTATTCCAACACGCCGAGGCCGGCGAGTTTCAACAGTAATTCAACGGCGAACGCGAGTACGAAAACAAAGTTGAGCGACTCGAGGAACGACGCCGCGGAGGAGGACATGCCGTGGTGCTCGAAGGCCATCGCTGCCGTGTTGGCGACGACGAGCGATGTCGTGAGCATCTCGAAGTATCGGTGTTCGACGACGAACCGGAACGGGCGTTGGTACGACCACCGCGTTTCGAGAAACGCGGCGGTCGAACCGACGCACCCCGCGAAGGAAGCGTTCGCGTTATATATCTTTTTTTTACTCGCGTCATACGCCAGACGCCCGTCCGCGTCGAAACCGCGCGCGTCGGAGGAGCTTCCGAGTGAGTGCTTCTGCTTCTTGGAATCCATTATGTTCGGCTCCGAAGCGTTTCTCTTCTCCTCCAAAACGTTGGTCCGCGCGTACTCCGCGACGACGACGGCGGTGATGACGCGCGCGGCGAAGAAAGACCCGAGGAGCACGGCGAGCGCGAAGAAGCTCTTGACGAACGCGCCGGCGCCGACGGCGGCTTCGATCTGCGTCGCCGCCAACGCCCACCCGCGCTTGGTGAGGGCCTGGAAGACAGTCAGGCACCCGATGCCCACGTCGTCGAAAGACGTGTACCCGCCGTTCGGGTTGGCAGAGTATTTAGTCACGCCGTTCGGCGCCGCCTCTGTGAGCATCGTTTGAAAGCCGTCGCGGAGGCACGTCTCGCCTAAACCGCACGCGCGGCCGGCGGGAGATACACGAAAGTCGCACGGGAGGTTGCCTTCCGCTTTGACGAAACCCAGCGACTCTATGCTCGTCTGGTCTTCTCCTCCAAACACGGTCTGGAAACACCTCCCGGTGAGTAAACCGGCGAACGCGTCGACGCCCACCACCCCGAACACTAAGAACAGCCACGCTAACAGCGCTAAAGCGCACGACACGAGCGGCGCGGCGTCTATGACGACGGACGCGACGACCGCGACGCCGGGAACGGCGTTGAGCGTTCGTAACGGTTTCAGCGCTCGCAGCGCTCGCACGCCCGTGACGTTTGAAGCGACGCCGGCCATGCCCATCGCCGTGGCGACGAAGCTCATCAGCCCCAACACGACGACGACGAAGTCGAGCACGAACCAGGGGTGTTTCAGGTACGCGCCGGGTCCGATGAGGAAGTTTCTCGCCACCACCTGGAGCGCCATCTCCGCGAGAAACACGAACGTGAACACCTGCTCGACGATGTCGAGGTTGCGGTTCCACGTCGCGTCCGCATCGCGCGTCGGGTCGTACATCGCCAAAGTCACGCAGTTGGCGATGATCACCATAAGCACGAACCGGTCGAACCACCGCCAGTTCAGCAGGCGCCAAACGAGCCGCCTGAACCGCGAGCGCTCGTGGAAGATGTACAGGGACGTGTTGTTCTTGTCCACCTCCGCCCACCAGTCCGGGAGGGCATCCAGGAACTTGCGCAGGGGGCCGCGGCGGTCGCTCGCGCGCCGACGCGCCGTCGCCAAAGCCTCAGCGCGCGCGATGTCCGCCGCGGTCGCGCGGCGCACCTGCGGCTTCGAAGCCGCGGGGTACGCCTTGACCACCGGCATCGTTCTCGGAAGCCGCGACCGAACACTCGGCACCCGAGCGCTTCGACTTTTTACTGGGACGACGCGATGCCGGGTCCCTCTAGCGCGTCGCGCGGGTGACGCGCATCGCGATGTCTAAGGGCTGCGCCGCTCTCGTTCGCGCGCGCGGGACTTCCTGACGCGTCACCGCGGCGCGCTCGATGTGCCGGGGCGCGCGTCTCGGACCGGGACGGCACGGACCAAATCACCGCGCGCGAGAAAACCGTTGACACGCAAACGGCCGTTTTCTTCTTTCGACTTTTTTTTTCATCCTCGAGTCGAGACTCGGCGCGAACGTCGACTCTACAAATTGTACGCGTCTCTACTATGACATACACGTAGTAATACATCAAGCGCCTCCTCTCCCTCCTGTCACCTCCTCCACCTGGCGAGCGCGTCCACCGCGTTGACGCGGCTGTGGTGGTCGCGTTCCGCGGCGGCGAGCGCGAAGGACGTCGTTCCGTCGACTCCCAAGTCCGTACGCGTTTCAGTCTCGTTTTCGCGCGCGCGGAGCGCGTCGTCCCTCCGGCGCGCCGCCTCCGCGATGCGCGCGTGCAGATCCTCCTCCGTGGCGGCCAGCCGGTCCAGCCGCGCGACCAGCGCTCTTTCCTCCTCGCGCAGACGCACGAGCTCGGCGTAGTTCCGGCGCATGTACGAGGCGGCGCCCGGGTCGAAGGGGTTGAAAAAAACGCGCGCGGCGGGCTCTGGAACGGCACCCTCCGGGTCGCGCGACGAACCGACGAGATTCTCGGCGCGCGCGTCATCCCCGGGGATATCCCCGGGGATATCCCCCGCGGGCGCGCGCGTCGCGGCTTCTCCGGACGCGGCGGTCGCGCTTCGCCTCGGCTGAGCCTCCAGCCGGTCGAGCCACGCGCTCTCCTCCTCGTGCATAGCCGTGAGCTCGGCGAGGTGCCTCTCAAACGTCTCCGAGCGCAGATCGGGATCATCCCGGGGGTCGTCGCCGTCCCCGCCGTCCCCGGGGCCGTCCCCGGGGACGTCCCCGGGGTCCGCGGCGCGGCACGCGCAGCGGCACAGGGGACACGTCGGTGATCTCTCGAGCCACGCGCGTATGCACGCCAGGTGGAACCCGGCGTGGCCGCAAGGTAACGATTTCAGCGCGTCTCCCGGCTCAAACGCGACGAAGCACACCGCGCACTCGTCGGGCACTTTTTTTTTTTCGTCCTCGTCGACGGGAGCGTCGCCGTCCCCGCCGTCCCCATCCCCGGAACCGCTCGTCGCGGTTCGTTTCTTTTTTCCCGAACTCGCGGGCTCCCACACGACATCGCGGAGCTTCGCGATCTCCGCCTCGGATAAGCCCCGGACGGCGGCGTCGAGACGCTCGTCCGTCGCGCGAGCGGAGTCGAACGCCGCGCGATCGGCGGCGATACGATCCAAGATGCGCCTCAGCCTCTCGTTGCTCACCAGGGTCGACGGGGTACCCCTCGCGGCCGCGAGCGCGTTGACCGCGCCCTCGCGCGCGTGGCCGACCGCGGTGGACGCCGCCGCCGCGACCGAGCGCCCGAACAAAGCGGTGAGCCGGTAGGACGACGGCGGGCGCGGGGCCAGCGAGGGCGCTCCGAACAGCGACGCGCGGGGAAAACGCCGTCCACGCTCCGGGTCGACGGCGTTTCGCCGCGATCCCGAGCTCGACGCTCGTCGCGCGGCGTCGCGAGCCTCGCGCGCGAGACGCGCCTCGCGAACCTCATCACGTATGCTCATCGCGATACGAGCTCGGCGAGCGGCCCCGGCCAGCCCCGCCGGCGCGCCTCACTCTGTCCGCGGTCAACACACGAACACAGAATGCTGACTCGTTCCGAGAAAAAGAAAAGCGGGCACACCTGTGCCAAGATTTGAAAAAAGCGTCACCCGCGCCGACCCATCAGTCTCGCACGCGCGTCTTCCCGCAGGCAGAGGGCACGATGTCCGAGCTGCTCGCCACCGTCAGCGGCGCCGAGGTCAAAGTCTGGCGCCCCGACGCGCAGGTACGCGCGCGGCGCGCGTCCCCGCCTCCGGGGAAACGCACGTTCCTGGGCCCATCCGATCGGCTTCCCCTCGTAGGCACCTTCGCGCGCGGCATCGCGACCCGGTCCCTGACCTTTCCTCCCCCGCCTCTGTCCCGCAGCACGCCGACAACATCGCGGCCGCCGCGTTGCGCTGCGACGTGCACTGCATCCAGTGGAGCCCCACGAACGGCGCGCTGGCGTGCGGCGGCGCTGACGGACGCGCGCATCTCCTGAAACCATCCGGCGAGTTGCTGGGCCGCATCCCCGATGCCTCCCCCGAGGCGTCCGCTGACCTGTACGCCCGAGACACGCTCTCGTCGGGAGCGACGTCGCTCTCGTCGGTCGCGCCCCCCATCCGCGCGCTCGCGTTCAGCAAGGGCAGCCGGTACCTCGCCTCCGCGGGCGCGGCCGCGGAGGTTACCATCTGGGACCTGAAGCGCAAATCCAAGCTCAAGTCGCTCGTCGGCCACACCGACGCCGTCGCCGCCGTCGCGTACTCGCCCGGGGACCAGCACTTGGCGAGCGCGGGGAGGGAGGGACGGGTCATCCTGCACTCGCCCGTCTCCGGCCTGGTCGTCGGGGAGATGCAGGCGCCGGGCGCGGCGACGCCGAGCGGCGTTTCCGGCGTCGCCGGGATTTCCGCGTTGCACTACTCGCCGCACCGGCGACAGATGCTGGCGAGCGCGTCGGCGGACGGCGCTGTGCGCGTCTGGGACACGGGGGTGCGGAGACTCGCGTCGACGCTGTCGACGCTGTCCACCGACGCCGCGCCTTCCGCGGTGAACGACGCGAGATTCTCCCCCGCGGCGCCGAACGTGTTGGCGGCGGCGTGCGCGGACGGTCGCCTGGTGCTGATGGACGCGGACGCGCCGGCGGGCTCGAACCGACACGCTCTCGGTTCGATCGCCGTCGGCGCCGGCGCGACGTCCGTGGCGTGGCGCGGCGACGGAAACGCGCTGGCGGTGGGCGCGAGCGACGGACGCGTCGTCTGGCTCGACCCGCGGATGATCGGTAAGTCTTCCGGCGACAAAAGCCGATCCGTCGTGTTTGTCACCGCGGCGCACGTCGGGTCCGGCGGCGTGACGAGCGTGCGGTGGCAGCACGCCGCGGACGGCTCGGCGGCGGCGTCGACGGCGGCGGAGGCGACTACGCCCACGCCCATGAAGACGACGAGACCGCATGACTCGAACGGACTTACGCCGCTCGGCGCGCCGGGCGATTCGCGCGCGACGCCTCCGGGCGGGCCTCTGTTTGCGGTGGACGCCAACGCGGCGGAGCGACCGGAGCGGTCCGGTTCCGCGCTCGACGGATCCGCGCTCGACGCGAAGGAACGCGCGGCGCGGCGCGCCGCGGAGCTCGAGGAGGAGGCGCGGAAGCGCGTCGAGCGTCTGCTCTCGGCGCGGGGCACGGGGACGCCGGAGGCGGCGGCGGCGGCGGCGAGGCCCACGCGCGGCGGCGCGCCGACGCCCGTGCCCAAGACGCTGTCGCTGAGCCAGCGTCTCGGGACGGGGACGGGGACGGCGGGGACGGCGGGGAGTGTTCCCGACCTGGACGTCCCGGGGACGCTGGCTCTGGCGGAGGCCATCGCCGAGACGCGGCGCGCGACGACCAGCGCCGTGCGCGACGTGCACGTCGAGATCCTGCGGCAGATGCACGAGATGCGCGAGGCGCAGACGGAGATGTTCCGCGAGCTTCGCGACGCGCAGCGGGAGCTCGCCAAGGAAGTCGCCGCGCTGCGTTTGGCGCAGAGGGAGTTCGTGCGGAGGTGACGTCACTTTCTTTTTTATTCGCGAGACGATGCGCGTGCGTGTACGCCTCGGCGTGCGTTCAGTCTGTATGGTACGCGTACGACGGTTTACGCGAAGACGAAACGCCCGACGGCGATGGCGAAAAAATGTTGAACAGTCTTACAGAAAATCTCGTACGAGCGCGTCTCGCGTCTCGTCGCCAGGACGTTTTTCGGCGACTACACGAGCAGCACTCCGTTGACGCACCCGTCGTTCTCCGGGTTGTTCGTGACCTGCGCGTACTTGCCCCACACCACCTTGCCTCCCGGCGTCACCAGACCAAGCTCCGAGACGTTCACCTCGATCACCGTGCCTTTCGTCAGCACCCCAAGGCTCGAGTACATCGGTCCGTTGGGGTTCTTCTTCACGCCCAAAATGTCGAGCTGGAACGTGCACTTCAGCTCCGGGTGCGTGATGTGCGCCTTGGTGAACCGCAACCCGCTCGGGCGGATGAACCGCTCGTACTTGGGCGGTTTCCGCGTGAACCCCGGTCCGACGAAAGTGGCTTTCGTGATCATGCGTTTCCAGCTCTTCTTCTGCCGCTTCCCCGAACGCATCACGCGGAACATCTCATCCTCCGCGACCGGCCGCACTTTCGGCAAAGGCACCTCCCACTTGCCCGCTTTCTCCTTGCGCTTCTGCTTGATGGTGTTGGACAGAACCTTCGCGCGGCTGGTCTGCTCGCGGTCCAGCAGGTACGCGGGAATAGCGCCGGGCGCGGCGTCTTCTTCGACTTTGTGTTTGTTCGTGCGCTCGGAGTGTTGCTGAATCGTCTTCTTCATCGTCACCTTCTCGCTGTGTCGCTTCTTGGCGTACAGCTTCGCCTTCAAGCCGATGAGCTTCTTCGCGACGGCGCTGCGCTTGTGCGGCTCGCGAGCCTCCTTCTTGCGCTTCTTCTCATAGTAATCCAAACGGCGGCCGTACCTGGTTTTCGCATAAGGAAAGGTTTTCGCGAAGCGAGGGTAAAAGGTCAGTCGAAGCGTCTCCCGAGTCTCCCGCGGCGCGCGTCGCGCGCGAAGAAAACAAAAAGAAAACAACGCTCTTTTTGCGGCGGCGGAACGTTCTCGTTGTCGTGTCGGCGCCGAAATGAGCGCGGGCGGGACGCGCGCGCGCGCTTCGGGGTACATCCTCGACGCGGTCGTGTGGCTCCGCGTCGCGAACTACGAGTAGCACGCACCGTTTCTGGAAGAGCTCGATGTGCTCGTTCTGGGGCATGGCGACCGGCGGAGACCCTCGGTCCCGTCACGTGCGCGCGGCGAAGACTCGGAACGGCGCCCAATTCGCGCGGCGCGTCTCGCGGGCGCGAGGGGTCGAGGGCAGGCGACGACGCGCGAGGGCGCGGGTCTGGGTCGGCGCGGACGCGTACGCGGCCGAACGCGACGCTTCGCGGGTCGGGACGTTCCGCGGAGGGAACGACGCTGACGCGCGGC
>Ga0209666_1003072_pt1 | contig 12263 bp, 11 predicted proteins | sample SaaInlV_125m_DNA_FD_184679 | JGI IMG/M metagenome (GOLD analysis project Ga0209666, IMG submission 184679) | Marine microbial communities from expanding oxygen minimum zones in the Saanich Inlet - Saanich Inlet SI037_S3LV_10m_DNA (SPAdes)... | ecosystem: Environmental > Aquatic > Marine >...
ACCCACAACGACGGGTTCTTCCTCGTCAGCACGGCCACGTTCTGGATCGGCTGCGCGCAGATGCAGCAGTTGGAGCTGTCGCGCGCCTCGATCGTCCTGAGCAGACACTCGCGGTGCACGCACGCCTTGCACGCGCACGCGCACGTGTCGGTGGTTTCCTCGTGGCACACAAAGCAATGCATGGCCCCCGCCGAAACGCGGCACTCTGCGGTCGCAAGGTTTGCTAGCGCCGCGCCCGCCGCGCGCCGCCACCGGCCGCGCGCGCGAGGGGCCCGCGCTAAGCTGCAAAGGCGGCGAACACGGACACGCGACGCGCGGCCCAATGCGTCTCTGCTCCCGCGCGCTAGCCGGCACGCCTCGCGCCGCGACCGGTCGTGCGCGTGGCGCTGCGCGATGCCGGGGGCCGTGCTGCATTGGGACTACGAGAACGCGCCCGTGCCACGCGGCGCGAGCGTCCTGACGGTCCTCGGCGAGATCCTGCGGGTCGTCCAGGAGCAATTCGGGCCCGTGTACAACGCCTACGTCTACGCCGACCCCGACCAGCTCTCGCACGAGCGCCGCCAGGACTTTGTCGCCTCCGGCCTGGACCAGATCGACTGCAAGCACACGGCCGGAAAGGCAAACACGGTGGACCTTCGCATCGTGATGCGCGCCTCGTCGGAGGTGGCACGCCCGGTGCCGCCCGGCTCCAAGCACAGCGCCGCAGTCGTGGTGACGGGCGATGGCGACTACGCCTACACGCTCTCCAAGCTTGGCATGCTCGGGGTGGACACCATGCTGGTGTACGACAGCGACCGCATGGAAAGCGTGAACACCCGGGTGCTGCAGGTGGCCACGCACACCGTGGGCATCTCCTTTGGGGGGCGGGAGCAGTCCGAGATCAACGACTCCACCTCCGTGACCACGGAGGTGGACGAGGACGGAACGCCCGCAGCAACGCAGAGCCAGAGCAACCCGGTGGCGCTCAGTCCCTTGCAGACCTCCTTCCTGCTGGCCATCTTTTCCGCGCCGTCGGCCGACGACGAGGGGTTCCGGACGGGCCCGGCGGTGGGTGCCCTCTTCCACAAGATGCGCAACGCCAAGGAGCCGACGCCGAAGCAACGCTCGCAAGTCTACCGCGTCACGTGCGCGCAGCTGCTTGAGATGAGACGCATCGCAACCAAGCCCGGCCCGAGCGGCAACATCATGGTCAGGGCGGTGCCCGAGGCGTAGGGGGCCAACAGGTTCTCCTTGCTCAATCGGATGCACGGGTGCGCGATTTATATCAACCGTTGCGCGTTTTTACAGTCAAGTACACACGCAACAGTCGCGAGGTTTACGGAAATCGCAAACGAAACCCCTGGGCGAACGCGGACGCCGTGTCCGCGGGCGGCGCCTCCTCGCCCTCCTTGATCGGGAGCGGGAACGGGTTGTTGCGCGAGAAGACGGCCGTGATCGCGAGCTCGGTGGACACGCACATCTTGGAGATGAGCGGCTCCTGGCCGCTGCGCTTGCTGCGCAGCGCCATCGGGTTCCAGTAGCGGTCGCTGATCTGGAAGAAGACGATGGTGCAGAAGGCGACGATGGCGGCGATCCAGATGGCGTTGGCGCCGTTGTTGGGGATCAGGTCCGAGAGGGTGGCCAGCGCCAGGTAGAGGATGAAGACGACGAAGAGCAGCGCGTCCAAAATGTACGGCGGGTTGTAGCCCGACACGGCGCTGATCGCGCCCTTGGCGGCCGTGACGGCGTTGAGCTGCGCGAACAGCACCGCGTACTCGCTGTCCTTGTTCTCGCCCCGCTGGATCTGGTCGATCTGCTCGCCGATCATCAGCACCAGCGCGACAAAGGGCGTCATGCTGCCCTCCGCGCCCAACTGCCCCTTTGTGGTGTACTCCCTGTACTTTTGGACGAGCATCTCGTCCTGCCCGAGCGGCAGGCCCTCGGGCTTGATGTCGACGCCGCGGCCGATGTACTTGACGGCGTACGGCACCGACGCGAGCGTCATCCCGATCTTGTTGCTCTTGTAGCAGCCGCCGCTGCCGTCGGGCAGGTTCATCGTCTGCACGGCGCGCTTGCCGCCCACCATCTGCGACTTGACCCAGAGCGACAGGTTGATCAGCGAGTCGGTGAGGTTGCTGAACTCGGTGATGATTGTCGAGTTGCACGCGAGGTTGGCCTGGATCTTGGACACGAGCAGGAAGGCCGAGAAGGTGGAGATGGCGCCGATGGCCACGGGCGCGTCAACCTTCCGGAAGGTCTCGGGCGCGCCGTCCACGTTCTCGTGGATCGCCCAGAGCGCCACGGCGAGCGCGCAGGTCCCGACGAGCCACGGGCCCGCGCCCCAGAGCAGGTCGAGCACGATCGCCTGCCCCCAGCGGTTGGGCTCCTTGTTGAGGCGCTTGCGGCGCATCGCGGCCAGCTTCTGCTGCGCCGGCGTCGCGAAGCAGTCCGAGCCGAGGCGCGTGAACTTGGGCGGGGCCATGGTGCCGCGCATGCTACCCCATGCGCTCCACCCTACCCGCGCGCAAGTGGGCCAAATGTGAGCGCGCATAGCGTGCGCGGTGCGGGGTGTCAGGGAGGGGGGGGGGCGGGCGGGGTGGAGGCGGATAGCGCCGGCCCTTTAGGACCCGCTTCAGTGGCTCGCGGAAGATTGAGTTGTGACCTTGTTACTCGTGCCGCAAGCACGCGCGAGCGGCATGTGGCGCGACTGCGGCAACTGGCGGACGGGCACGTTCGAGGGCTTCTCCGAGCTGTCGCAGCAGTCCTTCGCGCACGCGTACGAGCGCGCGCCCGACGAGCTGCTCGCGTGGGTGCGCTCCGAGGGCCCGAGTGCGCGCCTCCGGTGGCTCGTGGATTTTGCGCACTACGCGCGCCACCGCTCCAATACGGAGCGCTGCAACCCCGAGCTTCCCTCCCGCGCTAGGGCCGGCGGCACTTGCTGGCCACACGGGCCCCGTGGAACGCGCGCGCAGCGGCATGGGCGAGGCGATCCGGCTTGACCGCTGCGTCTTCCAGTCGGTCGAGCGCCAGGACCAGCTGATCTTCGCGCTGCTGGGAGGCACGGTGGCGCACCTCGGCGCGCGCTGCCACCTCCGGAACACGCACACGAGGCTGTGTGGCTGCGGCGCGCCTCCGGCGCTCGTGGGGCGCAACCACACCGTGGTTGAGATGGGGGCCAATGACGGGCTGCACATGAGCAACTCGTACTTTTTCAGCAAGACGCTCGGCTGGCGCGCGCTACTCATCGAGGGCAACCCCGACGTGTACAGGCGGATCGCCAAGCACAGGCCCGAGGCCGAGCGCGTCAACGCGCTCGTGGGCAACCCCAAGAGCTTTCCGCCCAACGGCCGCGCGCCCTTCTTCTCCTTTTACCGACCGGGCGATGCCGAAAAGCACAACGCCGCGCTCGACTGGGAGACGGGGCTGAGCGGCATCCCGTCGCCCAACTCCAGCACCGTGGCGTTGCGCAGCGTGGACGACGCGAGGCTCTACGCCAAGCGCTTCGGCGTCGAGTTCCGCCAGCGCCGCATCGACGTTGCGCGCTTCTCGGCGCTGCTGAGCGCGCGCGGCATCGGCAAGATCGACGTGCTCTTCCTCGACGTCGAGGGCGCGGAGCTGAGCGTCCTGCAGACGCTCAGCTTCCAGAAGAACCCGGTGCGCTTCGTCGTGGTGGAGCGGCCAACGGCCGCGGTGACGCGCCTGCTTCAGGAGCGCGGCTACGACGACTTGGGCTTCACGTACGACTCTGGGGGAGACCGAGTGTTCCACAACGGGTTGTATTTTTAAGCTAACCGGTAGAGCACCAGAGCGCCCTCCCGGCGTGGATGCAGGCATGCCCCGAGGGCTACGAGGGCCGGCCCCTCCCTTCGATTCGGCGATTCCGCAGCGGAAGGTCGAGGGACGCTCAAGGGTTCAAACCCGCGCTTCCCGACCTTCCGATAACGTCCGTGCGGAAATGGGAGCACTGTGTGGAACTTGGCAATTGTGGACCAGAAATGGCCAGGCGCCACTCGCACGCGCGCACGCGCACGCATGCGCAACACGCCCGACTACCGCGACTCGCGGGCCGCAAGGAAGGCCGCGAGCGCCGTGGCCAAGTCGGGCACCACAGCCGGCACCGCGACCGGGAGGGGCGGGGTGGGTGGCGTGGGCGGTGGCGTGGGCGGTGACGTGGGCGGGCTGGCGTCTGGCATGGGTTCGACCCGTTGAGCGACAGGGATCTGCTGGTCGCTTGAGTTGATTGCTTGCTATTTTATTTGGTTGGAATCGAACCACCGAGCTATTCGGGACCAGCGGTTCGACTCCGAACGGGCACCGGAATTTGGCGGTTCGGTTCCGAGTCGGCACCGTGAGTCGATTGCTTGCTATTTATCGAACCACCGAGCTATTCGGGACCAGTTCGCCGCAGACCAGCAGACCAGCTCGTCGCAGACCAGCAGACCAGTGGCTCAACGGGTCGAACCCACGAGCCGCGCGCCGCAAAAGCCCATGTCCAGTCTCCTCTCGCGCGAGCACGAGCGCCTCATCCGGAAGGGCGCGGACGATGAGTTTACGCGCCTCAAGCCGCGCATCAAAAAGCTCAAGCTGGCCGTGGAGGAACGCGGGGACAAACTCGCCTCGATGGCAAAGGAAATGCGCGCGCTGCGCGCCGATGTGGGCCGTTTGAAGGCCTCCAGCGGTGACCTCGGGGCTCTGGAGACCAGCGCCCGCGCGGACGCCAACTTGATGAGCGAGCTGCGCGCACAGGCTCTCAAGGACGCCGGCACAATCAACGAGCTGTGTCAGAGGGTGAACCGCGCGGCGGAGGAGATGGAAAGCTGGATGCACTGGGCCTGGGTCGGGCAGCCAGACTCGCCCTCCGACGCCGAAAACGCCGTCTACCAAGCCAAGATTTCCACGCTCGAAAACGCCGTGAAGTACTGGTCGAGCCGCGCCCGCAACGAATGCCCCGCCAACACCCAGGCCGTCGCCGATCGCGACGCTGCCGTTGACTTCTCGTGCCGTCACCTCCGCCTGGACGACATCCTCCGCTTCATGGAGCCAATGTAGGAGCAAGATCGCCAGGCGCGAGCACGGCTTGCACGGCGCGTGCACACACACACACACACACACACACACGGAGTTGAACCGGCAATCGCTCGCCGTGCGCAACGGCAGACACTTAGCTCGAATGCCATCGCGCCATGCTGCCGCGTGCCTGGCGCTGGTTCGACTCCCCTCGAGCAGTTTTTTCGCGAGTAGTTTTCGCGAGTAGTTTTCGCGAGTAGTTTTCGCGAGTAGTTTTCGCGAGTAGTTTGCATGAGTAGTTTTCGCGAGTAGGAGCAAGATCGCCAGTTTCTTGTTGCCGAGGTGCCCGCTTTCACAAACCTACAAAGCTACGCAGTTCTCTGCAAAGTCGAGAGCGTCGTCGCCGGGTCTGCTTTTCTCTCCTGACAGAGAGATGGAAGGATGCGTCACTCCCGGTCGCTTCTTTCTCAGCCAGAGGCGCCGTCCCAGCCGATCTTGAGCGCCATGCCCAGGGCGGCAAGCAGGTTGCCGCGCGCGCCGTTGACCTGTCGGTCGATGGTCACGTTGCACCGCGGGCACGCGCACACCTTGTCCTGCACCTTGAGGTTCCAGTTCCACCAGCCGCAGCAGCTCGTCGTCTTGGACGTGCCCGGCTCGCCCGTGTGCGTGAAGACGTGCCGACCCGCGTAGGCCGCCGCCTTGGACGCGAGCCGCGCGCAGAACTCGCCCGGGCTCAGCGTGAGCATCGTGCGCACCGTGCGCGAGGGGATGCCGCGCGTCGCCCGCTCGCTCATGCGCTTCGAGGCGATCTTGGGGATCACGAGCAGTAGGCAGCATTGCCCTCTCGAGTGCGCTCGTGTACTTCCAGTGGCTCCAGGAGCACGGCGAGGAAGGCGGGGGCGGAGCAGGCGCCGATCTCCTTGCGCCGCCCGAGTTCCCAGCACTGGCTGCGCGCGTGCGCGGCCCGACGGCCAGCGTGACCGATCGCGTCTTTGCGGCGCACGAACCCCGACTTGCGCGCAAACCCGTGCGCAAGTGAGAACTGTACGTTCTAACGAGATTTGAGACTCGAGATTGCCCAATCTTGCGTCTTTTGAAAAACGCACCAAGCAGCCCTTGCGATGCCGACGCGCTCGGGTGCGTGTTACCACCCGCGCATCAGCAACGTCGACGGCAAGCCGTGCTGCCACAATGGCTGCCCCAATCCGGACTTTTCCGAGGACTGCGAATGTGCGCCATGCCCGCTCTGTGACACGCGCGTGCCCGGGTGGGTGCTGACGCTCAAGTCGCCGTACATGGCCGGTGGGGTTTGGGTCGGGCCGCACTGCATTGCGTGCGACGCGGAGCTTTACACCCGCGGCTTGTGGTCCGGGTGTGCGGCATGGGGCGGTGGGACGTGCTACTGTCCTCGCTGTCGACCGCGTGATCCTGTGCAGTCTTAGAACCGTTGCGCATGCGTCACAATGGGTTGACAATCTCAAGTCTCAAATCTCGTTAGAACGTAAAAGGACAGTGAGAACCAATGCATACCCCTCGCGCTGCGGTGACGCAACGTGTTGCGTGCGTGTGCGTACCGCGTGACCGTAAAAAAATGCATGTCCGGTCTTGTGACTTGTGGCGCGAGCAAACGCGCAGGGGCGACGATGGACGAGATCCCCTGCACCGCGCGCTGCCAGAGCTGCAACCTGTTGACCTCGCGCAAGTGCAGCGCGTGCAACGTGTGCAGCTACTGCTCCGCGGAGTGCGAAGCCAGTGCGACAACGGAGTGCTCTGCGGACGTCGCGTGCAAGCTGCACCTCGCGTGGCCGCACGAGGCCACCAACCTGGGCCCGTCGGGCGCGCACTTTCTGATGCTGCCGTGCATGCAGACGCCGCTGGCCGCCGACGCCGCGCCGCACCTGCGCTGGACGGCGCTGCACCAGGCGACGGTGCACTACCTGCACGTCATGCTCGCCCGCTCGCCCTCGCGGGTGCACTCCAAGACCGCCTTTGGCCTGTCCGTCGCGCTCACGCCCGAGTTGCGCTACTCGTGCGGCTGCCAGCGGCTAGTCTTCCCCCTGGGCAAGACGAGACAGGCGGCCAGCATGATGGTCGGCAACATGGCCACGCTCGCGCACGCGCAGCTGGGCGAGGAGCGCGCCAGCGCGCCGCAGCTGCGCGACGTGCACGTGCCCGACAAGCGGCAGGCGGTGATCCTCTCGGGGCTGGTGACCAAGGCGCAAGGCGGCCTCGCGCACGAGGACCCAAAGTGGGTGGTGCACTTTGATTCGATCTACCTCACGCACGCAAACAACACGTGGACGGTCAAGCGCGTGCAGCCCCTCTGGGAGCAGAACCTCACAAAACTCGACGACAACCACTACCGCATGGGCTTCAAGCCCGAGGGGCGCGTGCCACCCAACGCCAGGCACCCGTTGGAGCTCCTCGAGAAGGCGCTCAGTCCGCTCCCGGCAGATCCTTCGCCAGCTCATCCTCAGCCGCGCACTCCGAGCAAGCCCCCTCCAGCTCGTCGCGCACCGTGCCCAGCGCCGGAGAGGGCGGTCCCGACTCCGAGTCTGCCCCGGACGCCAGCGTCGGCAACTCCGCCGGAAGCGCCGCCTCCGCCGCCGCCCGCATCGGCGGCGGCTGCGCAAGCGGCTGCGCAAGCGGCTGCGCAAGCGTCTCGCGCCACGCCGCGTACCACTCCTCGTCAAGCGGCGCCGTCGTGGGAGTCGTATCGGGAGCAGGCGGGGGCGGCGGCGGAGGCGGCGAGGGTGGCGCCTCCGTGGCTGGATCAGCTGCGGGAGGCGCTTCAGCAGGCGTAGCGGCGGCGGCGGTGTCCAGCACCCCCTTCATGATGCGGTCCATGGTTTGGTCCACGACCTCCCGCACCACCTCCTCCGCCGGCTCGCCGTGCACCACGCGCGGCAGGTCGAGGGCGAGGCCATCGTCGGTCAAGGCACCCGAGACCTCGTCCCCCTCCGAGTCGTCCGCGAACTCCGGTTTGGGTTGGTCCAGGTTGTAATTCGGATTCGAGTTTTTTGCCTCCTCGCTCGCCCGGTCCCAGATGGCCGCTGGCGCCTCAGCCAGTGGCGGCTGTGGCTCCTCCGGCTCCTCCGGCTCCTCCTCGTGGCCCTTGCGCGCCTCCTCCTCGTCGTCAACCAGGCGCGGCAGGCCCGCGGGACCGTCGTCGCCGGTCAGGTACTCCGACTCCGACGTCCCCGACCCGACGCTTCCCGCGTCGTCGTAGTTGCGGTCCTTGCGCGCCGGCGCTGGCGCTGGCGCCTCGGCCAGCGGCGGCGGCGCCTCCTCCCCCTCCTTTGCAACAAGCTCCGACTCGACCACGGGCAGCGCCGTCGGCTGCTTGCCCGTCTTCTGCACCTCGCGCACCTCCACAAAGACCGGGTAGTGGTCGGACAGGCCCACCTCGCCCCTGGCGGCGTTGTGCGGGTCCTTGAGCTGCATGATGCCGCCCCCGATGAGGAGGCGGTCGTTGGCGTGCGCGTCCACCAGCACGTTGTCGTAGTTTTGGTGCCCGCTCGTGGTGGCGGCGTTTTTGGGAATCTTGCCGAGAAAGCCCGACCCGAGCATGTTGTACCGCTCGTGGCCCGGGTAGGTGTTGAAGTCCCCCGCGATGATGTGCGTGGGCGCAACCTTGCTCTCCTTGCTGGGCTTGAACGGCCGCTGCATGCGGTACTCGCTCGTGTCGGGCGCCGAGTAGTTGCGCAGCAGCGCGGCGATCTGGCTGTCGCGCGCCTCGACGCGCTTCGAGGGCGGCAGGTGCACGCTCGTGACCACAAAGTCGCGGTCGGCCGGGTCGGCGAAGCGCGGGTCGTGCACCCGCACCTGCAGCGGCGCGTAGTCCAGCTCGGTCGCGCCCACCTTGCGCAGCGTGTTCCAGCCCTTGAACTGCACGGGGCTCTTGACAAAGCACACGTGCACCTCGGCGCCCGGGCCCACCACCTTGCCGTTCTTGCCCGACTTTTGCGAGTTGACCGCCGACCACTCGCGGCCCGCCTCGGTCGCGATGTCGAGCATGCTTGCAAAGGTCTCGATCTTCTGGTCCATGACCTTCTCGGCGCCCGGCACCTCCTGCAGCACGATGATGTCGAAGTCGGCCATGCGCGACGCGAGCGTGAGCCACTTCTGCGCCAGCTCGGCGCCCTTGTGCGTGCCCTCGTACTCGCCGCTCGTGCCGTCGTCGCCCGTCTCGAGGTACGCCTTGTTGGCGCTGCCCAGGCGCATCTTGCACGCGTTGAAGCTGCAGACGCGCAACCGGTGGTGCGTGTCCACCGTGACCGACTCGTTGGCCACCGCCGGCGCCGCGTCGTCGCCCTTGGGCGCGGGCGGGCTCACCGCGGCCGCGAGCTGCACAAAGGCCGAGATGCGCGCGTCGCGATCCTCCTGGGCCGCCTTTGCCTCGTCCGAGAGCACCTCCGGCGGCGTCGCGCCCACGCCGAGGGGCTCGGCCGTGGGCGCCGCCGCCGCCTCCGGCGCCGCCGGCGCCTCCGGCGGCTCCGCCGCCGCCTCCGGCGGCTCCGCCGCCGCCTCCGGCGGCTCCCTCTGCAGCTCCTTGGCAAACATCGCGTCGAAGGCCTTGGCCGCCTCGGACAGCTTCTCCTCCACGGTCATGGTGCGCGGCGGCTCCCCGTCCTCGCTTGTTGCCTCGTGCGGCACGGGCGCGGGCGCGGGCGCGGTCGCCGCCGGGGGCGGCGACGGGGCCGTGCCGGAGCGCGCGATCTGCTTTTTCAGCGCGAGCACGGTCTGGATGTTGGCCTCGCGCGTGCCCTCCAGCGACGCGCGCGGCAGGCCGTGCTTCTCCGCCAGCAGTTGGTGCAGCGCAACGAGCTCCTCGTCGTGCAGGCGCGCGAGCTTGTTCTCGCCCACGTAGCGCAGGTCGCACGCGGCCCAGTCGTTCACCTTGGAGGCCATTTGGGAGCGCTTGTTTAGAACAAACCTCGCCGGCTGGTTTCACCACACTATTAGCGACACGGTGCACAACGCGTACCAGTCGCAAGGTGGCTAGGGGCGGATCCGGCCGCCGCGTTGCGTGGTCGGCGTCAAGCGGAACACGCGGGTGCTGATGTTCTGCGAGATGGCAACCATGGCCGCGTCGAGGAAGCCGATCTCGTCGACGCCCTTGATGAAGCGCTGCATCGTCTCGTCCGTGACGATGACCGCGTCGCGCTGACGGCCGTCCACCCGGTTTCGCTGCTCGAGCACCTCGCGCATGTGGTCGAAAAAGACGTTGGCCGCCACGTCGTCGTACTCGCACATCAGGTGGTTCCACGGCACGAGCACGTCCCCGTTCTCGCCAACGATGCGGCACCTGCGCTCCTCGTGGCCTTGGCCGTTGCTCAACGGCTGCGCCGTTCGCTTTTGGTACTCGATGCAGGACGTCTTCGCGCGCAGGTGCTCGCAGCTCTTCACCTCGATCGAGACGATGAACACCCCGTGGCCGTGCCGGACGCCGCCGTGCATGTTCTGAAGCGCGTTGTAAATGTACGTGGGGCCCTCTTCCCACTCGACAAGCTTGCTCCGGAACATGTGGCTCTTCATGAAGACCACCACCGGGCCGTACTCGCCGTTGCGGTCCCGGTACAGCTCCCTCGCTGGCCAGTCGATGGGGTCGAACTTGTAGAAGAGGTTGGTGCCATCGACGACGTACGTCGTCTTGGGGCCGTTCTGGCCGAGCAGCTGCCTCGTGAGCAGGTCGCACACGCTACCGGCGTCGGTCGTGCGCAGCGGCTCCCACCCCAGAAGGGGCTTGGCCTGCAGATCGACGCGGTACGGGTCGACGCGCTTGTTGTCGACGCGGACCACCGGCCGTGCGTAGCGCGTCAGCACCACGCGGTACAGGGGCGCGAGGTCGAAGGCGGGACTGTCGTACGGCGTGCCCATGGCCCTCGACACCGCGTTGACCCACGGGGTGTTTGCGGTGGACTCGTCGGCAAGCGCGCTGTCCATGAACTCCTGCTCACAAAAACAGGCAAAGCTGGCCAGGACTCGGCAAAACTGGGACTGTGGGGTGGTTCGCACCTGGCGCCACCTGCTGGTGACGTTGTCCAAGTGGTACCGGAGGTCGTCGGTGGCCGCCATGAAGCGCAGGGTGTCCTCTCTGCGCCGTGGCTGCTGTCCGGCCCTGCGCAGTTTCGCAAAGCGCTCGTCCATCGCGCGCAGGTACCGCTTGCCAGGCGGGGACGCAAAGAAGGCCCCAAGCTCGGGCGGGACCGCCCGGCCCAGGCCGATCCACACGGGCGAGAACTCGAAGAGGGGCGACAGCGACAGCGCCTCCGACAGCGACGGCGGCGGCTCCTCAACGGGAAGCGGCGCGAGCGGAAGCGGCACGAACGGCACCGGCGACGGCGACGGCGGCCCGGCCTGGCGCCCCCTGCCCCTGCCGCCGCGGCCCGGCAGGAAGCCCTGGCCACGGCCGCCCCTGCCCTTCATCGCGCGCGCCCCACCAGTACAACGCAAAGCACGTCCTTATTCCACGCGTTGCCGGTCGCTAGTGCGTGTGCATTTGGTGCGCCAGCGACGCCCCAACCGGTGATCCATGAAGTCCACTGCGGCCCAGCTCCAGCAGAACCACAACCACCAAGTAAGCGTCAACTTTCCGGAGTACGCGCCGCCCACGCTGACGCCGCGAAGGCGCGGCTGCGGGTGCACGCTGGGCATCCTCGCGGTGTGCATGCTCGTGCTCTTCCTCACGCTGCTCGCGCTCGAGTCGCCCTTCATCGCGCTCGAGAACAGCCGCATCGCGGCGCGCATGCGCGCCGCGCCGTACCGCCGCGACCACCCGCCCACCGGTGCGGCCGAGCCGGTCGCGCTCGGCCTCTGGGACGAGCGCAAGGCCATCACCAGCCTGCAGCTCATCGTGTGCCTCAGCCTGGCCCTCGGCATCGACGAGGCGCACATCGCCGTCATGCCCGAGGGCTCCTACTTTTACAAGGTCACCATCGTGCACGAGGGCGTGTGGATCGTGGAGGCCATCAACGCCGAGGGCTCGGCCTTCTTGGACGCGCTCAACGCGCAGGCGTCCCGCTTCAGCGCCCAGCTCGTCGTCAGCCACCTCGCCCGACGCGACGACGCGCCGCCCTCCTCCGCTCCACCGCCCTAAGCCCGCCACCTACGCCGGTTCGAGGCGCGGCGGCACGCACCCCCACTTTGGACGGGAACGATCGAATGAGCGACTTGCGGCCGTCGAAGGCGGTGAGGCGGCACGCCTCCTGGTTGTACTCGCAGATGCGCTTCTCGCCTCCCGCCAGTCGCACAAACCTGCCAGGGGGAAGGGGCGT
>Ga0209666_1003075_pt1 | contig 12252 bp, 8 predicted proteins | sample SaaInlV_125m_DNA_FD_184679 | JGI IMG/M metagenome (GOLD analysis project Ga0209666, IMG submission 184679) | Marine microbial communities from expanding oxygen minimum zones in the Saanich Inlet - Saanich Inlet SI037_S3LV_10m_DNA (SPAdes)... | ecosystem: Environmental > Aquatic > Marine >...
ACGAGATCGAATCCACGTGGCGACGCCTGCGGTTCCAACGGGAGCTCGCGCAGGTCCCGTTGCTCGCGACGCTGGATGCGAACGAGCGGTCCACGTTGGCGTCGCGGTGCCACCGCGTGACGTTCGCGCCGGGCGCGAAGATCATGCGGCAAGGCGACCCGGGGGATAAGTTTTACATTCTCCTTCGCGGCTCCGCGATTGCGCTGAAGAGGGATAAAAACCCCAAGGGCAACGCAAAGGGTGGCGACGACGCCGGCATCGACGCCGTGGGTTCCAACAGGGTGTTCCGTAGTTACGGCCCCGGCGCGCACTTCGGTGAGCTCGCGTTGCTGACGAACAAGCCGCGCGTCGCGACGGTGGTGGCGCGCGGGAAAGTCGTCGCGCTGGTGCTCGATAAAAACGCGTTGGTGGAGTTGCGGAATTCGGTACCCAAACTGGAGGACTCCATCGTGCGCGGGATGAGGCACTACGACCACATCGAGATGTTCACGTCCATGGCGATGGCGTGATGGCGTGAACGTACACATAAGGTATCATCAGAGAACGAGGAGGTTCACACACGCGAACCCCCCGTCATTGATCGTCGCGGGCGAAATATTAAAACACGAGAGCGCATTCGAGACCCGCACAGAGAGGACAATAGAACTGTTGTTTCAATGTTTCAAGGTTAACCGTACACTCATCTCCCGGTCAACACACACACACACACCCCGAGCGTACACACACATCACTGGAGACTCCGTCGGTACGGGTGGTACAACTCCTCCTTCGGGTCCACGCACGCGCTGAAGGAGACAAAGTTCACGAAGCCGTCGTCGTCGCCGAATCGGTCCGCCACTGCGCTCATTTCTTCGTCGTCTAGTTCCCTGGCGACGTGCGCGCGGACCACTTGCTTGAACTGCTGCTTGGTGACGTGGTTGACGCGCATCGGGGAGTTCTGGTTGGAACACGCGTCGTTGAAGAACGGCTTCACCTCTACCCGACGCTTGCGCACGCCCTCGGCGATGGCGTCTAGGATCTGATCGACGCGCTCGTCATCTTCCGTTCCTAGCGAGCGCGTGGGTTTCGCGGAGAAGCGCTCGGTGTCGAGCAACGACGCGGGTTTCGGCTCGACGTGCTCCAGCGGCGCCTTCTCGAGGTGGTACTTGGTGAACACGCCGTTGACGTCCGCGCAGAAGTCTTTGTAGCACACCGGCCGGTCCGCCACGGCGCTCGGGTACGCGTCGCTCAGTTCACTGTACTGCGCTTCGGTCATGGTGAAGCCCGCGAGCCCGAGCGCGCGGGCGAACTGCGTCGGGGTGATGGATCCGCATCGCAGGCGGTCGAAGTCGCCGAAGAAGTCCTGAATGCGGATACGCTGCTTGTACACGCGATCCTTGACCTGTGAACATGGGAAGGAGGATGGGCGAGCGGTGAGCGAGGTGGGCGGGATCGGGGGGGCCATTGGAGCGGTCAATGCGATTATTATCGCATTTTCCCAAAACGGATTGTGGGCGGCGTGAGTGGACTGAGTGGAGTCCAGGCGACGTCGATGCGCTGGGTTCGGGTTCGAACGGGTTCATCGAGGGTGTTCGTACCAGCTCGAGCGCCATTTTGCCCGCGTGTCGTCTCTCCGTCGTTCGTCGCACAGTGCCCTCGTGGAGGTGTTTCGAGTGCTATTTACCTTCGGAGGTGTGAATTTTGCGGTTAGCCTATTTATGGTAAAGGACGACATGAACATAGTGATCCATGTTTTGACATGTAACTACTCACATGTAGAATTATATCGTAATTCATATTTCGTTATTCACACACAGACCGTTGGTGCGAGTGTTTGTTTGAAACGCGCAGGCCTCAACCCTCGTCCCTCACTTCGCGACCGCTCCGTCGCGCCTCCTCGTGTGCGCACGCGCCCGAGGTAGAGACAAAGGGCGGTCCACAGTCGTCGGATACCATGGATCACGGGTGGTACGCTCGCGACGTCGCCGACCTGCTGCGATGGCGCCGGGTCGCGACGTTGGTCTGGGGATCTGCAATGTCTCTCCTCGCGGCGCTGCTGTACTACATCTTCGCGCGGACGCGATGGACACCGCTGGGCATCGTCGCCGCGTTGATCTCACCGTCGGAGTGGACCAAGCGCGTCGGCCACGGCATCGCGCTGGCGCTCGCGCAGCTCCCCGCGACGTTCACGGCGGTGGCGCTCATGCGACCGTCGCTCTCGCCGCTGCGCATCGTATCCGAGGACGGCGCCGTAGATCCCTACGGCGGCTTCGCGGAACCCGGCAGCAAAGGGCGGTTCATGGCCAAGAACATCCCGCCGCACCTCTTCCCCGCCGGCTTCGGGCCCTCGCGATGGTGCGCGACCCCCACACCGACCATCTCCGCCGCCGCCGAGGCGAAGGATGCCATCGCCCATCTCACGATGTTCTTCGCGCACGTCGTCTCCGGCGCGGCGAGCTGCGTGGCTCTCCGTCGCGGCGCCACCGCGGGTGACGCGCCCGCGGAGCGCCTCGTGCAAGCCGCGCGCTTCGGCGCGGTTCTCGGCGCCATCGTCGCCGCGCACTTCGCGGGAACAGGCGCGCGGAACTGCGCGTACTCCCCCGTGCAACGACCGCGGCTGATGCGAATCAAGCGATCGGCCCCCGCCGCGGTATGGCCGTATGGCGGTATGGCCGTATGGTTCTCGCTCGCCGCCGCGGGAGCCCACGCCGCGTTGCACGTGGCGTTCACGTGGCGCGGCAAGATCGCGGCGGCGGACGGGATGCTCGGGGTATTTTTCGTCGTCTTCAACTTTTGGTGTTCCGAGTTGGGAGCGGCGGCTCGATTGGTCCCCGCGGGGTTCGCGTGCGCCGCCGGTTGGCTCGCGGCGCGCGCGGCATCCAACGTGGTACTCACCGAGCGGTACAAGTTCCTGCCGCAGTCGCTCGGCGACGGCCCGGTGTCGGCATCCGCGCCGTTGCTCGCGTCCCTGGCCGCGGACTCGACGCCCTTCGCGCAGCACGCGGCGTATGCGGATTTATGCGCCATCTGCGAAGACGGCGGAGGCGGACGGCGGTCGCTTTTACTCGCGGATAAACGGGGAGACGCGTACGCCCCCGCGATGGCGGCCGCGTTGGCGCCGGTCATCGCGGTGACGTGCGCGATGCGCGCGGCGCTGGACGCGGGTGAGCGCGCGGACCGGGGGATCGTGGGAGGTAAGGGCCTCCGAGCGTCCGGGGCGAAAACCGGCGGCGGGGTTAAACTTCGCGTCCATACTTCGGGGAAGGCGTCCGCGGTCAACGACCCGGGAATGAACGCCGGCGTGAACGGATCGATGACGAACACCGGGATGCATCACGCGCAGACGCCGATGCACACGCCGGGTGGAGTCGGTCACACGTCGGACACAAGTCGGACACGCGACGTCGCGGCGAGCGCGGGTGATCTCGCGGGCGCCGCGGCTTGGAGCATGATCGCCGACGAGTGGGGCGTGTCACCCTCCGTGGCGCCCGCGCCCGTTCACAATGGCGGCGTCCGAGTTGTCAACGCACACGGGATGACGCACGCATCCACGGAAAACACAGCTGTGCGCCCGAGTTTCGGCGAAGTACCCGGCGACGCGAACCGCGATCAGACGATGACGGCCCGGCAGCTTCGCCACCAGCTGCTCGGCCCCGTCGTCGCGGCATCCGACGAGTGCGTCGCCTCGCTCGCCGCGCACGGGCAGCTCGCGGCGTGGGGCGCGCGCGCCGCCGCCGCGCTCGCGGGGGTGGACGCACGCGGGGACCCCAACGGCGTCGCGAACGCAAGGGCGCCGACGGCGGCTCACGCGGTTCGAGTTTTGTTGGCGGCGTGCCACGCGGCTCGGGAGTGTGAACGCGCGGGTTCCGGCGGGAATAAAGGCGTGGGACGCGGCGCGAGTTCGTCGCGGGGGACCGCGCCGAGGGTGCCGCAGCTGGCGGCCGCGGTCGGGCCCGCGGCGGCGCTCGCGGATGCGTTCCAGACGGCGTTTTTCAAACTGGTATCGAGGTACGGAAACGACGCGATTCGCGCGATGGCCGCGGGGGATCCCGAGTTGAAGTCTTCATCGGGGATGAACGGCGTCGACGATGTCGCGGCGTCCGGGGAGGATGCCGCGGCGGGTCTGGTGGGACTGACGGGCGCGGCGCGGCGAGAGGGGGAGATCGCGCACGGTTTGCGCGCGCCCGCGGAGCTGGAACGAACGCTCGAGACGCTCCTCAAGTGGGAGTGAATTTCTAACGAAAATTCCAATTTCTAACGATGAGCGTATACTAACGACTAATCGAGCGCGTACGGATCGCCCGTCTCCTCCTCTACCACCACCCTCTCCACCACGGCGTTCGTGCCGTCCACCTCGATCACGTCCTCGCCCAAGTCACTCGCCTCCATCCGTCCGCCGTCCGGCCGCCGCAGCGTCAACGCCCAGAACCCCATCAGGTGTCTCATCTCGTCCTCGCCCCCGGGCCCGCCGACCATCGCGTGACCTTTACCAGGCACCACGTGCACACACGCGACGTGCCCGGGGTGTGCGTCGATCAACACGTCCGAGGTCTCACGCACGGAGGACACGGAGACGATTCGGTCGGACGCACCCGCGGTCAGAGTCACCGGCGTCGGCTCCCCATCGACTTCATTCGCATCGTCATCGACATCGTCATCTTCCTTCGTCATCGTCCTCAGTTGCTCGGGGAGTAAGGACGCGCACACCGTCGCGCAGCCTCCCAGTCTCCGCTCACCACGCGCGCGCATCGCGCACGTCAGCGCGACGGTCCCGCCGTCGGAGAAACCGAAGAGGTGCACGCGTGACCCGCGCCAGCTCGGCGCCGAGATCGCGGGGTCGGTTAATTTATCGATTAGATTTGACAGGCGCGTCACCACGCGCTCGAGGCTGTCGGTGCGCCGCGTGTCGGTGAGGTCCGTCCCGTCGATGGGTTCGAAGTTCTCCTGGTCCATGAACGTGAACCACGCGCGTCCGTCGTCGACGAATGGGATCGGGTGCGGGCCCTGGAGCGCCACGCAGACGGTGCGGGGCAGCGCCATCCGTCGCGCCAGTTTCGCGAACGGCGCCGGGACGTCGCCTCTTCCGTGGAGCATGAGCATGACGTTATCGGCGTGGCCGTCGGCGCTGGGGGTGATGACGTGGCCGTGCGGCCAGTGCTCGGTGAGCACGCCGTCCAAGGACGTCGCGTTCACCGCCGACGACCGCAATGCGACGCCCAGGTCGTCGCCTCCTCCTCCCGACGACGACGCCTTCGTCGCGCCATCCACTCGAGCCTCCTGCGCGAGGAGAGCCTCCTCGAAGGCTCGGTCGAACCCGAGCCCGTCGTTCGGGTCCCCTCGGGGTTCGCGCGGGGGATCCGCGCGCTTGGGAGGCGCGGCGCCGAAGAACCCCTTGCGCATGCCCCTTCCGTGATGACCGCCCCTGTGCCCCGGCTAGTGACGCATCAGCGAAAACTGAGGCTGCTCTGATGGAGCTATTTGGATGACCTCGCGCGACCATCGCTCACAACCAGAGGCGCCTCGAGCGGCGAAGCGCCGCCATGGCCGCGATGGGTTCCACCGCGAGAGTATCGCACGTGCTGTGCGCCAGGACCTGCCGCTTCCTCTCCGGCCGCACCGCCTCGTCGTCGTCGTCGCCCATCTCGCCCTTCAGGGGCGCGCGGGCGGCGGCGGCGGCGGACCCCAAAATCGGCCGACGCGGATGGCAGTGGCGCGCCGTTCGCGCGAGGCTCGACGTCGCGGTCAGGCCGGATACCTACCGCGAGGAGCTGGACGTCAAGATCGAGCGTGCGCGCTCGCACTTCGCAGCCGCGCCCGCACCCGCGCCCGCGCCGTCCGATCCCGACCCTAAACCCCTCGAACCCATCGAGCTGCCGCCCACCGAAGTGCACGAGTCCGCGCGAGCCAACTTTCGCATGCGAGCGGAGTTCAGGGTGTGGCACGACGGCGACCGGTCCTACCTCGCCATGTTCGACAGCGACGACCCGAAAACACCGATCGAGGTCCCGGCGTTCCCGATGGGCTCCGAGCGAATCAACGACCTCATGCCACGTTTCCTCGAGGAGATCGGCAAGTCGGAAGTGATCCGCCGGAAACTGTTCCAGGTGAACTTCCTGACGACCAGAAAAGGCGACGCGCTCGTGAGCATGCTGTACCACAAGCCGGTCAAGACGGAAGGGTGGGCGGAGGCGGCGGAGGAGATGAGGCAACGACTAGGAGTGTCCATCATCGGAAGAAGCAGAAAGCAAAAGGTGAGTCACCGCACGCACACACACACACACACCACCCGGCTCGCTTCCACGCCGCGTTTACTTCGACCACGCCCCCCGCCGCCGGGATTCCGAAGACGAGAAAAATGAATTATACCATAGAATCAATCCCTGAGCTACGGCTATGGTGATAGACTTCATGCACCACCAACCGAGGAACACCCGGCTGCATATGCGGTTTTTGGTTTTTACATTTGCTTTCGATCAAACACTCACGCCCGCCAATCAAACACTAAACACTCACGCGCTCCAATCAAACACTAAACACTCACGCGCTTCAATCTCTTCTCACGCGCGCAGGTTGTCCTCGGAAACGATTACGTCATGGAGGAAATCGAGGTGGACGGCCGAACGCTGACGTACAAGCAGCTCGAGGGTGGGTTCACCCAGCCCAACGCGGGGATCAGCGCGAAGATGCTCGAGTGGGCCAAGTCCGCCGCGGTGTCCGACAAGTCCGCCGCGGTGTCCGACTGCGCCGGCGGAGAAGATCAAGGCGCGGACACCGACACCACCCGCGACTCCACCACGCGACGACGCGACGACGACTTCCTGGAGCTGTACTGCGGCAACGGCAACTTCACGATCGCGATGGCGCCCATGTTCCGCAAGGTGCTAGCCACGGAGGTTAGCAAGGTTTCCGTCGCCGCGGCTAAGCACAACGCGGAACTGAACGACGCGGACAACGTCGCATTCGCCAGGCTGTCCAGCGAGGAGCTGACCCTCGCGCTGGACCAGGGGAAAGAGTTCATGCGCCTCGAAGACGTGCCCCCGCTCGAGTCCTACGACCTGAAGACTGTGCTCGTGGACCCGCCGAGGGCGGGGATGGGCCCGGAAGTCGCTAAATTCGTGTCGAGGTTTGAACGAATCGTCTACGTGTCGTGCAACCCCGCCACGCTGGCGGACGACGTACGGATGCTGCACGACACGCACGTCGTCAAGCGATTCGCCGCGTTCGACCAGTTTCCGTACACGCCGCACCTGGAGTGCGGCGCGTTGCTCGTCGCCAAGGAAAGGTAAAAGTCTCAGCGCGTGATCTAGTTTAGTTAGTATCTTCGTAATAGCCATCGACGTCGAAACGCGCACTGTGTATGCATAGACTAGAGCTACGTACCCATTCAACTCATTCAACTCGTGTATGCACTGGACTCGGCGCTGCCGTCGTAGTGCAGCAGCTGCTCGTCGAGCGAGTTTTCCGACTTTGTAGGAAACGCCGGCGGCAATCGAGGGTTACTCCGCGTTCCCCTCGGGTGTCTCCCTCCGCCCGACACCGCCGCCGCCGAGAGCACCACCGGCCCGTCGAGCGCGGCGGGACGCATCAGACTCACCCGGAAGCTCAGCGCCAGCGCTCCGTACAGGCAGACGAACGCCCCGATCGCGAGCGCCGCGTTCGCGAACCCACCAGTATACGCGCATAGCAAACCGCCGAGAACCGGCCCGAGCACCTGCCCCGCGTCCTGGAACACGTTGAACGCGCGAACCGCACCCTCCGTGACGTTCGCGACGCTGCTCGCGACGCCTCCGCGGGCGCCACTGGCGTGCTCGTCGTTCGCGGCTCGTTTCATCCCGTCCAGCGCGGGAGCCAGCGCGTTGGCGTTGGCGGCGCCGAACGCGGCCAACAACCAAAACATCGACGCGTCGGAATACCCCGCACTCAAATCGCCGAACCCGTCCGCCGCCCCGAGCGCCGCCACCACGCCCCCCGACACGAATATCCCCGCCGCGCATACCGTCTCCGCGGATATCACGTTCATCGCCGTGACCAGGTCCGCGGCGAGAAGGCCGAGGATGTAGCCGCCGGCGACGGCGAATTGCGCCAGCCCGTTGGCAATCGGCGCGAACCCCCTTTGCTCCACCAGGTACAGCGAGAGCTGCGGCTGGACGAGCCCGAATGATAGACACGCGAGGAACAGGGCGCCGCCCACGGAGACGAACCGCGGGGTGAGGAGCTCGCGCTTACGAACGACCTGATCGTTCGGAACCTCGGCGGGATTGACTCCCCCTCCGCCGCCGCCGAGCGAAGAGCGCCGGTTCTCCTCCGGGGAGTTATCCAGAGCCTCGCCGCGCTCTGCGCGCTGCGCGCTGAGCTCCGCGGCGCGCGCCTCCACGCTCTCGAACTCCTCCTCGAGCAAGGCGTCGAGCCACTCCCGCCTGGTTCCCGCCGCCAAACACCCAGGGTCACCCGCGAGCCACACCGCGTTGCCGAGCACCAAAAAACCGGTAACCTGAAAAGGCAGCCTGAAACCCCCCACGCCAAGGTTCGTCGCGCTGCCGTTGGGGTTATTTCCGTATTTCGCATTCGAACCTGGATCCGTGTACGAGTCCCCGACGACGGAGAGCCACGCCACCAGCGGTCCGGCGACGGCGAAACCCAAAGCCACGAACAACTCGTTAATCTTCAGCGTCCGTTTCAGCCGCGCGGGGTCCGAGCCCATGCTCCCGTTGATCGCCGCGTACACCGCCAAATGCGCGGTGGCCACCCCTATTCCGACCAAACACCTGCACGCGATGAACATCAGCAGCACGTACGCGCCGTTCGTGAACCCGAGCTCGCCCGCCACACCGAAGAGCATTCCGCCGGCGCCTTGCAAAAATAAACCCACGATCATCAACGCCGCGCGCCCGCCGTCGGCGTCGGTGAATGAATTGAACGCCTTCGTGGCACCAACCGTTCCGATCGCGAACGCGCCGAATACCAACCCCGTCCATACAGGGCTGTACCCCAAGTGGCTCACCGCCTGCGGCAGCAGCGGGAGCGGCGCGGCGATGATTAAAGCGCTGGTGAAGGAGACGCAGTGCAGCAAAAGGACCAGCGACTTGGCGGACTTGTTCGAAGAACGGGGAAAGAAATCGGACGCGGTCTCGTACGCGTCGTCGTCCAAGTCGGCACCCAAGTCGGCACCCTCCCCGTCCCCGTCCCCGTCCCCCTCGTCGTCGGGTGCGCGCTGCCTCGCGACCGCTAAACGATCCCTAAACGCCTCCTCTTGTAGCTGATGATGCGAATCATTTGCATTCATTTTCGTCTCCGGGGACGTCGTGGTTGTGGCGCCCTCTCCGAACCCTACGACGCGTGTCTTGGGTGAGTGGCCGCCCCCTTGCGACCCACCGAGCGACGACCTTCGTTCGTTTCCTTGCGCGCCAGTACCGGGTTGATGATGCGATCCCGGGTTGTGCGGCGACGCGGGGTTCGACGTCGGCGACTGCGAGACCGATCGACTGGAGAGTTGCCGTCCGAGGCTTTCTGCGAGCATCCCGCCGCGGGCGGACTGCGCGCGGCCGTGGCGCGGCGGGCGGTTACTGTGCATGGCCTCCACGCTGCTCCCGAGCTGCGCCAGGTCATTACCCACGCTTCCGGTGTTGTCATTTATCGACGAAGTCAGCGACCGCATCGACCCGGTTCGTCGAACGCGCGCCTCCCTCAAACTCGACACGCTGAATCTTCGCGAGAAGAAGTGCGCCGCGGTCTCGTCGCCGTCGCCGTCCTCTGGGTCCTCTCCGCTCTCCACCATGGACGCGAGGGAGGAGATGGACATGGAGCGAGTCGGGGTGGACCCGAACCGGAACGTGGTCTGCGGGGAGCCCACGTACTGCATGTCGGTTCTACGGGTGCGGCCCCGTCGATGCGGGCGCCGAAAAGGATTTCACGAGTGCTGAACCGCGTTGGCTGGTTTATCGGCGAGCCGAGGGTTCCGCGGTGGGTGGACGCCGCGTCCTTTCTCGAGTGCCCACGCGCCCGAACCGAGCAGCCCGGTCGCGTGCCGTGTGTCTCCGGGATGTGATTCGGGCCGACGCAACCTCCGAGACCCGTCGAGCCCGGCGAGCGCGCTCGCCCAATGCGCACCTGCGGCCCAGATCGGAATACTTGTATGGACGTCGGTCGAAAGGTCGCGCCGCTGACTCACCCTCAAATCCGAATCACGTGGGTTGGACCTTTCGAAGGTCCACGACTCGAGTGTGGGGAGAGGTTCGTCGGTCGGAGGAGGCGGGGCACAGCCCGCGACGCGGAGAGGCCAAAGGCCGTCGGCCACGAGCGGTGCGGGCTCGAGGCGGAGACGGTCGGAGGGCGCGAGGCGGGTCGGGGCGGCGTGCTTGGAGACGGGCGACGGCCCGAAATCGATTTCACCGCCGGGTAGCACTAGAGAATCTGTGAGCAGAAAAATGAGGGTCACGCCGACGCTGCGGTTCGCGCGCGCGCTTCGCGACGATACCGAACCCAGTAGCGCTTACACCGCGACGATATGGTGGCTGTTCGCGTTCGTCGGGCTCGCGAACTGGTTCTTCGTGTTCTGCCTGTTCGTGCAGGTGCCGGTGCTCATCGCGGTCAAGGATCCGGGCCTCGGCGGGAGTGATGGCCACCATCACACGGGCGGTCTCCCCGAGGGCATCAGGCTCTCGTCGTTCCTCAACGTGTTCCAGCAGCTCGGCAACGGCATCGCGCTCGGCATGATGTTCTCCCTCCGCGCGTCCGCGATTCCCACCTTTGGAACCCTGCTGCTCCTAGCGGCTGTCGCGGCGTCAGCCACCATGGCTGCGTTGCTTCCGTGCGCAAACGATCTGTCGGTGAACGAGGCGGGGTGCGATAACGGCTTCATCGTGCGCCGGCTCTGGGGACACCGGCGCAGCGTCGGCGTGTGGTGCGCGGCGTTCGTGTCCGGTATAATCGGCAGCAGCGGTAACCTCATCGTGGTCCCTTACATGTCACGGTTCAGGTCCGCGTATACCTCCGCGTACTTCGCCGGCACCGGCCTCAGCGGCATCTTCGCGTCCGCCCTAGCCGCGGCGCAGGTGTGGGGCGCCAGTGACGCGTCACCGAACTTCGGCCCCGATACTTTCTGCGCGGTGGTCTCCGCGAGTTGCAGCGCGAGCCTCGTGGCGTGGCTCGCCATCGTCAAGATGGATTACGACTACGACGCCGCGGAGGCTGCGCTGTGTTCGGCGGGGGTGACCAGGCACGGACACGCCGTCGGTACCTCGCGGCACAGACGCGGGAGCGTCGACGAGACAGGGGCAGGGGCAGGGACAGGGGCAGGGATAGGGGCACACGCCGCGGGCACGGGTGGTGGGTCTCTTGGGACGCCGACGCGGGGTAATAGCGGGCGGTCGTCGGGTATAGGAACGAGCGGCGCGGCGACGCCGGCGAGAACAACGCCGCCGCAATCGCCGAATCGCCGGCGTTCGAGCGGCGGTGGCGACGTTCACGACGATTCGCTCGAGCGGCCGCTGCTGTCGCCGCCGGCGTCGCCGCCGCCGACGACGCGGCGGCAGTTGCACTCGTTATACACCGCGCGTCCGCCGCGCGACTACGTGGACGAGGGGGAGGATTTGGAAAACGGAATCGATTTAACAGATTCAGGACTGGGCGGCATTGGGACCGACGCCGCTCATCAGAGGGTGGGCACTCACCGGGCTTCTAGGCCGTCGATGCTCCGGCGGGTTGCGCCGGTCATGGCGGTGAACTGCCTGGCGGGCGTCGCGAACTACGGCTTGTGCGTACCCGCCTACGCCTTCGCGGCGGAGTTACTTGCCAAAACGTCTGGGTACGACAACTTACCCACGATGGTCAACGTGGTGTATTACGTGGCGACGCCGATAGGGTTCGGGATGGCTGGGGTGATTCCCGGGCGGGCGGCGTACCCGGCGGCGTGCGCGGCGTGGGTGCTCGCGATAAGCTTCGTGCTGTGGACCGGCGTGTCGTCGAAAAGCGCGTCGGGAGGGGGGGGTGGAATGTTTGAGTACGGCGGAGCGGGTACTCAAACGTATACTACTTACGCGGGGTCGGGACTCGGGCTCTTGACGGGAGCGACGGCATCGCCGGGCGACGCGTGGACGTTAGCGGCGGGCGGTACCGGCGAGGAGGAGGATACCACGGATGCGTTGGCGGGGTTCAAGGCTAGAGGTCTGTTGGTCGCCGTCGGGGTGTTTGCCCTGTGCAACCCGTATACAATCTCGGAAGGGTTCCGTTGGTGCCAGGCGCTACACGCGGGGGAGAGGCCCGCGCGTTGGGTCG
>Ga0209666_1003077_pt1 | contig 12250 bp, 3 predicted proteins | sample SaaInlV_125m_DNA_FD_184679 | JGI IMG/M metagenome (GOLD analysis project Ga0209666, IMG submission 184679) | Marine microbial communities from expanding oxygen minimum zones in the Saanich Inlet - Saanich Inlet SI037_S3LV_10m_DNA (SPAdes)... | ecosystem: Environmental > Aquatic > Marine >...
GGCGCGGTCAGCGCGGGTCGTGGCGCGACGACGGAGCGCGCGGTGACCGCGATGTCCGTCACCTTCTCGCCCGCCGAGAGCACCCGAAACCGCTCCACCTGCGAATCGATCGCGTCGAACGCGGGCACACTCACGCGGGCGATGTACACGGTGGCCGCGGCCACGAGCTTCGCCAGCGCGTTGCGCGCTTGCGACGCATTCGTGTAGATCAGGTGGTGCGACACGTACATGGCGCTCACGCCGGTGCTCGTGCGCGCCTGCACGAGCACGTACCCGCACAGGTTTGCAAACCGGTTCGTGAGCACCTGGCAGCCGCCCTCCACGAGCTCCCACAGCGTGAGCCGCCGGCGGCCGCCCAGCGAGCCCAGCTCGGCGTTGAGCGTCTCGTGCGCCGTCCGGATCGCCGCCACGGCGTCGGTGCGCAGCGAGACAAAGTAGCTGTTGGACGGGTGCGACAGCTCCACCAGCGAGGCCGACGCCGCGCCCGGCTCGGCCAGCGTCTGCTCGAGCGTCGACTGCATGTGCACGCCAACGTTGGCCAGGCTCTTGAGCACCTCCTGCAGGCTCGGCGGGTCGCCGTTCGCCTCCGTCAGGTTCTTGAGCGTCACGTTCGCCTCAAAGAACGGCCGGCCGCTCGCGCCCGACGCGAGCTCGTGTAGCTTCTTCTTGGCCTCCGCGTCGACCACGGCGACGCCGTCGTTCTCCAGGCTCATCGTCATCTCGCTCTTCTTGAGCATCGACGCCACGACCGTCTCCACGATCTTGGCCTGCATGTCGCTCACGCGCTTCGATATCTCGAGCCGCTGGTCCTGGATGGCCTTGGCCGCCTTGAGCGTCGCCGCGTCCGCCATCGTGATCACCTCCGTCACGTCGCCGCCGATGGTGCCGCTCATGAGCCGGAGGAAGATCCACAGCCGGTCTTGCGAGATGGCCACGTGCCGTTGCATCTCCACCCACAGACCCTGGCGGCGCGTCTGCGCCGTGACCGCCCCCGCACCGTCGGTGTCCGACTTGTTTGTGTCGAGAAAGGCCGACACGACGTTTGGAGATACGCACGAACCACCCACCTTTTGTTTGCTTCTGCTTGCGTCCGCCGCGCTCTGTCCATACGTGCCCTCAAATGTGCTCGTCGGCTCGAGCGCTGCAGCGGCGACGATCGCGCGGTTGACTACGCGTCGCCACATGGCCGGGCCGTAGTCGGCACAGCTCAACGCCTCGCTGGCGCGCTTGGCCTGGACTCGTGCGGCGTTGGTGGCGGCGGCGCTTGCGCCCTCTACGGCCGCTTGCTCACCAATGACAGCGCCGGTGGCCGACGGCGCCGAGTGGAACGTGAGCTCATCAGGGTCGGGCGCCACGTAGACGTTGGCAGGCTGCCCGTTGCGTCGCAGTTGGTTGCGCAACGTCCCCGTGGCCACCGCCCGCTTATTCATGGCCTGCGCCACGGTCGTTCCCTCCGAGCAGACATTCCCCCTGTCGCCGTTGACAGGCGCGCGCGCGATGCCCACGTCGGTGGGGAAGGACAGCGTGCCGCGCACCACGGCGCACGGCCGAGTGACGAGGCGCGCCTCGGTGCCAAGCGGGTGCGGCTCGTCGGCAAACTCGGCCGCCTCGTTGAGCGCGTAGAGCGGCTTCAGTTGTTGTAGCTTGAGCGACACGGCCGCGTCGCGCAACGTGCGTGCCACTTCGGGCACGACGTCCGCCTGGTTGGCCACCTGGGTGCACCGCGCCGCCGCGTGCTCGAGCATGGCCACGCGGCACATGGTGCTCGCGCGCGGGCCCTGCGGTAGCCAGCGCACCTCGTGCGGCACCTCGACGCCGCAGCGCTCGTCGCCGAGCTCCGACGCTGGCGTGATCCCGGTGATGGCGTAGTCGTCCTGCAGGAGCGCGAGCGCCTCGCCCACGTCTGCGGACGAGTCGGTGTACGGCGCACACGCCTTGAGCGCCTCGGCCACGTCTTCCTCGGACGGGTCGGGGCTGTGCTCCAGCATGCGCTTCACCGGCAGCGCGTGGCGCACAAAGGCGTCGACGTCGGGCGCGGCGTACGGCAACAGCGCGTCGGTCGGGCACCGCGCCGCGCACGCCGGCTCGGTGGGCCCGCGCTGCCCCACCAGTCCGCGGGCGATGGCGTAGGGCACCGTCCACGCGTCCGGCGTGGCGCTGAAGACGCCAAGGGGCTCGTAGGAGGTGCCGCCGCCGCCGTCGTAGTCGTCGTTGGGAAAGAGTGTTTCCAGGCGCTGCTTCTGGGAAGCAAAGCTTTCCTCGATCCATCGCTCCATATCCGTCTTGTACTCGCTGGCGGTGGCGTTGGTGTAGGCTTGCACGGCGGCGGTGGTGTCAAGCCACGCGGAAAGCACGCGCAGCTGGTACGTCTTCATCGCGTCGAGTTCGTAGATCAGCTTGGCTTTGGCGGCCTTGCGCACCGGTTCGCCCGACTGGTCCTTGTGCTGCCACGCGCTCTGCACTTTCTTCAACGCCTCCTCGTACACGTCAAAGCTGGCCTCCATGCCTTCGCGTTTCGCCGCGTTGCCCGGCTGCTCCATGGTCGCGCGAAAGCTCTGGTACAGCTCGCGCAGGTCCTGCTTGATCACGGACGTGTCGTCCTTGTCCTCGTAGTTGAGCATGTGCGTCACAAAGTCGGCCCCCAGGTACTGCTCGTCGTAGACCATGTCCGTCTGCAGCGCTCCCTGGTTGTCCGCGAGCTCTTGGACCTGCTTACTCAGCCTCTCCAGGACCTGGTTGATGGCGCCGAACCGTTCGTCGTAGCTCGATGCGCGCGAAGCACGCAGTGCCGCCTGCTCGTTCGCCTGCTCGCGCAGCCCCTGGTCACGCTCCGCAACCTCCAGGCGAAGGAGGGCGAGCTCGGCCTGCAGGCCGGCCACCTTTTGCGCGTCGTCCGCACCGTCGCCCTTCAGCTTGGCGACCTCCTCCGCCAGTGCCACGACCTTGTCATCCACGGCGGTCGCCTGGCCCTTGGCTGCGGCGACCGCCGTGGCCACCTCGGCGTGCCTAGACTTCTCGCGCTGCTCAAGGGCCTGTAGCGCCGCCTGCAACCGCTCCATCTCAGCCTTCACCCGCACCATCGCCGTCGTGTTGAGGTCAATCGCCTGCTGGCGCGGCGCAAAGTCGCCGCTGAGGCGACCAAAGTCCTTCCTCAGCGTCTCCACCACATCCACGCTCGCGGCGCCCGCTTCCAGCTTTTTGACCGCCCCCTGCACCGCCTCCAGCTCCGCAGCCACCCTTTCCAGCTCGCGCGCCCGCACGATCGCGTTCGCCGTTTCCGCCGCGGTCGCGCGCGCTTCCTCCTCCGCGCGGAGCGTCACCAGCTCGGCCGTCAGCGCCGCCTTTGTCTCTTGGATGATGCCGGCTTTCGCGTTGACTTGTGCCAGCTCCAGCGCGCCCATCCTGGCCTTGAGCTCGCGCAGCTCCTGGTTGCTCTGCTGCAGCTCGGCCGCCTTGGACGCCTTGGCCTGCACGTCGCTGCCCATCCCCCTCAGTGCCTTTTTGATCGCCTCCGCGTCCGCCGTCCTCGCGTCAATCTGCGCGCGCAGGTCGGCAAAGAGTTTGGGCACGTTCTCGGTGAACGTTCGCTGCGCCTCCTCGAGGTCGGCCACGCCCTGCTTGAGCCCGTCCAGCCGCTTGGCGTGCTTGGCCTTCAGCGCCTCGTGCGCCTTCTTGCTGTCGCTGAGCTGCGCGCGCAGCTTGCTGAGCAGCGCCGACCGGCCCGTGACCAGCTTCTGCAGTGCGTTGAGTTTGTCGTCCCGCGTGTTCAACGCATCTTCAAAGTTCTTCGACATGCTGCGGCTGTCGGCATCGACAGCCGCTTGCATGTCCTTGAGCTGCTGCGCAAGGGTGTCGATGCGCAGCGTGAACTCGTTCCTCGTGGCCCGTGCCTGCTGTTGCCACGCGACAAAGTTGGTCTCGCTTTTCAGTGCAACCGTGACGAAGTCGTCCTCCGGAGGAGGAGGCGGCTGCTGCCACCCCAGCGTCCGCTGCGGTGGCAGCGGCCCTTGCCGCCACGCCGACGGCGAGGGCGGTTCGGACGATGGCGGAGTGGGCGGCGGCGTGGTGCCCGGTGTGTGCGTCCTGGCCGGACCGGCGGCCGCGGCCATGGCCTGCGCACCCTGCACGGCAGCCCCCAAGCCCTCCCTCAGCGAGGCCCATCGCGACGCGGGTGCCGGTGGTGCGGGCGCGGGCGCGGGCGCGGGTGCCGGTGGTGCGGGCGCGTTTGGGCCCTCCCCGCCCAGGACGCCCTTCAGGGCGTCGGCAGCTTCCGGGTTGGCGGCAATCTCCGCGTCCTGCGCCGCCTGCTGCGGATTCTGCGGATTCTGCGGCTGCGCAATGCCTTGGAGGGCGGCCTCAGCTTCCGGGTTGGCGGCAATCTCCGCGTCCCGAATTGCCTGCTGCTGCCGCAGCTGCTGCGCAATCGCGTCGGCCAGTGCCGTCGCCTGCGCCACAGCGTTGGGGTCGTCCTGCGTCGTTGCGCCATCGGTGCTCGAGTCGCCGGGTGACGCGCCGTTGGCCCGGAGCCGCTCCTCGCACGCTTGCAACAACCCGTACAGCTCACCATTCCGGTTCCACAGGTTCCGGTTGCGTTGAACCTCGACGCCCACGCGGCGCGTGCAGCGCACACCTGAGAGACGCTGCGCCTCCGCAAAGCGCCGCTCGTGCTCCGCGATGAGCGCCGCCTTCTCCTGGCTGAACCGGTTGACCACCTCTGTAATCTGCATACGACCCTTGGCGAGAATGAGCCCTGCGAGGTTGTCCTTGGCCTCGGGATGGAGCATCCGGCGCATGCGCATCAGAAACGTCAGCAGCGCCGTCCGCTCCTCCACTGTGCGCACCGTGCCGCGCTTTAGCAGCGCCTTGAGATCGGACGGAACGGTGTCGATCTGCTCCATGAGCACCTGAAGCGCGCGCAGCAGCCTAGGCAAGCTGCGCGGCGCCTCCTTGCGCAGCTCCTCGTTCCTTCGCTCGAGCGCCGCGATCAGGCCCTTACGGATACCGTTGACCGCATCGGGCGCGTAGAGCGACGCGGGCGCGAGTCCCAGCTCCGGTTCGTTTGGGTCGCGCGCATCGCCCACCGTCGACCAGAGCACGGCAAGCCCGCTGGCAAGGTACGTCGCGTCGTCGCCGCCCAGCGCGAAGCGGCCGTCGATGACCCGCTCCGCGGCGCTCCGGTTGGGCTTCTTGCGCTGCTGCGCCTCGAACGTCGAGTGCACCTTGCGCTTTTTGCTGCCCGGGTGGAAACTGTCCAGCTTGAGCCCACGCTGCACCTCGTTCAGGGACCGGGTCACGAACTCTCGGTACGAGCGCGACTCGCTCGGTTCGGCCATTGTGACAATGCAAGACGCACTTCCACTGCTACTCTAACCACACACACGTCCCAGTTATCACGCAGCGGCGAAGGTGCGCGCGCGCGCTCAGCGAAGACGAAGGCGCATGCGCTGCATGTCATTGAAGATCTGGTCCACAACGCCGGCCTGGACAATCACGTCGGGTGGGCGTATCACCCTTGTGGGGTCGGTTTCGGCCGGATTGGACTCGAACGACCAGAGGATCTCGCCCTTCAGAACCCACATCTCGGCGATGAAGCGGTCGACCTTCTGGACGGTTTTTGCGCCCGCCGGAGAGGGCCGGAGTCGCCGCGCAAGCGCGTCCTCCACGCGCGAAATCAACCCGACCTTATCCTGCTTTTTGACGCGCAAGGCGGCCTTGTTCGCGTCGTTCAACCCAACTGGAGAGGTGATTGCCAAGGAACGCATGCTGCGCTTGTACGAGGCCGCCCAAGCGCGTGCATCGCCGTCGTCGTTCTTCTTGAGCCACGCCTCGACGCGCGCAGGCTCGTATTGGATCGCGTCGTAGTCGTAGCTCAGAACGGCAGCGGAGAGCCCGAGTGCGGTCAGACCGCCAACGGCAATCGGGTGGTCGGCCACAAAGTTGAACGTGCCCGTGATCAGGCCGTTTTGCGTCTTGCCCGCCCACGTGGCCACGTCGAAGACGTAGGTCTGTGGCACCCCTTGTCCTTGCGTCATCCAGGACGCGGCTTGCAGCGCACCTTGGGCCGTCTGGCGCGCCCTAGCATTCGAGACAAAGGGCACCCATGCCGCAATATTTGTCACGGTCGATCGCAGCAGCCCCAGCTCGCCCACCGTCACGGCCGCGGCGCCCGCGCTCGCGCGCAGCGTATTCTTGACCTTTTCCGGAACCTCCTTGCGCTTCCGCTTCCTCCGCTGACTCCCACCGGCATCCTCGTCCTCTTCCTCGGACGAGAACGTGTGCCGCACGAGCTCCTGCGCCGCGGTGGCGGCGAGCTGCGCTGCCAGAAGCTGTGGGCCCGTTAGCGCGCCGGCCGAGATCGCCGCCGCGCCCAGAATGCACGTGCCGATGGTGGCCCAGTCGACCGAGTGCGCGACAAACTTGACAAAGTGCTCCCGCTTTTCTTGCGCCAGCGTGGCCGCGCCGTCCTGCCGGCGCATGAGCACGTCCGTCTCCAGAAAGGTCTGGCGCGCGCGGATGCCAGAGTACCGGCCTGGCATGCCCGTGGGCACGCCGCGATCGGCCACCAGGACGTCGTCGGGCGTGGCGGCGAACCCAAAGGCCGGCTTGGGCGGAACGCCGCCCTTGGTGATGCCTTTCGGAAACTTTTGTTGCCTTCCCGGGGTGGCGGGCACCTCGCGACTGGACGAGCCGCCACTCACGGGCGAGCCGGGCGGCGTCACGTTCGTCATCGCCTCCTCGTACGCCGCGTCGCGTTCCGCCACGGTCGCGAACTCGTGCTGCAGGCGCGCCTGGCAGACGTCCACCGCCAGGATGACCTCTCTCGTAAACTCCTCGTCCATCATGCCCACCTCCCGGAAGTAGACGGCCTGGAGCGCCACCTTCTCAAAGAGGCGCCCGGGCTTGGAGTCCACCTTCCACTCGCGGCCGTGGTTGTACAGAAAGTCGGCAACGACCGAAAGCGCGTCGTCCACCTTCTCGCACTCCTCGATAAACTGCTGCCCTTCCTCGAGCGTAAGCGTCTCCGGGGGAATCAGCTCCATAAGGGGTGCGTTGTCTTCGTCTTCCATGGTGTGAGGCTCTACTTGATGGACGGTACGAAACAACTTATAAGCGCTACTGGTACACTGCTCCACTGGCCACGAGGCACGCCTCGCCGAAGCGCACGGCCTCGCAGTTGGCAAAGGTGGTTGCGAGCGCATTCACAAGCCCCGCCTGGTACGCAAGTTCCATCTGGTCTGCGGGCTCGATCGAGTGGCACTCCACCGACAGGTCCGCAATCTGCGGCGTGAGCATCGCCATGCCCACGCCCAGCGCAGCGACCAAAGCGCGGTTGCGCTCGTCCGTGGTGGAGGCCGGCCCGCCGCTGCCGCCCGGTGCCGACGCCTGCTGCGCACGTCGTGCCGCCTCCACGCGACCGTGATACCTGGATAGGCGCAAGTTCTCCACGGCGCTCATAAGGTTGATGAGTTTCTGCACATTCTCGCTGTTTCCCACCAAGTAACCAGCCTTCTGCGCATCGTGCTGCGCTTTGCGGCGATTGTACGCGATCGTGCTATAGTCGAGCGGATCTGGTTCAGGATTCTCTGCCACAAAGGCGTCGTACGCGGCCTGGCTTGTGCTCCGCAGCTCCTCCAGCAGCGCGTCGTCAAAGAGCGTTTCGAAGGCGACACGACGCCGCTCGATGAGGTCATGGTCCGACTCGTTCGCATCCCGTGGGCGGTTGATGGTTGCGAGGAGATCGACGCGCTCCTGAGTGCCGAGTGGCCCAGCGGTGCTGTCGAACGCGCGCAAGTGCGTCAACAGCGCCTCAATCGCAGCGCTTTGCTGCCCCACGCCCACCGCAAGCATGGCGTCGTGCAGCTTCGTGGTGCGTTCCGCGTCGCGCGTGCGCTGCGCGATGGTCATGGGGTTGGGGGGTTTGTTGTACCAGTGCGTTGCGCGCGCGTCGGATTGCGGCAGCACCAGCGTGAGGCTCACCGAATCGTAATCGATTTCATCGTCCGCGCTTGCGAGCGCGGCCACGACCGCCTGCACGACGCGCTCGGCGTTCCACGCGAGCGAGGACACGCGAAGCGCAAGCGACGACGACTCGGCGGAGGAGCGGTGCGCCTTTGCGGCACGCGCGGCATCAGTTGGCCTGTATGCGCGCTCGTCGTCGTTGGGCAAGGCCGTTTCCGCACGCGGGGGCGTGCGGCTTGCCGTGTACCGCACCACATAAACGGGTCTACTCTCGTTGGGTCCCTTGTCCAGCACCTGCACCACGTTAGGGTGCACGGACTCCGTCTCCCCGCTGCCATGGTTCTTGACCGGAGGCTTGAGGCAGTCAAACGTTGGCTCGAGCCGGATGTTAAAGCTCTTCGCAGCAGGTGCTGGCTGCGTTCCCGCCGTAGAGATTGATCGAAACGCCGAGACGAGGGCCGATCCGTAGACTGGGACAGTCCCGAACAGCGGCGCGGAGCACGGTGGCAGCGTCGGTGGCGGGCGCGCATCCCCAAACCCAAACGGCACGTAAAAGGAGACGTGCTTGGAAGTGCTCCACCAGCGTGCGGCAGAGAGCCGCGTGGCCAGCTCGTCGACGCTGTCCGTTGTTGCCACGACGTCGATTGGCTGAAAGTCCATGCGCAAACTCGCCAACCGGAACCGCATTGCGCGCACCAGATCGGTGGTGCTCCGGTGTGTCGCGTTGGGTGGTTGGGGCGCGGGTCGGCCCGAGGCGAGTGCGACCAGCGCCTCCTGGTCCTCCGTTACAGTCGACAGCTGCAGCAGGTGCACCGATGGGTAAGCTGCGGCCGCGGCCTCGAGAAGGATGGGATTGGGCGTCAGCTTCCGAACGCGCGCAAACGCTGCGATGCCATCCAGGCGATCGCCAAACAGCGACGCGCACGCCTCGTGCGGTAGCGTAGTGGGCGCAATGCGCGTGAACACTGCAGCCGTGCGCACAGCTGCACGTGCGGCTGCGCGCATGACGGAGATCACAATGGACCGCGCCGCGATGAGGTTGTGGCGAAAGAGGAGGCGGCTCACAATCAATCCAGCGTCGCGCCCCGCCTGCGTTGCGATGAGCGCCACGTCGGTTGCGTTCAGCGCCACGTCGCTGAAAGCGCCAACGTCGGTGGGCGGGCGCTTGTCGGAGACGAGCGCAAGTAGATGCGTTCCAGCGGCACTCAAACGCGCCGCGGCACGCGTCGACGCCATCTCTAGCATCTCGGCCTGTTGCGAGTTGGCGAGCGCGTAAAGTGCCGTGAGCTCGTCCACCCAGAGGTCGCCAAAGACCTGGCACGCCAGCAAGAACGCGTCGCTGTGTTCCAGGCCGAGCGCCTCAAGCACCGACGCGTGTGCCCCTTTGTCGTCCTTTGGTCGCGCGCGCTGAACGAGGAACCGTATGCGGCGTTGCGAGTGCTCGGTCGGTGCCGCCAGCACGGAAGCAAACAGGATGTCGATCGGCGTTGCGAGCGCGAGGGTGGAGCACGCAATGGGCGGCACGTACCGCGGCCGGTCAGTCACGACCGACGTGCACATGCATAGCAAGCGCATGCGCATGTTGGAGTTGGACTCCCATTCGGGCACGAGCCGCTTGAGCGCCAGCCGGCTGCTCTTCATGCATGCGGACAGCCACGCGGAGGCGTCCTTGTACTCGCCGAACACGCGCGCCACGACGCTGCCGATGGACACGTCAAAGTGCTCGGTGCCGCTGTCACGCACGGCCGAGAACAGGTAGCTCGCGTAGCTCGCATCGGCGCGTTGTGGCAGCTTGCGTATCCACGCCACTGGCGGATTGACCGACCGCACGAGCCTGCGGTCGTTGAGCGACGACTGCATGCCCATGTACAGGGTAGCACCGGGGGACCCGGGTCCAAAGAAGGACACGTAGAGCGACGTCATGAGGCGTTTCAGTGCGCGCTCGAGCTGCTCCTTGCGCTGCACCTGGCTCGGGTCGGTCTCCGCGTCTTTGATCCACCCCTTCATCAGGTTCTTCTTGTAGCGCGTGAGCGCACCCTTGGCCCGAAAGTTGGCCGCATTCCACGCCACGTTGGCTGCCTCCCCCCCAGCCTTTACCCCTAGAGCAACAATGTAGTGCACCTTGTTCCAGTACTCCCGGTCGACCCACAGGTTGTGCGCGTTGGCGTCGGCCGCGATCGCGTCCGTTAGCACCTTTTTCAGTTTGTCGATCGCAGCATAAAGCCGCGTCAGCTCGTCGAGGGTCCCAGCAGCCGCGGCAGCCAGCACCTCCGAATCTTCTCGGCCGCAATGCAATTCGTGGTGGTGCGGCTTGGCGTCGCACGCAAGCGAGTCGTCCACCGAGATGCGCACGTGCAGCTGCGCCGCGTGCTCGGCCGACGCAACCATCTTCTTGAGGTCGAGCCTATCGATCAGCTTCCCATCGTCGTCATTGTTTCCCTCATCCTGCTCCAACCAGTTCCACACAATCGTCTCCTTCTTGTAGTGGTCCTGGTCCACACCATTGGGGATCTTCGCAGCTTCATCAGGTAGGTCCTCTGGTGCGTCTCCGCCGTTGGGATTGGGACCCCGGAGAATGCAAAGCGACTCGATCACTCTCGCGAGCTCCGCAATGGTGAATGTGGTTCGCCGCAGCGCCGGTGGATCTTTGATGCGCAGGTACTTGGATATCGCATCCTTGGTATGGATGACGAACGGGGCCACGAGCAGCGAATACTGTTGGGTCGAAACGGCCACGAACACAAAGGGAAGGGCGCCTGCTCCCTTCTCAAGGAACGACAGTATCGTCAAACTCGTCAATTCCCACCCGTGGCGGTAGCTCACGTTCGCTCCTCTCGAAAAAAGGTACGCGCTCAGTCCCGTGGCCGCTGCCATGCCCGCCGTGACAACGAAAGGCGTCACCGTAAACGTCAGGCCGGCAAGTATCCCCGCGGCAGTGGTGGCTCCCAGGACTCGCGAGCTGAATTCTCCGGCGGCACTCTTTGCAGCGATGTACTTGCGCTTCTGCGCGTCGTCGTACATCGCCACGGTGGGCGGGCACGGGTACGACAACGGGTACGGCACGCGCACCACGTCGCACCGCACGTCCGAGACGCGGTGATCCCGGATGCGGGCTTCGGACAGGACGATGGCCGGGTCCATGGCATCGCCGTGGTTGGCGTAGCTGTGCACCACCGAGACCGTCACGCCCTGGAGCGGGTGCTGGCCGTCCTCGACGGCCGCGACGACGGCCATTGGCGAGAACACACGCGAGCCGGTCTCGATGTCCTCGTACAGACCATTGTGCAACAGCAGGTCGTGGCGCGTCACCTGGCCGTACTCGTTTTCCACTGGTCGGCCCGTGGAAACGTACCCGTCGATCAGCAAGTCGATCTGCCCATTGCGCTTGCGAATCTGCACGACGATCTCGGGCGCGCCACCTTGCTGACTGCCGTTCTCGCGGATGACGACGTCGTTGAGCGTGCCATACGAGACTTTGGCCTGGCTCAACGAGAGCACGTACTGCTCGTCCGGATCGTCGATGCGCTCGTACAGCGAGGTGGTCGCCTGCTCGGCAAAGAGCAGCTCGTCCGTGCTCATGGCACCTCTTATCCACTCAGGAGAGGAGTTGGATTGGCTTATTTCGTTGTCGCCGGGTTCCAGCGATCCAAATAAGCTGTGCGCGCCCCGTTCTCTGGTGTAGGTGTAGGTGTAGGTGGTGGTGGTGACGTGCGCGCGCCACCCTAGCGACCATGCGGGATTCCAATCCCGGTGCTCGCGCGCCAGCACCGGCGCCCCCTCCGCCGGCGCGCACCGTTGCCCAACACTGGCAAGCGCTGTATGACCAAGTTGAAAACCTCTCGCCTGGCGCAGCGGAGCGCCTATTGGAGCGCGCGCGCGCCGGCCGTGGCCGCTGGACGCTCGACGAGTTCAAGGGCTGGTTCAACTTCAACTACCCCTCGTTTGAGAACGCGGGCAAGTACTTCGCGCTCTACGTCTTCTACGCGCTGTACCTGGCGTACGAGGAGAAGATGCGCGTAGCCTCGCAAACACCACGGGGCCCACGGGCCGGTGGCCCGTTCATGTTCTACGCGCCCGCCGACGGCAGCGGAAGCGTCGTCGACGACGTCTTCGCCAAGGCGGAGCGCAATCGTTCCTAGGCATGGAACGAGTCGTTGCCGACACGCCCGTGAAAAAATTGTCGTTCCAAACGGGAAACTCCCTAAAAAAATAGGCAACATCTTTCGAGCACCTTGGCCCTTCTCCAGGGGCTCGAAAGATTTTTGCAGCAAACCAATCTCGAGGATCGAGA
>Ga0209666_1003078_pt1 | contig 12249 bp, 8 predicted proteins | sample SaaInlV_125m_DNA_FD_184679 | JGI IMG/M metagenome (GOLD analysis project Ga0209666, IMG submission 184679) | Marine microbial communities from expanding oxygen minimum zones in the Saanich Inlet - Saanich Inlet SI037_S3LV_10m_DNA (SPAdes)... | ecosystem: Environmental > Aquatic > Marine >...
TCTCGCCTGCTCCGGGGGGAGGAGCCCGAGTCTGACCTTGATGTCTGTGAGCATGTCCTCGCCGAGGTCGTTTCCGTACTTTTCGAAGAAGTCCTTCAGGGACATGCTTCGGATCTGTGTCGTGGATGGAAAGGTATTGGGACGGGTGATGAGTCTCGTCTCGGGAGGGATGAACGACGATTGTGATGAATCTCGGTGTGCGACTAATTGTGTCGTTCGGTGCGTTTGGCGCGTGGGGCGTGGGCGACGGGAACGTACCTTCTTGGGAATCTTGACGATGTCCTTCTTGAGCTGCTTGCGGATCTCCACGGCGAAGTCCTCGGCGCTCTTCATGATGTTCCCGCACTGCTTATCCACTGCGAAACGCGTCAGGGGTACGTGAGGGGTCGGGGGAAACTTCCTTCAGTAGCTGTTGGTGCGGCCGTGAGGGATGAAATTTCGGGGCCGGGTGCGCGCGCGAGATGCGCGTGTGCGCGCGAGATGTTGGCCCGTGGGTGAATATCGGGCGATGTGGACGGGGTACTCACGTTCATCATCAATCTCCTTGAGCTCCTTCTCCACGGACCACTCCCCACGCGCCGCCTCGGTCGCGTTCTCGGTCGCCACCACCTGCGCCTTGACCGCCCCAACGGCTTTCGCATCGGGCGCGACGGCCTCGACGTTCACCTCGCCGGCGGACTTCTCCCGCAGGGCACCCTTCGCCGCACGCGCGCGCGTCGCTCGTGGCATGTCTCTTATGTACAGATCCCCCGACGCCGGGATTCGATATGGATCGATCGACGTCGCCGCCGACGTGAACGTTCGCGCGTACCTCGTGTGTGAAGATGCAGGGGGAACTCGGTATCGGAAAATTCGTAACGCCAAAGTGCTGCGCGATTTGAAATACGACAATACGACAATCAACCACATTTCTCAGAGTCCCATTCTGGTCTATTTGTGATTAAGCAGTCGTGAATCAGTCACAAAAAGGTTGGCACCCCAACCACCGAATCCTCACGTCCGGACGAATCCCTCGGACAACCTCGTCGTCTTCCCCAACATCTTGTGGATCCAGAAGCGGGCGCGCCCCAGCCCCACGTGGAGTGGTCCGGTCTGGCTTGTGATCTCTGATCCGGCGAGTCACCGTACGCCGATGGCCGCTAACCCGGCGTCCACCACGCACGTCCGGCAGGCGACCTTTCCAGGCGCGCCCTCGGGTGGAGCGAGGGCGGCAAACCATGGCACCCTCGGCGAGCAGCATTTCGAACCCGGCGGGGCTTCGACGGGCAGCGGCGGTCGTCCCCTCGAGGCGTGGCAGCGCCCGTACGGCGTCGCAGGCGTCGGAACCTCCCCGGGGGACTCCCCGGGCACGCGGGTGACGCCTCCGAAGAACCCGGTGAACACCGCGGGGTTCAGGCCGCGATGCATGGTGGACATCCTACGCAAAAACTTGCGCGCGCGAGGGATGCTGGGCGACGGCTTCGTCCCGGAGTCGCACCTTCCCAAGATCGACAAGCCGCACCGGTGCTGCAAGGTGGACGCGCAGCAGAAGGTCATGCCAGCGCACCCAAAGGCGCACGATGAGATCGCAGACGACGGCGTCGACGCGGTGGTTGATTACCTACGCAGATCGGCGTCGAATGATGGATCGCACGCCGACTTGGAGACGCTCGCGAACGCGGCGCGCGCGAAGATGATCCGCCGCGCCCAGGCTGACATGGAGGCCAACGGCGTGTTCGCGGATGAGGAGATCGTGAAGCTTCACGACCCGCAGTCGTCCAAGCGGATCGAGAACCCCGGCCGCGGCGCCGGCTGTAAGCACGTGGGGTGCTTCGACATCGCCACCTTCATCCGGATGGCGCTCCAGAAGACGCGACAGACCCAGAACACCCAGTGCGCCAACCCCGATAAGCGCCGGGAACGCAAGTGCCACCCGCTCCACAAAGACAAGGCTCCGCGCGGCATGTGCGACTACTGCAAGGCGTGGAAGTGCCCCGACTGCGCGCAGCCGCTAGAACTTCACGAACTCGAGTTTGAGCCCTTCACCAAGTCCATACTGGAGAACACGAGCTCGGCGACCCGGATGGTCAAGGTGACGCTGTCCAAGGGCGAGTGGGAGTCACTGGACGAGATCAAGACGGAGGAGGGCACGGGAACTGACGACGACGACGACGACGGGGTGGTGTTGATTGGCGGCGGCGGCGCTCCGGGGATGGAAACTTTGGAAACGAACGGCGCCGGCGACGCGCAGAACCCAATCACGCTGGATTCTGATTCCGACCCGGAGGAGCCCGAGGACCCGAGCGGGCTCGATCCAGCCTGGATGGGGATCGCCGCCCCCGCTCCCGAGGAGGAAGCGCCCGCGCCGCAACAGCCGATACAGCCGATACAGCAGCAACAGCCGGAACCCACCCCGCCGCCAGAGGAGCCGCCGGCGCCGCCAGAGGAGCCGACGGCGCCGCCAGAGGAGCCGACCGCTCCTACCCATGTGAACGGGCCGGAATCGACCGATATCACCAAGCCGGAGTTGATGTTGATGGTCGAGATCCTCGGAAATCTGCCTGGCAAACAACAAACAGCCGCATTTGAGATCGTAAAAGCCGGCTACAAAACAGAAGAGGATGTGCCGGGTGACTTGTGGGAGCTGAACCCCCGCCAGGAGAAACTGTTTCTTCTCGACTGTTTCGTGCGAAAGAGCGCGAAGCTGCCCTCTCGAGATGACAAACGAGATCTGAGCGAGCTAGTCGACGCGACGGTCGCGAGGCTGAACAAGGAGCAGGCTGAGGAGGCAAAGAAGAAGACTCCTGCGCAGGAGGCGGCTGCCAAAAAGAAGAAGGAGCAGGATTTGGCCGCCGAGAAGAAAAAACAGGAGGAGGTGGCCGCGAGGAAGAAGAAGGAGGCCAAGGCCAAGGCTGACGCCGACCAGGCCGCGAGGAAGAAGAAGGAGGCCAAGGCCAAGGCTGACGCCGACCAGGCCGCGGCCAAGGCTACGGCTCAGAGAATCAACGACCAGCGGGAGCAGCGGGAGAAAGTCATCCCGTGCCGCAAGCACGCGCCGACGCCCCCGTCTCCGACTCCCGATAGCGTCGCGCCGACGCAGCAAGCCGCGTACTCTTCTCAGGAAACGACGGAGGAAGCGGTGGCGACGCCGGCTCCCACACGACCACGCGCCGCGTACGAGGAGGGTCTGATCGAGACCACCGTGAACAACCTCGGGTCCGTGATGGATTCCCTTCGCGACGCGGATCGGCAGTCGGCGTTTTGCTTCGACGCCAAGACGCCCGGCAAGCCCGAGCACGCCAAGCTGAAGGAGTTGGCGGGTAACTTCAGGGACCTCTACCGCATGACCGTCAGCCTAGTTCGCAAGCACGACAGGTCGTTCTCCCAGGCTTACAACGCAGTCGCGGTGACCGCTCTTCACCAGAAGATGCGCGAGTCGATCGACGCGGCTGACCTGGAAAAGCTCAAGAAACAGGTCTCGGAACTCCAGGCGGGAACCAAGATCCGGGACTTTTGCAAGATCGTGAGCGGCAAGGACGACAAGGTCCCCGCCAACTTTATGAACGGCAACATAATCGAGCCCGAGCTCCGGGGTTTGGCCGAGTTCGCCCAGGAGTGCCGGAGCTGGTGGTTTGCCATGATGAGGGAGGACAAGCATTTCCCGAAGCTCAGGGATGAATGGTGCGTCGGCATGGTGCTCGGCGAGGCCACGCCCGCTAACCCCACGGATCCGCAGAGGAAGCGCAGGCAGCTCGCGCTCGAGAAGAAGGCCGCCGAGGCTGAGCCCGAGACGCCGGAGGATGAGGCTGCGAAGGAGATGGCGAAGAAGATGAAAAAGCTGCAGGCGGTGGCTGCGGCCGAGTGGGAAGCTGAGAAAGAGGCGCGACGAAAGAAGAAGGAGCAGGCGGAAGCCGGCAAGAACCCTGAGCAGAAGGAGCAGGAGGAAGCCGTTTTGGGGCCAGCCCCGGAGTCAGAGTTTGTGGAGTCGGCGGCTGACCGGTTGAAAAAGCGGAAAGCCACCGAGACTCCCGAAGAGATTGCAGCCGCCAAGAGAAAGCGGGAGGATGAGGCGAAGGCTAAGGCTGAGCGCGCGGCCAAGCGCGAGAGGGACAAGGTAGACGAGTGGAAACAGATTTGGCCCGAGGATGACTATCGACAGTGCTACGCGTGCGTGGGTGACGGAGTTTGCGAGTGGGTCAAGTCGAAGCATACGAAGTTGCCCGACTGCGTCCACCCCATCCTACGAGTCCCCGTGTGTCGGGGGTGCTACAAGCACTACCATCACGAGGACTTCTTGGTGTTGCCGGACGAGGAATCGGGGAAGATGGAGCACTTCAAATGTCGCTGCTGCGCGGAGGGGGGAAGCCTCATCTTCTGCGACAACGCCGAATACAAGTGCCCGCAGACGATTTGCGAGGACTGCATCCAACGACTGGTGGGGCAGGACGACCTGGAAGATATCCTCGAACCGGGCCCGTGGACTTGCTTCTGCTGCGATCCAACGCCGATCGAGCCCATACAGGTTCGCTGGGAATGATCACGGCGTCGGGCGGATAGCGCTAGCTAGTACAAGGTTAAGGAAAGAAGACTCGCGGACAAAATATCATCAACGGAGCTCTCATTCTCTCCTCCATTCACCGTCATGCTATACGCGCTAATCGAATCATCGTGTCCCCCGTCGTCTTCGTCTCTAAGGGTTTTGCAGCGGTGTCCCGTCCGCCTCCACCGCCCCAATCTTGGCCGCCTCCACGAGCTGATCCTGGTCCGCCACCAGCCGCGCTATGAGTTTTTTGCTCGTCTCCTGCAGCTCCCCGGCGACGAGGACTTCGTCGAGGATGTAGTACGCCTTGTGAAAGTTGAAGATGAGGTCGAGCTCGCACACGTTGCCGAAGTACTTGTCCAGGATCTCCACGTAGTGTTGGATGATCTCCAGGACGATGAGCTCGTTCTCGGTGTCGTCCACGGCGAGGCAGAAGTAGAGCGACGCGTACCTGCGGTAGACGAGCTTCAGGTTTCGATGCTCCACCACGTTGCAGAGCTTCGACGGCCGCGCCAGGATCTGCGACGTCACCTCCTTCACCATCTTCCCGCGCTCCTTCTGCGAGTACGGCTTGTAGTACTTGCTAAGCCGGACCTTGCCCTGCCGGCTGAACAGGAGCGCGAAGTGGATCATGCCTCTTTGCCCCTGCCTAATTCGCCCGCCCCCCGGAAATTACGGAAATTATAGCCCCAACGCCCACGGGTCACGCTCCGCGCGCGCCCTTTCACCGGTGCGCACCGGTCTCGCGAACCGAACGTGGCAACGCGCGGCTTCCCTCGCGCGCGCGGTGTAAGATTTCGTACCCGACCTTCGACGAGGTCGCGGCGAGCACTGCGCGGGCCGAGATCCCCCAGCCGGCTTTTGAGACAGTCGGGTAACTCTGCTGTGTCGCGGTGTGGTGAGCTTGGTGTGGTGTGTGGAAACAGAATACGAGTCTCTTATTTGTTGTGATAATATCCAGGCAAAACGCGGCATGTGTGGATTTGACCGGAATAATAAGCACGTCAAGAACGCTTCAAGAACAACCGCAGCTCGGGCAGCGGCATGACAAGTCTACAGTCTAAGACACCCGCCTCCGCCCCCCGTGGTCTCCAGCCCGGGCTGAAGGTTCCTCGTCCCCCCCGGCCCCACGCACAGCGGTATACCCCCCGCGTGCTCGATCCGTACCACGCACGGCGATTGCACCCACGTCTCCCCGTCCATCTGAGCCGCGACTGGCGCGCTCAGTCGCAACTCGACCCGCCCGCCCTGCGCCAAACGTTTGGAGTGCGCGAAACCGTTGCGCACGGCGACTAAATCCGACACCCCGCGCGTCCCCACCACCTCCAACATCCCATCCCCGACGCACGGGGGAACGAACACGCTGTCCGGCAGCTCACCCTTGACGCTCGGCCTGTTGGTACCCCAGAAGTCCACGCCGTCGGCGCTGCTGTGTATGTTGAAAACCTGAACGCTGTTGAGGTCCCGCGGGACGTCAACGCGCTTGTTGTCGACGTAGAGGTCCACGATCCGTTTGCCGTCGTCGCCCGTCAGGTGACCGCCGCCGCCCATGAACTCCTTCGCGCCGTAGTACGCGTACCACGCCTTGTTCTGCCACACTGTGGCGCACGATGACGGGTCGCGTTCCCTTCGCTTGGTGAACCTGTGCGAGATGTGCGCGTCGAAGCCCACGGAGAAGAAGCACACAAACTTGCGGCGAACTTTCGTCTCCGCATCAGCGTCCGCGTCCTTGTCCGCGTCGACCCCGAAGCCGCCGCCGCGTGTGCCGCGTCCACTCGGGACGATCGTCGCGGTCCACATGTCCAGCGTCGAGAGGTAGGCTCCCGCCACGTTTCGCACGATGTTCGCCATGGATCCGCCGCCGTACGCGGCTCCCCAGCCCGATATTCGGCTGAGCTCGTTGCCGGTGCCGAGGGGCAGCGGCGCGACTGGCGCTCGGCGCGTCTGGGGTAAGCGCGCTCGTTCGCAGGCGAGCGCGATGAGGGAGGCGGCGGCGGCGACGGTGCCATCGCCGCCGCCCGCGAGGAATCGGACCCTGGGGGGCGGGACGGCGGACGCGGTTCGGTCACCGGATGACGGGTGCCGATCCGCATCGCCGACGAGGAGCTCCTGCAACCGGCGCAGGAGCGCCTCCTGGCTCTCGCTGTCCATCACGAGCACCTCCACGCTCGCGTGCAGCTTCCTCAGGCGCTTCACCGCGATCTTCGCCGCCGGCGCCCTGACGTTGACGATCACGCACACGCGATCGTAAGGGCCGTCCGCGTCGTCGCGCGTCACCGACGTCGACGGGGCATCGATTTGGTGGGGCGCGTCGAACGCCCCTCTGGTCCCGTAGTTGAACTCGGGGGCGGACGGGCCGGATGGGAAGTTGTCCGCGGTCAGGGGCTCGCGCCGCGGCATGCACCCCGAGAACATCGCCCCTGAAACCTCACCCAGCGCTACAGACCACCGACCGCCGCCGTCGCGACGCTCGCTCCGGTGTGATGACGACGCGAAATTGATCGTTTCGACAAGTGCTCACAAAAATATTTGGAAATGGCTCGATATCAACCCGGGACGACGACGCTAGCTAAGCGACTCCTCCTCTCTCCTCTCTCTCTCTCCTTACATGTCGTCGGCGGCGGCGGCCATGGCGGCGAGCTTCGTCTCATCGGCACCGGTCATCTCCTGCACCTTGACGCCGTTGGAGTACAGCTGGAAGGTGGGCATGGCGGAGATGCCGCACTCCGCGGCGACGTCGTCGAGGTCGTCCACGTCGATCTTGACGAAGATCACGTCGGTGTACTTGGTGGCGAGTTCCTCGAAGTAGGGGCCGATCTTCTTGCATGGGCCGCACCAGGACGCGGTGAAGTCGACGAGGACCTGGGCAGGGATGGATGGTGGGTGGATGGTGGGTGGCGGTCAGATTACGTGTGTAGATTGACATTGACGAGGCGGTGCGATCGATTAAAAAAAGCGAGCGAGCGTCTGCATCGCTTTTGAAAATGGGTGACGAGGCGACGCGAGATCCGCGGGGGCGCGGGTGCCGCGGGGGGTTCCCCGCGCTTGCACGGTCGATTCGGCTCGATGCGATGGTCCTCGTGAAATCGCTCGGGTTCGATCGGGGTGGTGTGGGTGTTTGGACCGCGTCCCACGGGGCGTTGTGATCAGGTTTTTGAGCCCTGGCGCTGTGAAAAAAAGGGCGAAGCGGCATCGGGGGCGCGGGGAACGCACCGGCTTGTCGCCCTTCTTGAGGGTGGCGAACTCCTCGGCGGATTCGATCATCTTAACCATCTTGGAACCGTGGGGTGGGGGTGAAACCGCGGGATGTGGTGGTGTGCCGGCGTGCCTCGGCGATGTGAGCGTTCGTTTCGCCGAAGCTCGCTGACGTGACACACAAACAGCTCGATCATGACATTCGAGAAATCCCAGAAAATGCGCGCCCGTATGGGCAAACAGTTACAAATAGCTCACCAAATGGTGAAAGGGCCAAACCCGTTTGGGGCGCCCGGGTTCATCGCCTGCGTTCACACTACAGGACGCGCGCCTGATCGAAGCGTGATCATGTCGCAGTACGTTCAAAGAGCGACGGGGGTGGCCAAGCAGGCGGCGGAGGTGTTCTCCAAGCGGGTCGTTCCCCCCGCCGTGGAGTACTACAACGCCACCATGGCGAAGAACGCTCAGTACGTGGTGAAGGATCCCGCCGCGGTGGACAAGCTGGGCAAGCAGCTCGTGTACTCCAACCTCGCCAAGCTCCCGGTCATGGTCGAGGGCGCGCAGGCGGAGATGAACATCGTCAAGCAGAAGTGGGCGGGACGCATGGACCTGCCCATGACCGAGGTATGACCCTAAACCCAGGCCCGAGAGGGCGCGATCGCCCCCTTTTTTTGGAGCCCCGCCTCATCACGGTCAATCCACGATTCTTCCGAGCGACGTCTGACCTTGCCCCACCGAACCCTTCCCTCTCGACCCAGGTTGGAACCGCGGCGCTTTTCGCGGGCGAGGTATACGCCTGGTTCTGCGTCGGGGAGATCGTCGGCCGCGGCGGCGGGCTCACCGGCTACTAGGCCCGCGGCTGATCACTAGCAGTTAGGGCTGGTCGAATATCTTCTCCCCGATTTTTAGCACTGGGTGTTCCATCAATTCATGTGTACAGACTATGTGAGTAGTACCAAAGAACGCGTCGCTCCTACTTGACTCGCGTCTACTTTAACATCCAAAGGAAACTATTCGAACCCCGGCGGCGCCACCCCAGGCGGGTAGTACGCATACAGGTCAAAGTCCTCCCCGTCCTCCTCGTTCACAGCTGTGCCCTTGCGATCCGCGCCGCCATCTGTCATCTTCTCCGGCATAGCTTGGCCCTCCTTCGGCAACGCTTCAATCGCGGCGTCAGCCTCTTCCCGCGTGAAGAAGAGGTTCAGTTGCCTCACCAGCTGCTTCGCGTCGCAGTCACCCACGCCCAGGTACTCCCCCACCAGCCGCCTGCGCTCGGTCACCCCGCCGAACGCGCTCCACTTGGGATCGGGAGCCCCGACGGGGGGACCGCATAGTCCCCACTTTTCCAAGTCCACTCGGTCGAACTCGCGGCGCGATACCCCCGCGCTGCCGCCCGCCGACGCCGCGGGCCTGGCCTGGGCGACCGCGGTACGTATGTCCTTCACTGACGCGTGCTCCACGCCCACGTTTCCAGCCTTGTGCGTGGCGGTGTCCGTCTTCGCGGAGCTGAGGTGCGTGCCCAAAAACGCGTGAAGCGCGCTGGGCACCTCGCGGACGACGACGCCGCGCATCTGCCGTCCCGCGACGTCCGAGTCGGTGAGCACGACGACACGCGCGCCGTCGTTCGCAGCGGCGGCGAGCTTGGCGATGACGACGTCGGGGACGTCGTAGTGGCCCGCGGCGGCGTCGTAGGAACCCTTGAGGATCCGGCACCCGCGGCGGGGAGCGACGGCGCGCTCCACCGCCCTCTGGTCGTTGGAGCCCTCGACGACGATGAGGGCGTCCACGGCGTTCGCGGATCCACGCACGTCAGGTCCCCTCGAAGCGGGTTTGGGTGGTGACGAGACCCGCGTGAGTAGCTCGTCGTATCTCGCATCCTCGGGCGACGCCGCCGACGATGTATTGTCGCCGCCGTCGATGCGTTTGTTGAGCTCGTTCTCCCTTTGTCCCTTCGCTCGGGGCGGCGAGCGCGTTGGCCTCGATGCGGCGCCGTCTGCGGGTCTGGCCGCCGATGGTTGACGTTTGCCGACGTTGGGGCGACCGGCGGACGTTCGAACCTTGAACGAGGGTTTAGGCGGGCCGTCTCGCTTTGACGTTCTCCGGGAGCCGAAAAAGTCGGAGCCGTCCATGTCCATCATGAGGTCCATGGCGTCGTCCGGTGAGGGCGGGGGCTCGGGGGCAGCCTCGACCGGGGGCTCCTGCACCGTCTCGAGATCATCGCTGCGTGGTAGTCGCTCCATGCGCTCGCGCGTCGTATCGCTCGTTTGCGAGAGTGGACGGGCCCTGAGCCGGCGCCTGCCCTTCACCGGCGCCGCGCGCGGCGGCGGTTGAGCGCTCGAGTCAGCCCCCGACGACGATTGGCCCTCGCGAGCGCCCGCCGCCCGGGCGACCAGCGCGGGTTCAACGCGACGCGCACGCGCACGTGGTGTCGTGCGTACCCCCGGCGCGGCGGGTACCATCGTCCGCAACATGACCCCAGCTCGTCACGTGGACTCCAGTGAAGCGCGTGCGGAAAGTGATGTTAAAAAGCGTCGCTCTCGTCGACCGATAACGACACGTCGACAGAGTTTTTGGCCGAGGTGTCGCCACTGTACCCCGCGCGGGGCTCGCAGGGGGCGACGCCAGGGACGCGCTCGTACATCTCACACGGACCGCGCGATGGCGTGCGCGAGGCTACACGCCGCGATGATGGCCCGCGCCCCGCACCGCGTCCTCAACGACCGCGGCAGCATCGCGGGGACGCATCGCGCCACGTGGTCGCTCCGCCGTGGGATGCGAATGCACCCGTCGCGTCGCCGTTTCGTCAGCGCCGCGGTCGCCGCCGCGGACGATGACGCCGCCGCCGACACTTCCTCGACCCCCCGAGAAGCGACTGATGCCGATGCGAGCTCCGAGGACCCTCGGCCCCAAGGCGCGGTGGTCTGGTTCCGACAGGATCTGAGACTCGACGATAACCAAGCGTTTCGCGCGGCGGTCCGAGCCGCGAACAAACGGGGCGGTGAAGTCCTCTGCCTCTTCGTCTGGTCCCCGGAGGAGGAAGGCGACGATTCGAGCGCATCGTGGGCACCCGGCGGCGCGTCCCGGGTGTGGCTGCACCACTCGCTCGCGTCCATGGACCGCGACATCCGCCGCAGGTACGGCGGCGGCGGCGTCAGATTCATCCATGGTGCACACGCCCCCGCCGTCGCCGCTGCCGCCGCCGAGGTCAACGCCACCACCGTCTTCGCGAGCGAGAGGTACGAGCCGGTGCATGTGCAGGGCGACGAGCGCACGCGGCGGGCGCTGGCGGCGAAGGGGATCGAGCTCGTGACCCTCCCCGGGCACCTCTTGTTCCACCGCGACAAAATTCGCGTCGACATGGAGCGGGAGAAGTACTTCTTCGGTACCTTGATGCCATTCGTGCACGCCGCGGAAAAGTGTGGGGGTAAACCCGGGGCTCCAGCTCCGGCGCCTCCCCACGCGCCCATAGCCGAGACGTCATCGAGCCTGGATTCAGGGAGCCTGGACGCGCTGGGATTGATTCCCGCGTCGGATGTAAAACTCGACTGGTCATCCGGGATTAGAAACGAGTGGGACGTCTCAGAGGCGGGCGCGGCGGAGGCCTGGGCGCAGTTCAGACGCGTGGGCCTCGCGCCGTACGAGGACGGGCACGGCAGGTCGGACCTGACCCATAAGTCGAGTACCTCCGTGCTGTCGCCGTACCTCCGGTTCGGTCAGATCTCTCCGCGGCGGATGTATGCCGAACTTCGCGAACCCAAGTTCGGCGTCGACGGCGTCGAGGGCCGCAGGCTCAGCCGCACCTTCTGGCACAGGCTCTACAGGCGCGAGTTCGCCTACTGGCAACTAGGGGTGTTTCCCGAGCTCGCGACGACGTCGTGGCGGTCGCACTACGAACACCGAAACGACTGGAGGTGGCCGGAAAGCGACGAGAACGCTCTGGAGGACCTCCGGAGATGGCGCCGGGGCGAGACTGGGTTCCCGATCGTCGACGCCGGGATGCGCCGGCTAGTCGAGACTGGGTGGATGCACCAGACGGAGCGCATGCTCGCCGCGACGTTTTTAGTCGACTACCTGGGCATACACTGGCGGTACGGCGCGCGATGGTTCCACGACCACCTCGTGGACGCGGACTTGGCGATCAACTCGATGATGTGGCAAAACGCGGGTAAAAGCGGGTTGGACCAATGGGACGTCTTCTCCGGATCCTTAGTTCCCGACGGAAGCGTCCGGACCCACGATCCGACGGGAGAAGTCATCGCGCGATACGTTCCCGAGCTCGCGAACCTGCCCCCCGGGCACCTGCGGCACAGGCCGTGGGAGGCGTCCAAGAAGCAGCTCGCCGCCGCGGGTGTTACCCTGGGTGAAACCTACCCGACGCGGGTGGCCGTCGACGTCGTTCGGATGCGGCACGGGGTCGGTGAGGTCAGGGCCGGTGAGGTGGCCAGGGCGGCGGCCGAGGCTGCCGCCGCCGGTTCATCTTCTGGAGAGGTTGGAGAGGCTTCCGGGAGACGAACGGACGTTCTCGTGGATGTCTT
>Ga0209666_1003079_pt1 | contig 12245 bp, 10 predicted proteins | sample SaaInlV_125m_DNA_FD_184679 | JGI IMG/M metagenome (GOLD analysis project Ga0209666, IMG submission 184679) | Marine microbial communities from expanding oxygen minimum zones in the Saanich Inlet - Saanich Inlet SI037_S3LV_10m_DNA (SPAdes)... | ecosystem: Environmental > Aquatic > Marine >...
CCGCATCGCCCCGTGCCCTCCTCGACGTTCGCGCCTCGCGTCGCGCGTCTCGCGTCGCGTCGTCTCCCGCGTCGTCTCCCGCGTCTCGCGTCGCGACGTCTCCCGCATCGTCTCCCGCATCGTCTCGCGCGCGCGTCTCGCGCGCGCGCGTCTCGCGCGCGCGCGCGCGCCGTCGATCCGTCGCGGTCGGTCCAACACTATATCGCGGTCGGTCCAACACTATATCGATTTTAGCGTTCAATCGCGCGGCGCTACATGGCGATTCGTCACCCTTCAATGCGGGCGCCGCGGATTCAAAGACGCACGCCCGTCGACGGCGCGATTTCCATGTTTCGATCGACCCGTGACTGTTTGCGCATACGCGCGCCTCAACGCCGCGTGCTGACGCGGATCGATCGACCCGTGACTGTTTGCGCATACGCGCGCCTCAACGCCGCGTGCTGACGCGGATCGATCGACCCGTGACTGTTTGCGCATACGCGCGTCTCAACGCCGCGTGCTGACGCGGATCGATCGCCATCCGCGCGCGCATGCCGCGCGCGACGCGCGCGTACGAGCTCTGGGACGTCGCGCGGTCGCTGCGCGCGTGCGTCGACGCGGTGCTCGACGCGATCGCGCGACGACGCGCGCGACGCACGACGACGCGCGACGGCGACGGCGACGGCGCGATGCGCGTGGTGTGCCTCGGCGGCGCGCTGGGACGGGAGATGAGCGCGATGGTGGCGACGGCGTGGACGAGGAGAGGCGCGGGACGACGCGCGGAGGTGGCGTCGTGCGCGGTGACGGCGACGAGACGCGCGATGGACGCGGCGACGGAGGAAGAGGCGACGCTGGTGTTCGTGGTGGAGACGGCGGAGGGCGACGCACCGGCGGCGGAGGCGCGGGCGGCGGTGAAGATGATTTTGAGGGAGGCGAAGGCGCGAAACGGCGACGGCGCGGGCGACGCGCGCGGGCGGAGGTACGCGACGGCGATGGTCGGGGATTGCGACATCATCGGCGATCGCGCGGCGTATCGGAGTAATCAGAGCGTGGTCGAGGATTGTAACGCCGTGGGGTTGGCCGTGGACGCGGCTTTGAGACGGTTTGGATGGACGCGCGCGGCGGAGAGTTTGCGCGTGGACAAGTCGAAGGAGGACGACGACGCGTGGCGGCGCGGTCGAAGCGCCGCCGTCGACGCGTGGGTAGCTAAATTGTAGCGCGCGTAGGCGCGGTCGAAGCGCCGCCGTCGACGCGTGGGTAGCTAAATTGTAGCGCGCGTAGGCGCGGTCGAAGCGCCGCCGTCGACGCGTGGGTGGCTAAATTGTAGCGCGCGTAGGCGCGGTCGAAGCGCCGCCGTCGACGCGTGGGTAGCTAAATTGTAGCGCGTGTAGTGATCAAAAACAATAGATGGTCGTCGCGCGTCGAGATCACATCGCGAGTTTGAGCATCGCCGTGAGCTCGGCGTCGTTCAGCGCCACGCAGTTGCCCTTCATGGACGAACTCTGTTTTGACTTCTCCACGACGGAGGCGAAATCGGATTCCTTCAATCCGAGGCTTCCCAATCCCGGTACGCCGCAGTATTCGCACAGATCGACGATCCACGCGATACCATCTTGCACCGTGGCGTCGGCGTTCCCCGTGATCGCGCGCGCGACTTGCGCGTATCGCTCGAGCGCGCGCGCGGCGAGCGCCGGATCTTCGGCGGCGACGCGCCCCTCCAACGCGGCGATGTTAATCGTCCACGAGTGCGGCAGCAGCGATGCGCAGATCGCGCCGTGCGGCGCGTGTAGTAAACCACCTAGCGTTCCGCTGAACCCGTGTACGGCGCCGAGCTTGGCGTTCGCCAAGGACAAGCCGCCGTAGTACGAGCACAGGCACATTTGCTCGCGCGCGTCGATATCTGAGCCGTCGTCCACGACGCGGCGAAGCGCGCCAGCGCCGGCGACGATGCCAGCCATGGAAATCGCATCAATCATCGGATTCGGCACGCAACACACGTACGGCTCGATGCACTGCGTGAGCGCGTCCAGTCCAGTGTCCACCGTCACCGCGCGCGGCAGACTCAGCGTCAACATCGGATCTATCACCGCCACCGACGGCAGCATGAATGGATGCCGCATCGACACCTTACGATCACCCGCCTCGAGAACGGAGTTTTTCGCCACCTCTGCCCCCGGTCCAGCTGTGGTGGGAATCGCGATGAACGGTGCCGTGCGCTTCGTCAGCGGCTGCGCGCGTCCGACGACTTCGAGATACTCGTACAAATCCGGATTTTCGCCGGGTCGCCGGTTCGTAATCATCGCCGCCACGCACTTCGCCGTGTCCACCGGAGTCCCACCACCGATCGCGATGACGATTCCACAATCGCTTTCCACCGCCGCTTCCGTCGCGCTGAGCGCGCTCGCCACCGTCGGTTCGCCGCGAGGGCAGTGAAACGTCCGCGTCGTCCCGCCGACGCCGCCCTCCCTCAACAATCGCTCCAGTCGCTCTGAAAACCGCGTCGACTCCCCGGCGACGATGAACACCGGATTCTTTTCCACGTCCACGCCCTCTAACGTCGCGAGCTCGCGCACGAGCGCCGGGACGCGCTCGAGCGCGTCCCTCCCGAAAACCATCCTCGTCGCCGTCTGAAACTCAAACGGCGCCACCGCCGCCGCCGCGCGCGTCATCGCGCCTCTCTCTCGCGTCCGCGATCGCGCGCGACGCGCGCTGTCGCTCGGCGCGATCGAGACCGCGAGCGCGCGCGACATCGACCGGCGACGACGCGCGATGTGGCGTCCCGAAGAGCCGAAAAGCGCGCGCTCTTTCGGGACAAACCTCAAAACGCGACGCGAATGGCCGAAGGGCCGGCGCGCGGCGGCACGCGCGGCGGCCGCGATCAGTTCTCGTGGAACGACGTCAAGGAAAGCGCCGATCGCGAGTTCTACCTGGGGCACAGCGTCAAGGCGACGACGGGGAGGTGGTGCAAAGGCAAAGACGTGTACTGGTACAACAGGGACAAGGAGACGGAGGATGAAAAATCGACCGCGAGCGAGTTCGCGCGCGTGAAAGCGGCGGAGGAGGCGGCGATGCGCGCGGCGTTGGGGTTACCGCCGCTGACGTCGACGAGCGGGGAGGGAAGGAAGGGTAAAGGGTCGAGGCGGAGACGAGACGCGCGGAGCGACGAAGACGAAGACGACGAACGAAGGCGAGGACGGAAAAAGTCGTCGAGAAAGAAGAAACGACGAGGACGTGATTCGAGCGATGATAGTGATTCGAGTTCGGAATCGTCAGATTCGGCGTCGGAGCGTCGACGGCGGCGAAGGAAGAAGGAGAAGCGTCGCGAGCGGCGTCGAAGCCGTAGTAGAAGTCGAAGTCGGGATTTCCACCGCGACGATTCCGAGCGTCGCGATGAGCGACGGTGAACCGCGACGACGCGAACACATTTCGTGCGTTTCGTTTGTTTCCGCGTCGCGCGCGCTTAGCTTGTAATTGCAGTGCTTTCAGTCGTTCTCGTGGTTCGACCGAGTCCGCACTCGTCGCCTCGCCCCTCGCCGCCTCAGGATGGAGGACCTCGCGCCCGACGTCCTCAAGACGCTCGCGGTGGCGATGAGCGAAGACGTGCTCAGTGGAAACTTCGACCTCGCGAAGTCGCAAAAGATCAAATTCGTGTCCTCGATGACTTTCGGTGGCGCGTCGTTGGTCGGTTTGATGTTTCGCTTGGTCGTGAAAGTTTTCGCGCTCGTCATCGTCGTCGCGTGCGGGTTCGCGGCGTTCGCGTACGCGAATCGTGATCGTTTCGTCAACCGTTTCGATGAGTGGGCGCGGAACCGGTGTTTGATGGAGCTTCGGAAGCGAACGACGGCGACGTGCGCGTTGGACGCGTGCCGCGTGCGGATGAACGAGGTGACACTGCGACGTTTGACGATCGGAAACTCGGATGCTGCCGAGTTCACGTCGCCGCATTTGGCGAAGTTTGACGAGATTAAAATTGCGATTGATTTTTTTAGCGCGCTGGGACGGATGCAAGTGGGGAACTTTGTGTTCGGATTTGTCACGACGAAAGTCGACGAAATATTCGTCAGCGGCGGGTCGATCATGCTCGAGGAGCGTGGACGGGCGAAAAATTATAAAATCATGCGCGCGCGCGAAGACGAGAAAGTGGTGGAGGTGAAGGGTGAGGAAAAATCTGAGGCAGAGGCAGCGGCGCCGGCGGCGGATGGGTTTTTCGCGGGTATCTCAAATTCGCTCGAGGCGACGCAAAAGGCCATTGACGCGCAACTGAAAGAGGCGATGAAACTTCCTGGTGCCGCGCTGGGAACGTTGCAAAATGCGGGATCGGACGTCACTAAACGCCTATACGCTTTGGCGGAAATTTTAGACAAGCTGAAGAGAGCCTCCCCTATCGATGACGAGGAAGAAAAGCATTTGAACTCGTTTTCTTTACGGCGAGCGCCGACGGTGTTGAAGGTGAACAATCTCACGTTCTACGACTGGTCGTTGACGATTCATTCCGTCGCTTCGACGCCTTTCCAATTCACGCAGTTTGAAATGAACGATTTCATCGGTCGACCCGGTCAACTGGGTAAAGACGTCGGCATCGGGTTGGTCACGGAAATTCTCAACGATTTTCACAGAAAAATTTTTAGCGGAGTGACGGATGGCGTCGGGAACGTAACGTCGACCATTCTCGGTGCTGGTACGACGATCGTAGGCGGTGTGGCTTCGGGCGTGACGAACGTCGGGTCGACGCTCGTGGGCGGCGTCAGCGACGGCATCGCGTCCATTGGGCAAGTTCGCAACTTGTTGAAATAAACGGTCTACCTATGTGTAATATAATATTGCTAGAACATTCGCTACGCGATTGTGATTACTTGAGAGCGCCTGTATCGATCCCGCGCGCCTTCGCGATTGCCTCCTCAGCGCGAGAGAGGATGACTTTAAAGTCAACCTCAGCGTGTCGGCCCCAGGTGTGATGTCGCGACCACTCCTTGCTCGGGTAAGCCGGAGAATGGAGCTTGTGCAGAACGCGCGCAATGGCGCGCGCGGTCATCATCCCCGCTCCGCCAACCTTGCCACCGCTTCTGTGCGCGAGGAGAGTTTTGATGTCGGGCGCCAAGAGCTGCGACTCTTGCTTGACGCACTCGGGCGGCGACGGGAGCATGTCGGAATCTTCGTTCAGGTACTCTGCTAAACACTGGCGCAGGTGCTCGCCTTGGGCTTCTTCGTCCTCCGCGTTAGCGGCTTCATCCATGGCGTTGTACAGTGCGTCTAATTTCCCGACCGAGCACGCTTCAATCTCCGAGCAATGGTCTGCGAGTGCCTTCGCGAGAGGAATGATATCCTTTGGTGGCGTGCGGACGATTTCAAAACCAACTGCTCGATCGGAGAGCGTGTACGTCACGTTATCATTCTTCGACATGGCCTTCAGCTGCGATGCGACATCTTCGAAACCGGTTTGCATGTGCATGCACGCGTCAACAATCTTAAATTTGTACATCGACGCTTTCGGCTTTGGCACGAGCTTCACTATGGCTGCAGCGAGAGGGCAGTCTTTGCCGATTTCTGCCGGCGAACGCCCGTAAAATTGTGCCTCGCACGTCGAACGAATATCCGGCAAGATCCGAATAAGACCTTTGGCGTGTGCGGCGTCGAGTTCGTTCACCGACGAAGGGTCTTTTGAACGAATATCAATGAGACCTTCACCCCATAGATCCAAACACGAAAGCACAGTCTCGATAGCTTCTATGCGCATGTCGAGCTTGATTTCCATCTCACTCGCGGATAACGCACCCACGCACGGTGTCCACTCCGCTTCGTCTTTAGCTTTTTTCATCACGGGGCCGGATTCGAAGACAGATTGCAAAAGTCTCGTGATGGAAGGTCGGTCCACTCCGTCGCTAAATGTCAGCGATCTCGAGCGTAAATAATCCTTTGGATCGAGAAAAGTGACGCACGCCGCGGGAGCTCCGTCGCGTCCCGCGCGCCCCGCTTGTTGGATGTATGCCTCGGGAGATCGCGGCAGGGAGAAATTTATCACCGCGCGTACGTCGGATTTGTCTAAACCCATGCCGAACGCGATTGTGGCGACGACGACGCGTACTCTGCTCATCATGAATTCAGCTTGCGTCTGTCTCCGCTGCGCAGGCTCTTGACCTGCGTGGTACGCTTTCGCCTTGATGCCTTCGTTGTATAGATAACTCGCCACGCGCTCGGAGTCCCGCTGTGTCGCGGTGTAAACGATGATGCTCCCCTCTTGCAACAATTCATCGTGCTTCAACATGTGACACAGAGTCCTTTCGCGCGCCACGTCGGGCACGCGCATGACGGACAAAATTAAATTGTCTCTCACTCGAACATTTCGCATGACGCCTTCGCTGGGGATACCCAACTGCTTGATCAATGACACTTCGGTTTTCTTCGTCGCCGTCGCGGTGAGCGCGAGCGTGGTCTGCGCTCGAACTCGATCGTTCAAGATGCGGCCCAATCGATGATATGCCGGTCGAAAGTTGTGCGACCATTCGCTCACGCAATGCGCTTCATCGATACACGCCAGTGAAACGCCGCCGGGTACGTTCTGCAAATCATTCACGAAGTGTTCATTCAGCAGTCTTTCGGGAGATACGAATAGCACTTTAAGTTCTCCCGCGCGCAAGCGAGTGAGCGTCTCCCACATGTCCCTCCGATCCATGTCGCTTCGCAAAGCTCCGCCGGGAAGCGACGGAGGTAAAGAATCCATTTGATCCGCCATGAGCGCGAGCAAAGGCGAGATGACGATGGTGAGCCCGGGCAACAGCAACGCGGGAAGCTGATACGTAAGACTCTTCCCCGCACCCGTAGGCAAAAGCGCCAACGTGTTTTCTCCGCGCAACACGCGTTGAACGATTTCGAGTTGTCCAGGACGAAACTGTTCGTGACCGAATCCTCGATTGAGAACTTCCGTGAGATTCGCTTCGCTAGGATCGCTCTTCGCTCGCAAAACCGCGGCTTGCATCTCTGGTCCTACTTCTAACTTTGCTCGCCGCTCGGCTTCGGCTCTGGCGCTCTCCGCCGCCGCCGCCGTGATGTACTCTCGCGCGATGCCGTCTGCGGCTTCTCGCGCTCGCAAAGCCTTCTTCGCCGGCGTCAATTTCTCGTCTTCCGTCGCGTTCGCGCATTCAGGGGGAGGCTCGAGTGGATACTCTCCCGAAGCCCACACGGAAGGCGCCTCGGGCGGCGGTGCGCTGGGATCTCTATCCTTCGCCTCGTAATCCTCCGCCTTGTTCTTTGAACGTCGTCCGCCGCCGAATCGATAGTGCTGCGCCGCCTTTTTGCGCGCGCCATTTTTCACCTTGGACTTCCACGTGCGTTTGAGGTTCGTCTTGACGTAGTTACCTTTACCAGACATCGCCTTCACCCTGGCCTTCTCCGCCTCGAACTCGGCGCGGATCTCCGCCGCCGTCTTTGACGGTTTCGGCGCCGCGTCCTCGCTCGCGGCGCCGCTCGTCGACGTCACCGCGCGACGAGCGACGCCGGCGCTCGTCGCCGCGCCCACGAATCGTTCTGCAGGTTTCTTACGCCGTTTCGAACCGTCGTCCTGCTTCAACATCGCGCTCACGCTCAACTCCATCGTCGCCTTCTTCGGCGCCGCCGCCTCGTTACGCATCGCCGCCACCGTCGCCTCGCACAGCAAATCTTCCACCCCACCGCCGCGTTCGATCGCCTCGTCTCGCGCCCGTTTCACCGCCGCGAACCCGCCCTCTCCACCCGCGCCCGCTCTCCTCGCGAGCCTCGATTTAAACCCCCCCGCGCTCGGCTCCGCGTCCGTCCACGTCAGCGGCCGCGCGCACGCCGGTTTCGCCCTCGCCCCGCTCGCCCCCCCCCTCTCCGCCGTCGCGTTCCCCCCCATCTCCCGCAGCGCGTCCCGCCCGTCCCAGTTCGCGCCTTTCGCGCCCTTTTCGAGCAATCTCGGCGACCTTCGCGCGTCGCTCGCTCGCGTCGTCCCGTCGCCGTCGCCGTCGCCGCGCGTCTTGATCGGCGTCGCCTCGATCGCCTCCCCATCGCTCTCCCCATCGCTCTCCCGCCCCTCGCGCAGCATCTCGCGCATCTCGCCGTACGTTCGCGTCGTCCCTTTCCTCGGCGTCGCGCGCGCCGCGTCCCTCGCGCCGTCGTCGTCGCTCCCCCGTCGTCCGTCTCTCGCACTTTTATACGCTCGAAACATTAATCGCGCGTTCGCGTCGCGCTCGACGTCCGCGCGCGTCGCGCTCCGCCCGTGCGTCGTCCAGAACGTCTCCCGCCACGTCTCGCACGCGTCGCGCATCGCGTCGACGCGCCGCGACATCGCGGTGCGTCGCGATGTGTCGATTTGACAGCTCGGTGTGATTTGAATTCAAATCGTCGCGACATCACGCGACGCCGCGCGCGATGAAGTTCCGCGCGACGCTTGGCGACGTCGGCGCGCGCTGGCTCGATCGCTTCGCGCCCGTGTTCGACCGGCTCGGCGGCGAGGCGACGCTGCTGCTGACGCCGACGACGGTTCGCGTCGTCCAGAGCTCGCGCGTCGCCGACGGCGTCTCCGCGCACGCCGACTTTCGCGTCGACGAGATGTTCGAGCGGTACAGGATCTCGTCCGCGTGCGACGATAAGATCGCGGTGAAGCTCGAGCCGAGCGCGCTGGCGGGGACGGTGCGAGGGATGATCGCGCTGGAGGCGACGCGGGCGGAGTGCAGGCTGATCAAACGGCGAAGGCGCGCGTCGAGCGCGAGCGCGCCGTACGTGAGCTTTAAGACGACGGAGAGCAGCGTGGAGGTGGAGCGGGACGTGCCGGTGGTGGGACCGCTGAGGGGGGAGGAGGTCAGGGCGTGCGAGGCGGCGGTGGAGGCGAGCGTGCGGGACGTGGGGTATTGGTTGGAGTGCGACCGGTTCGCGTTGGAATCGCTGCGGGAGTGCGTGGAGCGGTTCGCGCGGGTGAGCGATGTGGTGGAGGTGACGACGACGCGGCAGGGGGCGCTGTACATGAATGCGAGCGGGGGGAGCGTGCGAGCGCTCGGGATGGAGTATCGCGGTCTGCGCGTGCTGCCGGAGGAGGCGGACGAGTACGACGAGGGCGCGCCCGAGGCGGGGGGGGTGGCGGCGAGATTAGCGGAGATTAAGAGCGCGGCGATCGGGACGAGCGTGACGCTGAGCGTGAAACATCTTCAGCGCGGGTTTTTGGGGTGCGCGAGCCATCCGAGCACGCTGTTGTTGGGGATTTCGCACAACGCGAATTTCTTCGAGCTCGTGTTTCGGTACGGCGCGCAGACGGAACGCGAGGGCGACAGCGTCGGATTCATGGTGCGCATCCCGGTCGTGGACGCGGCCGATGGCATCGAGTGAGACGAACGCGAGACGACGAACGAACGATGACGACGAACGAAACGACGATTAGACTACTAGGAATATTTTTCACGCATCGAACGACGCTCGACGAACCAAACTCGTCAATCCTTCTTCCCGCTCACGAACGTGTCTTCCGCGCGCAAGTACTCCCCCACGTCCGCGAGATGATACGCCACGATCGCGCTCGGGTCTAATTTACGACAATCCTGCGTGCTCTTCGCCGCGACGCCGAATCCCACCGGCACGTCCGCCATCGAGTAAATCACCACCCCCGCGTTCGCCGGCGTGTTCTCCGATATCCTCCCCAACCCGCTCTTCAGCAGGTGATTCCCGTACATGAACCCCATCTCGCTCGTCGGTTTCACCCACATCTTATACTTGGCGTGCGCCGCCAGCACGTCCAGCGCCCCGATCGTCAACCGAAACTTATCGCTGTGCGTAAACTTCCCCAGGCACGTCCCCAGCGCCACCAACTGCTCCCGTCCGACGCTCGTCGCCCGCCGCATCACCTCGTCCCGCACGTAGTACACCCGCTTCTTGTGCAATCGCAGCGAGTGCGGCGCGTCCGCGCGCCGCAGCACCTGCTCGATGTTCTTCCCGACGAACTGGAACAGCTTCGCGAGCACCTGCTCGAGCTCGGACTCCTCGAGCGGGCGCATGGCGCGCGCGCGGCGCGAACCGCGCGCGAACCGACGCGAGGCGCGCGCGAGGCGACCGCGACGCGGCGTTTCGCGCGCTCGACGCGCGCGGCTCGGCGACGGGGCGTCGACGCGCGCGCGGCGAGGCGCGAAATGCGGCGACCGGCGGCGGCGGCGCGACCGGGACGCGGCGCGATTCGCGTCCCGGTCCCCGCACAGCGCCGCGCGACGCTCGAAAAAGCGCTCCGAGCGCGCGCGAACGCGCGAAAGAAGCGCGTCGACCGTCTCGCGCGCGCGCGCGCGCGCGAGGGCGCGACGCGCGACGGCGCGAACGAGAAGGCGCGACACCGCGCGAGGCGTCGACGACGATGGCGAGCGTCGGTGGGAGCGCGGGTGCGTTCGCGCGCGATTCGACGGCGACGCGCGACGACGACGAACGCGAATCGCGCGACGAGCGATGCGCGCGGCGCGATGCGCGCGCGATGCGGCGACTGACGGACGAATGGCGCCGATCGCAGGCGGGCGAATCACCGCGGGCGCGGGCGTGAACTTGCTCGGGCAGCACGGCGCGGATAGGAACGCCGAGGCGACGGTGTACGTCGGGAATCTCGACCCGCAAGTCACGGAGGAGGTGCTGTGGGAGCTGTTCCTGCAGGCGGGACCGGTGACGAACGTGTACGTGCCGAAGGATAGGGTGACGAGCACGCACCAGGGGTACGGGTTCGTGGAGTTCAGAAACGAGGAAGACGCGGAATACGTGCGTCGAGCGATGCGACGCGACGCGACGCGACGCGATGGGATGCGAGATCGGTGACGATGATGATAAAAATATCCGCGCTTCTGATGAGTTCACGCTCGTGAGGTTAGACGATATTATGGTTGAATTTCTTCGGCTGAGTCACCGCGCGATGGGAGACGCGACGCGATCGAAGCTCGACGCGGAGACTGACGAGACGGTGCGATGGCGATGTGCGCGTGTAGGGTATTAAAATTTTGAACATGGTGAAACTGTTCGGGAAACCGATCAAGGTGAACAAGTCGGTGGGCGACAGACGCGACGAAGTCGGCGCCAACTTGTTCATCGGTAACCTCGATCCAGACATCGACGAAAAGCTGTTGTACGACACCTTCAGCGCGTTCGGGGTGGTGATTAACACTCCTAAAATCATGCGCGACCCGGATAACGGGGCGAGCAAGGGATTCGGATTCGTGGCGTACGATTCGTTTGAGGCCTCGGACGCCGCCATCGAGGCGATGAACGGACAGTTCTTGTGCAACAAGCAAATCAACGTTCAGTACGCGTACAAGAAGGATAGCAAAGGCGAGCGTCATGGGTCACAAGCCGAGCGTTTGCTCGCGCAATCGATCGAACGACCGACGATGGTTCGCCCGCACACGTTGTTTAGCGCCGGCCCCTCGAGCACGCCCGCGGCGATGGGCGGCATGATGGGTTTGCCGCCGCCTCCGCCCGGAATGGTCGGCATGCCGCCGCCGCCGCCGGGAATGATGGGTGGAATACCACCACCACCCATGATGGGCGGTTTCGCCCCCGTCGGTGGGTTCGCGATGCCGCCGCCCGGCGTCGCGCCGCCGCCCGGGATGATGAACGTGCCGCCGCCGCCCGGGACGATGAACGTGCCACCGCCGCCCGGGATGATGAACGTCCCGCCGCCGCCGCCGCAATAAAAAAAGCGGTAAAGAACGTTCGAGCGTTTGACATAGCTAGCCGCCTAGTGATGTGATGATTACAACAAATTATTACAAAGGCTCGCCGCCGCGTCACCCGCCTTCGTCGCGCGCGCGCGTCTTCGCGCGTCCCCGCACCCCCCGCTCGCCGAACACGCACAACCCGATCCCCAGCCCGGCGAAGAAAAACACCGCGTGCACCCAATCGATGTTCGCGCCCGTCGCTCGCGCGCCTTCCTCGAACCCTCTCGCGCTCCGCGTCGTCGCCCGCGCGTCCCGCGCCGCCCTCGGCGCCAGCGCGCCATACGGAATCAGCACCTCCATCCCCTCCTCGATCGCGCCGCCGACGTTAAACCGCATCAACGTTTCCTCCGCGCACCCGTGCGCGCGCGCGACGTCACCGAGCGTCGTCCTCGCGCGCGCGGTGTGAATCCAAAACACCCCCCCGTCCCCATCGTCGTCGCCTCGCGCCGCGCGCCTCGCGCGCGCGACGCCTCGCGTCGCTCGCGTCCCGCGCCCGACCCCCGATCGCCCTCCCGCACGCGACGCCGTCGCCGTCGCCGTCGCCGTCGCCATCGCGCGTCGCCCTCTCGCGCCCCCCGTCAC
>Ga0209666_1003081_pt1 | contig 12243 bp, 15 predicted proteins | sample SaaInlV_125m_DNA_FD_184679 | JGI IMG/M metagenome (GOLD analysis project Ga0209666, IMG submission 184679) | Marine microbial communities from expanding oxygen minimum zones in the Saanich Inlet - Saanich Inlet SI037_S3LV_10m_DNA (SPAdes)... | ecosystem: Environmental > Aquatic > Marine >...
GTCCAAAACATCGTCGGTGTATTTATTTAAATACACTCTAAAGTCCTTGATCTTACCTGATTTTATAGCTTCCAATTTAGGAGCATGTTTCCCCCCTTTTCTACTCAAAATTAGGTTTAGTTTGGGGTGCTCCAAAAGCTCCAGTTTCGAGAATGGTTTTCTCAGACATTCTGTCTCAAACATGTCGACTAGTTGACATCTAATCATAATGACAGCAGGTTCGGGAAAACTGTTGAGGGCACATGCTGTAGTAGTCATTTTTTACTACAAATGACTTATCAAAATCAATTTACATATCTGTAATATGTGCTGGTCTTATGTATGGTCTAGGGTGATTGCTTATGTATGGTCTAGTGTAAAGTCTAGTGTGTGTGGTCTAGGGTAAAGTCTAGTGTGTGTGGTCTAGGGTAAAGTCTAGGGTGTGTGGTCTAGGGTAAAGTCTAGTGTGTGTGGTCTAGGGTAAAGTCTAGGGTGTGTGGTCTAGTGTGTGTGGTCTAGGGTAAAGTCTAGTGTGTGTGGTCTAGGGTGTGTGGTCTAGGGTGTGTGGTCTAGGGTGTGTGGTCTAGGGTAAAGTCTAGGGTGTAGTCTAGTGTGGAATAGTAAATTGATTTCTTGCGCACGAGCACGCAACCATATGGAAGACTCTTAAATTGATTTTGATGATTTCCTCTTCAAACACAAACATGGCAAGCCTGAACGCAAACTTCATTAACTCTGTAGCAAACCTCACAGTCGCTGACTATGAACTCATCGATGAGATGTGTGTCATGCTCAAGACTCGCAAGAAAGAACTTCGCATAGAGAAGAGTGAAATGCTCAAAGCAGACAAGGCAGCTGAAAAGGCTACTGCTAAGGCTCTCAAGGATGAAGCCAAAGCTGCTCAGAAGACTGAAAAGGATGATGACAAGGCTGCTCGCAAGGCCGCCGAGAAAGCAGAAAAAGATGCTATCAAAGCAGCCGAGAAAGCTGAAAAAGATGCTATCAAAGCAGCCGAGAAAGCAGAAAAAGATGCTATCAAAGCAGCTGAGAAAGCAGAAAAAGATGCTATCAAAGCAGCTGAGAAAGCTGAAAAAGATGCTCGCAAGGAAGCTGAGAAAGCTGAAAAAGATGCTCGCAAGGAAGCTGAGAAAGCTGAAAAAGATGCTCGCAAGGCAGCTGAGAAAGCTGAAAAAGATGCTCTCAAAGCAGCTGAGAAGGCTGTTAAGACGCTTGAAAAGCTTCAAGGTGCTGCTGTAAAGCATGCTAAGAAAGAGGCTGCTGGTTCTCCTAAGGCTAAAAACTGGGCTTATCAGAATTTCACTAGGTGGTCTAAGGGAGATGATGGTCCTTCTGAGGAAGAAATCAGTGCTGCTGGAGGAAAGAGAGATTGGCTCAAATCAGAATGGTCCCTTCTCACAAGGGAACAGCAAGGTGCTCTTGATGCTCCTTGGAATGTGATTGTCTAAACACTCACATACACATCTAACTATATAACTCATACTAATATAGTCTAAATATATACACCATGGGGGGTGGAAAGTAGAGGAGGATACTTTTTTGACATACAGTTTATAGATTATCAAATTGAATTAAATGAGTCACTCATTTATACACTACTATGGCAAACGCTTACATTTGTTGGAGAATCAATGGCACGTCCTATATTCTTAGGACAGATCTCACAAGGTCTGATGGTCATTTTGATGTGACATCAACAGATCTTAAAGAATCTGAAACATCAGAACATCAAGAATACTGTCATGGTTGTGAATCTGGAGCAGATTGCCCTGGCGCACACAGTGAGGAATGTAATAAGGTGAGAGGTATTACATCTACGTTCCCAATTACTTAAATGGGAATAGACACATACACTATGTGGGGTGGAAAGTAGAGGAGGATACTTTTTTGACATACAGTTTATAGATTATCAAATTGATTGTATGATCAATAATCATACAACGATGACATCTCTACAAAAACGAAAAAATAATTATATTAATAAACTTGAAATTATTAGGGGTAAAGTAACCGATTTACTTATACCTGTTATATATTTTAAAACACTTAATATTTTACCAAAAAGTTTAGTAGATGAAGAAATTATTAATAAGAATTTTGATAAAAAATGGTTATATAAGACATATTTTGAAACATATAGTCAACGACATCTTGGAGAGACATATTATGCTATATTTGTCGACTATATGTCTCATTATAAATCACAACTAAATGAAGTTTTAAAACACACTAATTTTCTAATTGATTCAAGAGTTCAAATTAAAATTCATCTCGCAGATTTTATCAATGATTTTGATATGTATGTGAAACAGATTAACTTTGACTTATCACCTTATTATATGCGGTATTTTGTAGAAAATGTTTCTCAAGTCATCATAGATACTAAAAATAATATTGATAACATTAATAATTGTTTAAATATTGAAGACCTTGAAAAAGTCATAAACAAAGGTTTTAAGGTGGTTTTTAAAAGATGTGTGTTAATAAAAGTGTATAATACAAAAGTCAAGTATACATACAATGACAAGGTGATGTATGATAAAAAGGATGAATTTATTGATAATATGCCTGATACGGATTTTTGTATTGAAACTGAAAATAGAACTCATATTATTATTAACAAAACTAATATTTATGAAATTACAAATACTAACTATAGAATTTAAATAGTCTAACATAATCTAAAATAAACACCTTGAGAGGTGGGAGTAAGAGGATGATACTTTTTTAATTATAGTTAATGGATTATTAAATTGATTTTGAATAGAATAAGTGATATTCAGATGGATTGTAACACACTCACAACTTCTTCTACACATATACCTATGTGGTATTTACGTAGTGATAGTAATATAGTTTATAACCCCGAAGCAATTGTTTTACGAATTCTATTTAACACATTTCACTTGTGGTATGAACAAGTAGGAAATCGTTAGTGGTTGTACGTGTTCGTCATTACTAAAATAAACACATTGATATGGGAGTAATAGGAGGATACTTTATTAAATTGATTATTTTATAGATATCTATAACAAGATGCCATATTACGTCGGTAAGAACGCTAAAACTGGTGAAAATCAAATTTGTTGGACAGATTTAGAGATAACTGATACTCATTTTAAAGTATCTCCTCAGGAGATAAAAGTATCGGATGATACCCCTAAGGAATACATAAATCCCCTATATGAACATGATTACTGTCACGGTTGTGAATCAGGAATAGATCGTTCCGATGCTCATACAGACGCATGTAACGAAGATAGGGGTGTAAAATGATACTAACTAAAAGAATTTAAATAGTCTAACATAATCTAAAATAAACACCTTGAGAGGTGGAAGTAAGAGGAGGATACTTTTTTGAAATATAGTTAATGGATTATTAAATTGATTTCTGTTGTTGTTGTTATAACAAAACCAACATGTTCCCGTTCGCATTTACGAAACCAACACAATTGACACGCAGTCAAAAAAACAACAAGTACAAAGCTACAATTCGTTCTCGTGAAAAAGCGTACTGGGCTGACTGGTCTAGGAAATGGCATGAGAAAAGAGATTGTCTTGAACTCACATTCCGTATATGGTCTGGTAAAAAAAAGACATATCACAAAAATGCTCATATCATAAATAAACCGAGTAAACACTCGACATGGGTCGGTGTAGTACAAGGTGATATTATTCCGGATTTTATGAAAAAAACTCACATAAAAGAACTCAAAAAAGTCTTACACTGTCTTTCAATGAAAGACATTAGTTGGGATGTCTACAATGATTTAATATATGAAAGTCATAAACTTCTAATTATAAATATAGAACGTGAAAAACAACGACAAAATGATGAGATTAAAAATGACATGTATCTCGATTGGGATGTAAGTACACGTAGACGTAAAAAAAAAAGATACTAAGATAAAATACATAATGACTAATTATATAATGACTAATTATATAGGCGAGCTACCCCTACATAGTAGCATATAAACGAATGATAATACATATACACACAAAAAATACTTTTTTATGTATAAACAATACATATTTAAATTGATTTTTGTTAGAGTATTGTATAACAAACATTATGTCAAACTCGAACAATGCCATATATCAGTCAATTCAAACTCTATTGGATAATAACATTCAATGGGACAATTTATCTGATATAAATAAATCGTATGCTAGACAATTTTGGAATAAATCCAGTTGGTCTCGTGAATTGAATAAACGCATTCCACAAAAATCTTATATATTTTTAGATATTGATGGAGTAGTTCACGCAGCAAATTCTTGTGGTGGACCTGCTGATAATGTTCAATTACTTGAAAAAATGTCAGTAATTGCTAAATTAGCAACAAATACTAATTCTACGATAGTTATTTCATCTAATTGGCGTGGTAAAAGTTCTAAAATGACCGAAATCAAAAATAAACTACAAGACGAAGGTTATATGAAAAATATAGACATGTTAGATAATAACTATCTTACTAATTTTGATGGATTGCTTCTTCTACCTGATAATGAAAACACACAACAACGCTCACTTCATATTAAAAACTATCTTTTAAATCATTCTCATTCTAATTTTGTTATTATAGATGATACATCAAAACATATTAGTTTGGATTTAATAAAAAATTATGTAAAAACAAATCCAAAAACAGGTATTACACAAAAGATTGTAGATAAAATTCACATTATTTTAAATAATTCTTAAATTTTATATTAGTTACAGAAGACGTCTGGGAAGTAAGAGGAGGATACTTTTTTAATTATAGTTTATACTTTATTAAATTGATTTTATATATATTACTATATAACAAACATGAACTACACTCTTGCCGAACATCTTCCTATCTCACTTCTCCAAAGGTGGGAAATCGACGCTCAAATTGAGACACTCGCACGAGCTCAGTGTGACAATGACAATGACAATGTCACAATCAATACCACAACACCTCCACAAAAAGATCCTGAAGATGATGATGATGGTTTTATTGTTGTCACAAAAGGATATAACACTCGTAATGCGACAACAACAACAAAACCATTGTCTATGAATGGTTCTCGTTATACTGGACTTCCTTCCGGTAAAACACCCGTGACTCAAAAACAAGGTAGTTTTGAGTCACGAACTGCTAAAAAAAATCGCAAACGAACTGAAAAAAAACATTCCAAAAATCAATAGAATCTACAAACATTTATAGGCGAACTGCCCCTACATAGCAGTATTAACTAAAAGGCGAACTGTCCCTTCATAACAGCATAAGTGATATCAACTATACACAAAAAAAATGAAATACTTTTTTTATTTATAGTTTATACTTTATTAAATTGATTTTTCTATAACTTAGTTTATTCAACTCAATCCAGACAACATATTATGTCAGATAAAACAACCACTCTCCATTCTGCCAATATTCTTTCAAACGAAGCCAAATCGACTAGTTTAAGAACTATGAATTTTACACGATCATCACCTCAACCAAAAGTTAATACAACTACAGATTCGACACTTCCTTCACATATTGAAGGATGGGATGAAGAGTGTCATTATTGTAACATTGGAGGACAATGTGGTCAAAGTTGCCCATGTTGTCGCGCAAGAGTCTATTTATCAAAAATAGATCCCGATGCTTGGTTTGGTGCTTGTAATATTTGTCTTAATACAAATAAAAACAATTTAGAAATTAAAATTTTTATAAAGTAAATAAATTTAAAATTAATAGGCGAACTGTCCCTTCATAACAGCACAAGTGATATCAACCATACACACACAAAAAAATGAAATACTTTTTTTATTTATAGTTTATATTTTATTAAATTGATTTTTTGGTTTTATTATATTACAAATGTCTCTTAATGCAACTGATTCTGAAATTTTTCATGAAGCTAATGAATATGATGAATTTCATTATAATCAAACCCAAGTGGGAAAAGAAATCATTCGATTATTTGAAGAAGGTAAACACTATGTTCAATTACAAGCACAAATGCAGAGCGGTAAAACCGGAACATGTTTATATTCATTATTTGAAATGATTCGTAAATATAAGACTAATGGATTTATTCTTTCTGGAATGTCTGATATCGATATTAAAGCACAATGGGTAGAGAAGTTAAAAGTTCATCAACATGACTATATGGCTTGGATAGACAATATAGAAGAAAGGAAAACTATTCCTAAACTTATTGAAAATGTTAAAGAACATGTCTATTTTAATAATGATCTCAAAAAAATTAAGACTATCGAAGAATTAAGAAATAGTCTTTTAATTATTGATGAGATCCATTATGGAGCTACTGAATATTCACAACTATCTAATGTATTTAAAGTATTAGATATTCAGGATATTCTTACTGGGAAAAATTCTTCCAAATTAGTTGAATATAATATCAAAATATTATCTGTCTCCGCAACAAGAGCTGTAGAAGACACTATTTATAATGATCCTACAAATACACAAGTTAAGCAAGTATGGGGTCGTGTTTATATGACACCTGGTGATAATTATAAGGGTATTATTCAATATTATAATGCTAATCAAATTAAACCCTCTATTGATTTTAAAGAACCAAATAGAAGTAAAATTATTCAATTATTAGAATCTTATAAATCTCAAAACAAATATATTGTTATTAGAGCTACCGGTGTTAAAGCTACTTTTATTGAATCTATTCTAAATGATTTAAGTATTCCTATAGAAAAATATGACCAAAACAATACACATGTTTTTGATACTGTTCAACCTACCCAATTTACTGCCGTTCTTATTAAGGGTAAACTACGACTTGGTAAAGAACTAAATAAAACACATATATGTTCTGTTTTTGAATCTTCTGATAATTCAATGAATAATGATACCTTATTACAAGGTTTACTTGGACGCGTTTGTGGATATAATATTACACAAGATATACATATTTACATTCCACGCACTCCAGAACAAATTACTGATTTAGTTCAAAAATTCGATTCTATTAATAGACATGAAGCAATTATGGGTCTCGACAAAACTAAATTTGTTCCTCAAAGAAAAGCTAATAAAATAGATCATGTCCATACACCAAATGTTAGTATTATGTCTCCTCCAGAAGAAGAACTTTATTCTAAGTATTACACAATAGAAGAAGAACTTTATTCTAAGTATTACACAATACCACAAATTATTCCTTTTGGTAATGGTGCTGATGAAGATTTTGAACTCTCTGATATAGTTGATAAAATGGATATTAAACCTCATATCCCTGAATTATTATCTAAATTAGAATATAGTCAATATTCCGAAAAACAAAATCAAGAAATTAATCAAGAAATTACTCGATTAAAAGAATCTGATAATAATATTACTATTAGATTTTCTCATGATAACAACAAGACACCTCCCCTACAATATATTGGGCAATGGGAAACTCTTGACAATTGTATTTTGTATAAGAAACAATTCACATTATTTGATTCCAAACCTATTATTGTTATTATAGTAAAAAATGATATCCCTGATACTTCTTTCAAAAAACATAACGCTATAGTTATTTTTAGACTTAATAATAAAAATACAATTATCGAACAACCCTTTATGAAACCTAAAATGGGTGAAATGCATACACCTAAAAATGATTTAGTGACTAATAGTGAAACACATACAACCATTGAAGATTACACAAGTATTAGATGTAAAGAATTTGAAAATTCTAAGAATCTATTAAAAGAAATTAAAGCCAAAATAAATTATTTTACTTCTGAACCAGATAATCAAAAAATACTCAGATTAAGACATTCTAATGATGTTGATTATCCAGATATTAATAAGTCTACTATTGCTAAAAATATTTATGGTATTAAATCTAATATAAAAAAAAAGGACCTTGAAAATGCTATTAGAAAACTTAATATCCCAAATATTAGTATTAGTAGTATTGATATTCCTGGTAAGAATGATAAGAATTTAAGAGAAACTACTGGATTATATATCTTTAAGGAAATTAAAATTGTATTATTAAAAAAATAAATAATCTATACAGTAGATGGCTGGAAAGTAAGAGCAGGATACTTTTTTATTTATAGTTTATACTTTATTAATAATATTATTACACTGTATATTAATGCTACAAATAATTGTTCAATTTCTGATAAAAATAACAATAAAACTCATAGATAATTTTACTTTAACGAAATTTTTAATTTTACTTTAACGAAAGTTTTAATTTTACTTTAACGAAATTTTTAATTTTACTTTAACGAAATTTTTAATTTTACTTTAACGAAATTTTTAATTTTACTTTAACGAAATTAAAAATATTGAAGATATTATAAATAAATTTAAATTAATTAATAAATATCTTTTCTATAGACTCGTACTAAATTTCTTAAAAATTATATTAGTTCTATTGATATATATATCCCAATATTAAACTTGATTTAATACATACTTAAGTATTTATACTTCCTTAAATTGATTTACTTACATTTTTTTATTATATTACAATGCCTCTGTATTATACAAAAGACGAATTACAGATTATGTTTATTAATTCAAATGAACCTTTTCTGTCTCAGGGTTATATAGATATTTTATTCAAAACTATTTCAGCATATATTTCTATGCAATCTGTCAAGAATATTACAAATTTAAAATATTATAATTATCAAGGTCATATTTTATATTCTACCAATCTTATAGTTAAACATTTATATCCTATATCTGGTTTACAATATAAAAGTATAATTTCGAATTCTCTTGTTTCTTATAAACAAGAAAATTATTATATTGTACAAAAAATTAATGAAATTAAATCAATAGACCGACATAATGCTATTTTATCTAAATCTACTAAATATACTAATAAACTCATTGATGCTGGTATGGATACATTATTACCTATTGATATTCTTCAAATTATAGCTTATCATTTAGTTTACAAAAGACCTTCTCGGAAAAGACCTTCCACTAATTGGCAAAACTTCTGTAAACAACGCAAACTATCTGCTTTAAATTATAAAGATAATTCTTCCATATGGCAATCTTTATCTTTTAACATAAAAACTAAATATAAAAACCCTTATTATAAACATTTTTAATTCTGATAAAGTTGATTTTTATATTATTTAAAATTTGGTGGAAAAAGTAAGAGCATGATACTTTTTTTATTTATAGTTTATATTTTATTAAATTGATTTATTTACTAATTTATATAAAAACATACATATGTCTTCTCCAATCGCTCAGAAAACTCTTCTTGATTTCCACAATCTCGCCATACATGGTATTAGAGATCCTCCTTTTCAAGTTCGCAAAACCAGCACAAAACTTGTCTATATTCCTCTTCCTGGTGAAATTATTGATACATATATTGATGGTTTTTCCGGTTCAATTGTAAAAGAAGTCTCTAGAACTGTTCCGACTGATGAACCTTATGGCTCTTATGCTGTTATATGTGCTCCATTACAAAATTCTACTACACATCACCAAAAATATTTCATTCCTTGGAATGATTTTATTCAAAGATATACTCTTATGAATGGTGATCCTATTACAAATATAAATAAGGGTCTATTTTCTAATGATATTCACTCTGTTAGAGCTAAAGGAACTGCTATAGCATTTAAATCCTTATCATCTGATACATCTGATGGACAATATGAACAACCTCCTAGTTGGGGACCCGGGGTTGCTTCCGGAGCTGATATAGATGGTTATTGGATGGCTTCTACTCAACAACCTGATGAGTATTATTTTATGCCTACACAACATTTCAATAATGATTATATTAAAATTACATAATGTATTATTTTAATTATTTTTAAATTTGTTTGGAAAAAGTCAGAACAGGATACTTTTTTATTTTATTAAATTGATTTTTATTTCATATTAATTAAAACATAATGACTACCACTATACCATTCTCTTCTACCAGTATCCAAACTGATGAACTTGGACTCTTCGATGAAACTGGAACTTGGTATCGTCTTAATGCGTCCTATAATCATATCTATACTTGGATTCAATCTACTGATAATAACTATATCACATATAGTTATCCTTCCAAAGTAAATAAATCACGAACTAAAAATCCTAATATTTATTCTATTCGAAAAAAACGCAAATTATTAAAGATTGTCACTAATAAGATTAAAAGAAACCGATTTAATAAAATCTCTCAATTCTAATTTACTATGTAATTGGTGGACAAAAAGTCAGTGGAGGATACTTTTTTACTTTATACTTTATACTTTCTTAAATTGATTTTTCTATAATCTCATTTATTCAACATAACTGAAACAGCATATTATGCCATTCAACAAGACTGCCCCTAAAACCCTCTTCTCTTTCAACTCCACCAAATCTTCTCCTGAAGATATTGAAGATCTTGAAGAGAAGAAGAAACAAAGGGGAGAGATTATGTCTAAAGCTTCTTACAAGGCTCGTGATAATCTTACTTGGGAACTTCTACAATCATTTCTAGGTTCTAAGAGGTCTAAGACACCTGAAGCACTTGAGCAACAACTTGAGTGTATGTGGCAAGAAGAAGTTCAAACTTCTCCTCATGATATTAAGAAGCAAAAACATGGTCCACAACTTCATTCCAGGTTTTTCCTTGACAATGAAAATGGAGACTTGAATCTTATTGAAGGTGAGTTTGAAGAGTCTGAAATTCCTACCAAATGGAATTCCAATACTAAAAAACAAGAGCATATTCGACTAACTCCTAAAATGGTTATCGGATTTGAAAAAGGACAACCTTTCCGTGATCATATTCGAGATAATTGGCTTCCCGAAGGCCTTATCATGAAAATCTTCTGGGCCAAAGACAAGAAGGGTAATCGTCTTAATTGGACATACGATTGTATCATCACACGAGCACCTGACTCTGACTCTTGTGATTGGGATGAAGACGCATAAGTTCCTTATCACATTTCATTACATTTTAAAAAAACACAAAAAAAAACACACAAAAAACACAAAAAAAAACACAAAAAAAAACACAAAAAAAACACAAAAAAAAACTTTTTTTTTACTTCTATATATCTATATAATTTAAATTGATTTTTATTTTATGTATATTAAAATATTACTAATGTATACCGAACAATATATCAAAAATTTATTGAAAAATTATAATAATGCTAAAAAGAATGGTTCCATTTCTGATAAAAATAAATATTATAATAAACTTCTACAAATTAAAATTTATAAAAATCAAAAATAATTTTTACTTTATCTAAATTTTTTATTTTACTTTATCTAAATTTTTTATTTTACTTTATCTAAATTTTTTATTTTACTTTATCTAAATTTTATCTAATTATTTTACTTTATCTAAATTTTTTACTTTATCTAAATTTTTTATTTTACTTTATCTAAATTTTATCTAATTATTTTACTTTATCTAAATTTTTTACTTTATCTAAATTTTTTATTTTACTTTATCTAATTTTTTTATTTTACTTTATCTAAATTTTTTATTTTACTTTATAGTTTCTTAAATTGATTTTCTATAATTATAGATATACACAAATACCCAAAGTATGCCTGCTCTTTCCAAAGCTACTATTGTTGCTCAAGTTTTTGAAGCATTTTCTCAAATTGAAGAATTTCAATATTCTATTGAAGAACTAAATGAATTCTTGTCTCAATCTTCATTTAAGATGACTTCTGCTTCTCAAAAGAAAACTTCTTCTGATCGTAAAGTAAGTATCTATAATTGTTATCTTAATGATAATAAAGATACTCCTATTGATGAACGAAGAGAGAATTGGAAAAATATTAGTTCCGATAAAGAATCTGAACTATATTTGAAATATCAAAAAATGGCTGATGATATTAATGCTTCTAAAAATCTTCCTACTAAAGAAGAGAAGAAAACTATAAAATCTGATAAAGCTAAATCAGATAAAGTGGCTCTTCAAAAACAAATTGAAGATTTGAAGAAACAAGTTCAAAATCAGACAAAATCTCCTGAAGAAGTTAAATCTGAACCTGAAGTTAAATCTGAAGTTGAATCTGAATCTGAAGTTGAAGTTAAATCTGAAGTTGAAAATGATGAAAATGTAGATGAAGAGGAAGAGGAAGAAAATGAAGTTGAAAAAGAAGAAAAGGTAGAAGAAGAGGAAGAGGATGAAAATGAAGAGGAAGAAAAGGTAGAGGAAGAGGAAGAAAGGGTAGAGGAAGAAAAAGTAGATGAAGAAAAGGTAGAAGAAGAGGAAGAAAGGGTAGAGGAAGAGGAGGAAGAGGAGGAAGAGGAAGAAGAGGA
>Ga0209666_1003087_pt1 | contig 12239 bp, 12 predicted proteins | sample SaaInlV_125m_DNA_FD_184679 | JGI IMG/M metagenome (GOLD analysis project Ga0209666, IMG submission 184679) | Marine microbial communities from expanding oxygen minimum zones in the Saanich Inlet - Saanich Inlet SI037_S3LV_10m_DNA (SPAdes)... | ecosystem: Environmental > Aquatic > Marine >...
GCCGCCCTCTCCGCCGCACCCCTCGCCGCCGCCGTCGCCGCCGCCGCCTTCGCCGCCGCCGCCTTCGCCGCCGCCCTCGCCGCCGCCGCCCTCGCCGCCGCAACCCTCGCCGCCGCCGTCGCCGCCGCCGCCCTCGCCGCCTCCGCCCTCGCCGCCACCGTCGCCGCCGCCGCCCTCGCCGCCGCCGCCGCAGTCGCCGCCCTCGCCGCCGCCGTCGCCGCCACCGCCCTCGCCGCCGCCCCCCTCGCCGCCGCCCGCGTCGCCGCCCTCGCCACCGCCGCCGCTCACGCGCTGCGTGACGCGCCTGCGCCAGTGCGACCGGCAGCACGACCGGCGCATCATCCAGTGCGCGTTGCCGGGCGCGCTCGACGAGCCCGCCAGCTACCGCACGGTGTACGCGCCGTACGAGGAGCCCTACCCGGGCAGCCACGACAGCACGCTGCACCCGATCATGGAGGTGCAGAACTTCCTCGTGACCGACGGCACCATCACCGCGCCCGTCGCGCGCTGGGGTCGCAACATGGGCTTCAACAGCGACCTGCACGTGACCTTTGGGGGGCACGTGGCCTACTTCAACACGCGGGACCAGACGCCCGAGGACGTGCAGGACGGGCCAAACATCGCGCTCTTCCCGATTTTGTCAAACGGGTTGCTCGCGAGCTCCCTCGACGACTGCACGCACATCGTGACGCAGCCGAAGCCACCCATGCCGCCGACGACGCCGCCGCCGCCCATGCGCCCCTTCGACCTGGGCCACAGCCTCGTGTCGCCCGAGCCCACGCCGCCCCCCGCGCCCCCGGCGCCGCCGCCGCCGCCGAGCCCACCCTTCTACCTCAACACCACGGTGGGCGGCCTCTCCGGCCAGCCGGTGGACGACTCGCCCAATGTCACCGCCGACGACTACTTCATCGAGAAGTGGCAGTACGAGATCGAGATCCTCGAGAACACCAAGACGCGCATCTTCTTCGAGTCGGGCTACATCTACGAGGAGAACGACTGGGTCATCTTCGTGCCGATGCAAGCTTGCGCACCTCGAACCCTCGCACGCACACGCACACGCACACGCACACATTGCGCGGTTGCCGCATTTACCGCGCACCCTCACCCCAACCAGGACCTACACCGAGCGCAACCCGACCGACAAGTGCGGCATCGCGAGCTCGCTCAGCACGACCGCGCTCAACGATTCGCCAACGGACCAAAACAACGCCGACTTTGGAGGCCCCATCCTCGTGGACGACAGGGGGCGGCTCTACGTGGACGTGGTGCTCTTCAACAAGTACCGGCAGTCGGACCACCCGCTCACGGACCCCGACGCCAACCTCACGATCACGTCCAACTACCGCACGTGCGTGGCCAAGCACCCGGACAACCTGGAGGCGCACCAGCTGCCGTGGGGACACCGCCGCGATCGCAAGCGCGCGCTCACGACGATCGCGGCGCCGTGGACGCCCGACCCGTTCCAGTGGATCTACATCGACACCGACCAGCTGCACGTGATCGACGCAGACCCGAGCTCGCCGCCCTCGCCGCCGCCTCCCTCGCCGCCGCCGGCGCCTCCTGGCAAGGCTCCGCAGCCGCCACCGCCCTCGCCGCCGCCCTCGCCGCCGCCCTTCCCGCCTCCCACCTCGCCGCCGCCGCCCTCGCCGCCGCCGATGCCGCCGCCCTCGCCACCGCCCTCGCCGCCGCCGGCGCCGCCGCCGCCCTCGCCGCCTCCCAGACCGCCGCCCTCGCCGCCGCCGCCCTCGCCGCCGCCCTGGCCACCCGACAAGGCGCCACAGCCTCCGCCACCCTCGTCGCCGCCGTCGCCGCCGTCGCCGCCGTCGCCGCCCAGCCCGCCCTCCGTGCCGGTGGCCGAGCCCGAGTCGTCGCAGACGGCGCGCGAGATTGCGCGCAACTGGCTGCTCACGGTCGTCATAGGCTTCCTGGTCGTCCTGTGCTGCTGCTCGCTGTACATGTGCGGCCGCCGGCCGTGGTGGCCGTGGAGCTCCATCGAGCTCAAGGTGGAGTGCCCGGACGAGCCCTCGCGCAGCAAGGCGCTCGAGCACATGCGGTGGCGTCTCGAGTGCGAGGAGCGCAAGCGCAACACCAACAACAGGGGCCTCTCGCTGGCGTTTGACGACTCGCAGGTCGACACGGTTCAGTCGCTGCTCGCGTAGCAGCAACCTAACGTGGCACACAGTTGAGTTGGGTTTTGTTATTAAGAGAAAAGACGCTGTATCACACTGTTGCTAACGCCTCGGCATGCCGATGCAATCGCACTTTGCGTCTTGTGGAGGGGGGGGGGGCGGCAGGGGAGAGCGGTGGCGCCCCTGCCGCCCTACCCTCCACCCGCGCGCCATGCCGGGGTACAACGGCCACGACTTGGCGGAGGCGTCCGATCTCGCAGAAGCGGTGCTGGACAAGGCGCTCAAGTACGTGGATCGGGTGCTCCTGACGAATGCGGACTACCCTCACGTGGACACGCTGATCACGCAGCACGTCAAGGTCCAACTGGCCAGCCTGCAGAGCGTTTGGTCGCGGGAGGAAAGGGACAAGACCGTCGCGGCCCTGGAGGACATGGGAAACGGGCTCCAGAACTTGGGCGCGGCGGGTGGCAAGCATAGCCTGCACGTAAAGATGGTGCAGTCGTAGTCGCCCGTTGGCCGCGTTAGCATAAACTTTCAAGTTGTGACCCCTTGAAGGATGCGCACAATGAAGGATGCACACGGGAATGCGTGAGTTGCGCGCGCAATTAGACACACTGGAAGCGCTGTTAAAGGTCTAATTCTATTTAGTAGTCCTCCAGGATGGCCGGCGTGCCCACGCCGGCACCACCCGTGACGCGCCGGAGCGACCGGCGCAGCTGCAGCTCCATGCGCTGCCGCGTGCCGTAGGCCGGGCGCGCGCTCATGTCCACGATCTGGAAGTGCTTCCCGTGTTCGTCGTCGCTGTCGCTCTCGCTGTCGCTCGTGGCGTACTTGGCGCCTTTGCGCCGCTGGCTGCGCGACTTGAGGTTTTGCATGAAGAGCTTGCACAGCAGCTTGAGCACGGGTGCCGCCATGCCCGTGATCGAGAAGAGGACCAGCAGGACCACGCGCGACGGGCTGCTGAACACCTCGCAGAACTCGGTGAAGGCGACGACCACGGCGCGCGTGAGGGCCTTGAGCACTATGGGCGCCGCGCGCTCCGAGCGCTTCCGCAGGCACAGCGCGCGAAAGTCGGGCGCATCGGACGCCTCGCCCGAGTCGCACAGATCCATGAGCTTGACGTCCGCGTGCCGCTCCGCGAAGACGGCCGAGTAGCTCTCCACCAGGCTGCACGTCGCGCGCGCAAAGGTGAGCAGCGTCAGCGCCGCGCCCATGAGGCGCAAAGCCTTCTTTGGGGATGTAATCTTTTTCAACATCGACCCCCCCATATGCAGACGGGGGACGACCATGTCCATGCTGCTACGACGGTCACACAGACACACTGGCGTCCACCACCATGCCGCGCCGACTCATTAGCGCACGCTACGCGTTCAGGAACCGGACGCCAAAGGCGTGCGACGCCGTCCACCAGGCGAAGACGGCCTTGCTCCAGAGGTCGAGCACGCAGTAGGCGATGTCCTTGAAGAACGAGAGCCACTCGGAGTCGGCACCGTTGGTGGAGCGCATGAGGAAGGAGCCGATGGCCACAATGGGGTAGCCGATCCACACGAGGAAGAAGGACCAGATCAGGCCCGGCGAGGACGAGTCGGCCTGCGTGGACCCGATGTCGATGAGGATCACGACGAGGATCCCCACACTCACGAGGTAGCACGCGAAGACAAAGATGCGCTGCATCTGGCCCATGTCCTCAAAGGCGAGTCCCCAGTCGAGCGCGAGGCGCGCGACGGCACCGAACAGGACCATCAGCATGGCCATGAGGGCGCTCAGCTCCGGGTTGTCGAGGAGGAGCTCCCTGTCCGGGTTGAGGATCACCGAGTAGAGCTTGAGCACGAGCAGCGGCAGCGTCACGAGCCAATCGCTGTGGCGCAGCCCGTCGACCTCGAGCTCCTCGTCGCGCTTCGACAGGCCGGCGGCGCCGACGCGCGCCATCAGGATCGCGCGGTAGTGGTAGGCGGCGACGAGGGTGATGATCGTCGACAGGCCCGCGTTGTACGCGCCGCCCTGCCCGGCAGCGCCGTTTTGTGTATACGTGAGGAAGGCGCCCGCCGAGAGGAGCATGGCGGACACCATCAGGGCCATGGTCACGCGAAGCAGGAAGAGGCGCATCGGCAGCGTCGTGGACATGGCGGGCGGCTTGCCCGCGTTGGGAAAGTAGGCGTAGTTCTCCATCAACGGAGGCGCTCCCCCCTTAACCATGCACGGCTCTAAAACTGCTTATCAAAACCCGCATGGCTACGACACGACGCAGTAACTCTCGTTGGCCTCCTCGATTGTCTGCGCCCACACGTATACGAGCCGGTCGTCCCTGTGATCGAATCGCAGGTGCAGCAGGTAGCCGTCGCACGAGATGATGCCGTTCCGGTTGGGCAGCCCAAACTGGTGCACCACGGTCACGTGCAGCGTCGACGGCGCGAGCATCGACGTCGAGATGGCCGTGCCGCGCACCCACGCGTAGTCGACCACCTCGCGGATGGACATGCGCCAGTTCGCGCACCCTTGCACCTAAATGCATGCCACGCGACCTGGTTAGCGTCGCGTTGGCGCGCCGAAGCGCGCCTTTTTTTGCCGCCCTCCCCTCACTTCCCTCACCCCCCACTCCACCTGCCACACCGGGTTTTTTCAAACAGGAGTTCTAACCCTAACAAATGAAACTACTTAGAAGGGTTGATGAAATAATAACAGCGATCTCGAGGGCCGTGATCGATCTGCCTCAAAAAAGAAGTGAGCACCTGAGATGTGCTCACTTAGTGGCCCGAGTGGAGCTACTAAGAACGCAGTTAGAAGGTAGAAACACTTCTAAGTTCGTGATTGGCAGAAGTTCTGACCTGCACATTGGTCAGTAGTAGAACTTCTGCTTGAATTTAATCATCAACGACCGGTCCAGGGAGCGCACGATTCAAACAGAGGTCCTGCGCGTCGCGAGCGTCAACTTCGCTAAGGTTTGCGCACCGTGTCGTGCGCAGACGTGCACGCCCCCGCCGACACCCCAACCCACGGGCACGCGCGACCGTGCCACCAACATGTCGTGGCATGGTTTGTGCGACGACCTGAAGCAGATCATCCTCGGCATGTCGCTGCAGGACCGGCGCGGCAACACGACCGTGTCGGGCCTCGTGCTCAGCACCGGGCTCCGCCGCGTCTCCAAGTCCATGGCCGCGCAGTATGCCTCCATCGAGACGCCCTACGACGGCGAGGTCACGTACGAGGGTAGCAGGCCCTTGCGCTTTGTGGGAGGGTGCGGCTTTGACGAAAAGCGGCGCTTCTTCATTGTGCGCGACCCGCACTCGGGGCACGTGTTTGCGTGCACCGTCGAGTCCGACCCCTTTTGGGCTCACGGCGAGGCGCTCGAGGTGGACCGCCTGTGGCCGCTCTGGCGCCTCGCGCAGCTCCTCAACGGCCACTGCGCCGACTTCTCGAAGCGGCTGCCCGACTTGGTCGCGGTCGCTGGGGGCGCGGAGGTGCTCGTGGCCAGGCACAAGCTGCTCGGGCCTCGCCTGCGCGACCACGAATGGGACGTGGTTCGCACGCACAACCAGATCGAGACGCTCTCGCACAATGGCCTGGACGCCCCCCCGCAAGCGCACAAGGACGACTTCATCAGCCACGTCGTTCGCAAGCGCGGTGCGTCCCTCTTCTACTTGGCAAAGCACCCGACGCTGGTCCTTGGCACGGCGCTCGACTACGGCTACGACCTCTGCCACCTGGATCCGCGCACGCTCGACGACGCGCCCCCGGTCTTTGCCCACGACGACGGCCTGCCGCCGCTCGGCGTCGCGCTCGGCTGGTACGACCGCGGCGACGTCGTGCAAGCGACTGGCTGGATGACCTCGATCTACTGTCACGGGCGCAAGGGGGTGCCCACCTGCTACCGGCGGGCCTTTCCCGAGGACCAGCTGCGACGCATGGGCGTACTGGCGCAGCGCCGCGTCGACAAGCGCGCCTTCTGGGGCCCGCCCGTCGCGCGCGGCTCCCAGAAGCGCGGTCGGGGCAGCGACGGCCCCGCGGCGCGCGTGGGGCGGCAGCCGCGTGGGGCGGCGCTTGCGGCGAAGCGGAAGATGGGCGACCAGCTCATGTGCGACGCCTACCAGAACAGCGACGGCCGCTTGCAGTCGTGGCTCAAGCCCAAGGAGGCGCACGACCTCGAGAAAACGCGTGGCATTGGTGACGACCAGTACGCCGATCCAGGCGACCTGCCCACACCCGACTACGACTCCGACGGCGCATACAGCCCCGACAGCGACGGGAACTCCCTCACCCCTTCGCAGCAGCGCGCCAAGAACCACGCCGCCGCCCTGGTGCGGTCGCTGCGCGAGTACGCGGCGATGCTTGTGCCGTCCGACGACGAGGAGTGAGTGCGTGGTACTGAACAGTCTAAGTCTTTGTTACACTTCAAACGACTTTGAAAACGCGTACACTCGCTCCAGTTTGCACGCCAACACACGCGCAAGACGCACGGCGACGGCCATCCCGGGAGTGACGACCTCCTCGCGCTCGAGCCCGACGCACAACGTCGCGACGGCCAGCGCGCCGCAGCTGAGCACGGGGGCGAGATCGGCGCGCAGCAGGACGCACAGCAGCTTGCTCAGCCGCTCGTGGTTGCGCTCGCCGTGCGCGGTGCGAATGCTGTGCGCCGCGTCGTCGAGTTGCCGTTGCTCCGCGACCAGGGTGGGAAGGCAGGACTTGAGCGCATCGACCTCAATCGCATTTAAGTGGTGCAGCTTGGCGAGCGCGCGCCACGCGTCCACGTCGGTCATAGTGTGCGCACGCGCGCGAGGGCGCCGCCACACAAGTCGCAAGTTTTTCTGCGCACCGCACGCTAGCGCCGGCACCCGCGAGCGCGCCTTGTAATCGCAGGAAAGCGCAGGCATGACGCGCCAGAAGAAGTGGAGAGAGCTCGACGCGCCGCTGCGCGAACGGGCGCGTGCGATGGTGCGGCGCTTCGAGCAGAGCGTCGACGCCCAGGCGCCGGGCCAGCCGCGCTCGCGTGGCATCGTCAAGCTGCGCGACCCCTTTGGCGCGCGGCGCCAGCTGTACTTGCACCAGATCGTGGCGGTGCAGCGGCTGCTCCTGAAGAACCACCAGCAGGCGTGGGAGCAGCGCAAGAGCGCGCTGCTGGCGGTGCACGACCTGGGCACGGGCAAGACGATCACCGCGATCATGGCCATCGCGGCGGTGCGCAACGCGTGCCCCGACCCGGCCGAGAGCAAGGTGCTCGTGCTCTGCCCGCTCGCGGTGCTGAGCGCGTGGGACGACGCGCTGCGCACGTGGACGACTCTCGGCGACCGCGTGCTCTTGGGGCACAAGCAGGCGCAGCTGACCGAGGCGGCCATCGAGGCCGCGCACGTCATCCTCACGACGCCCGACGTGCTGGTGGCGGCCTTCAAGACGTTCGTGTACCAGGGCACTAGCGAGGCGGACCGCAAGAAGCCCAAGATGCAGCGCTTCCACCACGGCGTGGCGCCGTCGAACTCGGCGCGGCGCGAGCAGCTGCAGGGCGCGCTGCCGCCCGTCCACCCGATGTTCGCGCTGCTCACGCGGCGCGCACCGGCGCTCGCGATCACGATCGTCGACGAGCTGCACAAGTACAGCAACCCAACGACGCTCTGCGGCCACGTGGTGGCCATGTACTGCACCGACTCGGTGTACACGCTCGGGCTGACGGGCACGCCCGTCACGAGCCAGCCCAAGCAGCTGGCGCACCTGGCCAAGGCGCTCAACGCGCAGCCGGTGTGGCTGCAGCAGCCAAAGTGCTTCGTGGAGGCCAACAACGCGAAGCGGATCAACCGCAGGACGGTGTCCGACTACCACGACCTGCTCGTGGACCGCGTGGACGCGAGCTTTCTGGACCTGCCGCCCAAGCGGTACCGCGTCTTGGAGTACGAGCCGTGGGTGGGCCGGCGCGCCGACGGCCGCCCGGATGCCGCGGCGATCGAGGCGCACAACGAGATGCTGGCGTCGGCGCAGAACCTGGTGGCGTGCAACGCGGTGGAGGCGCTGGAGCTGGCACAGGGCAAGTGGGGCGAGCGCGAGCGCGCCGTGTTCACCGCGGCGGTGGCCATGGGGCACTACGAGTTCTCGGTGGAGCTGGGCACGCACGGCGCGGCGGCGTTCGAGAAGGACGCATCGTTGTACGACGCGGCGGTCGCGCGGCCGAGCGAGTGCATGCGACTGATTCTGCGCATGCTGCGGAGCCGGCAGGCGGCGGGGCACACGCGGATCACGGTCTTCTCCGAGAATGTGACGCAGCTGCGCATCCTGGAGCGGTACCTGGCAGACAAGGACGTGGGCGTCCTCTTCCTGTACGACGGCACGCTCTCGGGCCCCCAGCGCGGCGAGATGGTGCACGACTTCTTGCACTGCGACGCGGGCGTGCTGCTGCTCTCCTCGGCGGGAGCGCACGGCACCACGATCTGCCCCGGCTGCGAGGTGCTCTTCAGCGTCGGCGGGCTGCCGTGGAACGCGGCGACGGTCGACCAGGCCTTCGGGCGCGTCCACCGCATCGGGCAGACGGTGCCGGTGGAGATCGTGCAGTTCGTGGCACGCGGCGGCGTGACGGCGGCCAAGCTGGCGCTGCACGCGGACAAGCGCGAGCGGCTCGAGCGGGCGGCGCGCGACGAGGACTACTCGGCCTTCGACGACGACTCGGGGCTCTGGCGGCGGCAGATGCAGATCCTGAGCTCGTGCACGCTGCTGGACGAGCAGGGCAACTACCGCTACCCGGCACGGGCGCTGGCCGACGCGCGCGCGTGGCGCCGACAGATCGAGGCGCTCGACTCGCGCGGGCTGCCGCACCCGCCGCCGCCGCCCAATCTGCCGCGCCCAGCGCGGCTCGCGGCGGCCGTCGAGCTGCCGGGCACCGCGTTCGCGGGGTGAGGACGGCGTCTTTAAAAACTTCTAACCCCGTCCAAGAAAACTTCTGACTCCGTTCTTAGTAGCGCCACCGAGGCCACTATGTGAGCACATCTCAAGTGCTCACTTCTTTTTTGAGGCAGATCGATCACGACCCTCGAGATCGTGGTCATTATTTCATCAGACCTTCTAAGTAGTTCCAGGGTTAGGGTTAGAACTACTGTTTGAAATCCTTCGAAGTGGAAGCCACTGGGGTATGAGTTCTAACATGCCGAATCGGGTGCACTCAGAAGTTCTGATCACGCGGCGCCGCAAAACGCGTCCACCCACTCGAGCAGCTCGTCGCGCCGCTGAGGGAAGGAGAACCGCCGGATCTTGTCGCCCCCCTCGTCCATCATCGGGTGCGGGGGCTGCGGCCGCGGGTCGTCGAGGCTGTTGAACAGCGCCCAGTCGGAGTGCAGCGGCGCGAGCTCGACCGTGCTCGCGTGCACCTCGCCGAGGTAGGCGCGCTGGCCCATCGCGTCCATCGGCACGAGCACCGAGAGGAAGGCGGCGTCGTACTTGGTGCGCACCGGCGCGTCGGGTGGGATGGTCACCGTGAAGCGCGACCGGCCGTAGGGATCGGGGCCCTTAAACACTTGGACTTTCAGCCCGTGCGGGTACAGCCGCCCTCCCTCCGCGCACGCGCGGAGGAGGACGTCGTTGACCTCGCTGGCCAAGGTGGCATGCGTCTTGACCTTGACGGTGGCATCCATGATGGGCAGCGGGAAGGCGGCGTGGGTCGCGGTCGCAAAGTTTGCGAGTTGTGCGCGCAAACCCACGGCACCGACCCACCCGACCGTCCGAAACAGTGCCACGCAGATGGAGGACGACCCCACTAGCGTCATGGACCTGCGCCCGTTCGAGAAAGATGGCGCCCGCCTGTTTGGTGCGTGGCGCACGCCGTACACGGTGACCCATCGCCAGCACTTCCCTTACACCGTGTACCCCGTCGACATGCTGCTCGTGCACGCGATGCGACACGTGCACATCGGAAGGTTCATCTACTACGACGAGATCCTCCCTGACGGGATTGGCGACGGTGAGCGCATCGAGTTCCTCAAGCGAATTGCCACGCAACCACGCCACCGCCCTGGCGAGGACGAGAAGAAGGGGAAGCGCGCCAACAAGCGCGCCTTGAAGCGCGAGCGGAAGGCCATGTACCAGTCGCGCGCCTCGGATCGGCGCGCGCAGCGGTGCGCGTTCGCGGGTCGGTGAAGTTTGTAACATGTGTCCCACAACCTAATAAACACGCGTTCTCACCGACACACGCGCGCGGCAACCATGCCACCTGCGGTGGAGTTTCGCTTCCACCCGTCGTCGCCCTTTGCCCGGCCGAGCGAGATCCAGGCGTCTGCCACCAAGCGCGTGCTCGCGAGCAAGCACCGGTCGGGCATCGTCGTCGCGCCGTGCGGGAGCGGCAAGACGGCCATGATCATCGAGGTGGCGATGAAGCTCGCCGCGCGCAGCGAGACGGCCGGCGAGGCGCAGCGAGTGCTCATCCTGTGCTACGAGTCGCAGGGCGTGCTCCAGATGGCGGAGGCGCTGCGGACGCACACGACGCTCGGCAACAAGCGCGTGTGCGTGCAGACGGGGCGGCAGAAGGACGAGCCCACCTCCAACTTTTGCTTCCTGGTGACGACCTACGCCATGTTCAGCTCGGTGTCCAACTGCCGGAGCGAGAGCGGCCGGCGCGTGCGCGCCTACGTGGAGAACACCGCCTTCGACGTGGTGCTGTGCGACGAGGTGCACCACGCGTGCGCGCCCACGTACCGCCCCTTTTTGGAGATGCTGCAGAAGAAGGCGAAGCGCATGTACGGCTTCACCGCGACGCTGTACCGCAACGACAGCACCGTCGAGGAGACGCGCGAGGAGCACGAGCTGCGCATGTTCGGCTGGTTCGGCCCGGTGATCTACCGCGGGACGGCCTCCGAGTCGGAGGGCGCAGGGCTCGTCGCCAAGATCCGGCGCGCGGAGGTGCGCGTGAAGCTCACGCGCGAGTTTGCGCTCGCGCACGCGTCCGTGCAGGGCACCGAGAAGCAGTACATTGCGGCGCTCAACCCGCAGAAGCTCAACGCGGTGGCGTGCCTGTGCAACATGCACGCGCAGATGGACCACGCGGGCATCGTGTTTGCGCAGCACCTGCTCTCGGCCAAGGTGCTGCGCGCGGTGCTCGGCGACGGTTGGGAGGTGCTGAGCGGCTCGAATGCGCACGGGTTGGAGGAGCAGCACACGGCCGAGGCGAACGCGAAGATCGTGCGGCGGTTCAACAACGGCGAGCTGCACGGCATCATCAGCACGGCGGTGGGCGAGAGCTCGCTCGACCTGCACTGCGACCGCTTCCGGTACGTGGTGGTCTTCGACGCGGACGGCGGCTCGGCGAGCGCGGCGCAGAAGCTCGGGCGCGCGTCGCGCACGCCGCGCATCCAGCAGCGCGCGGGAGAGGACTTCGACACGCTGCGCGCGCGCCGGGTGGCCGCGCAAAAGTCGGCGGCGTACTACGAGATCAACACGCGCAACACGGCGGACGTGGAGGCCGCTGCGCGGCGGACGGTCGAGTTTGCGGCCGAGGGCTACCCGGAGACGACGCGCATCGCGTACGCGGACCTCGTGTCCTGGGCGGACGAGGAGGCCTTCGCGCTGCCGCACGCGACGCTGCTGCGCGACATGAGGCTCCTCAAGGAGATCATGACGTACGACCCGCTCGGGCAGTCGATGGTGCGCGCCAAGGCGGCGGCGGTGGTCGTCAAGGCGCCGCAGAAGCAGCTGCTCAAGAAGAACGCCGAGGCGTCCAACAACGCGTCCACCAAGGTGATGCGCGAGCTCGCCAAGCACAAGGCGGTGCAGCTGAAGAAGGCGCAGTCGTCCGTCGACGCGCGCGCGAGCGAGGCCAAGCAGTGCGTGCTCGAGGCGACGCAGCTGCCGCCGCACGCGGTTCGGCTCTTCATCGCGCTCGACCTGCCGCTCTCCGTGCAGGAGGCGCTGGCCATAGACAACCAGGTGCTGATGCAGCCCAGCGACGACGAGGAGGATTAAACCGTCGTGTGTGATAACACAAATATTTTCCGCTTGTGATAGAAGAAACTGAGAGAGCGAGCATGCTTCCACGCCTCGATCGTTTGCGTCTGCGCGATGATACGGGCGGGTTTCTCGTGCTCGACCAGGCCGCGGTGGACGACTTGAATGCGCGCGACGTGCTCGACCCCATCTCCATGGAGCGGC
>Ga0209666_1003090_pt1 | contig 12234 bp, 7 predicted proteins | sample SaaInlV_125m_DNA_FD_184679 | JGI IMG/M metagenome (GOLD analysis project Ga0209666, IMG submission 184679) | Marine microbial communities from expanding oxygen minimum zones in the Saanich Inlet - Saanich Inlet SI037_S3LV_10m_DNA (SPAdes)... | ecosystem: Environmental > Aquatic > Marine >...
AAACTCCTAAATTTATCTACCTTCGAAGGTATTTAATACGTAAGTTTCGTAACTCTTACGAGTAACTGAAGTGTTACCTTCGTAAGTGTTTAAGTGTTATTATGATATTAGATTAACATTACCTTCGCAACTTTTAGCAGAAAACGAACAAACTGAACCATGACATGCGGCGCCATCTTGCAACATGTCAAGTTCACGAGCGAAAATATTAAAAAAAGATCCCCACTCCGGCAGTCGAACAGGACGCCAACGAAAGTATTGGATTGTCACCTACATTTCAGTAGTTCTAGGACTCGCCTGGCTAAGTTCATTCGGCTTCGACTTCGACGGCAACACTGTCTTCGTGGTTGACGCAGGCGCTTTGCAAAGCCAACGCTCCGGCATACGTAGCCAACATCCTTCTGGTTCTGATATTGTAGATCAGCTTGCCACTTCCTATTCATTAAGAGGAAGTCCATATGGATCAGGTCATTCTGAGGTGGCGCTCACTTCCAAGGTGGCAACTGCCCAGACCGAAAATGCTCAGTACAGATTTCCAGCCACGGGTGCCTGGCATGCGCGCCCAACTGGAAACGAACATCATGCTTCAATACTCGTGCCTTCGGAAGCCGACGACACGTCTCTGGATGGTGCTCCGTTTACGAACGCGGCGGTGTTGGTTGTCGCCTACAACAGACCTAAGTATTTGATGCAAACACTCAACTCGCTGGCCAAGTTGACTGGACTAAATGAAGTCACCGTCTATGTATCCCAGGATGGTTTTGATCCAAGCGTTGCCTCCGTTGCAAAAACTGCCAAAAGAAGAGGGCTAGGCAAACCGCACACAAGGGGCTATGAGCACTGGCAGCGAGACCGAGTCCCATTGCTGGGTCCTAACCAGCCTGGCCACGCGTGGCTTGCACAGCACTATAAATGGGCCATTGATAAAGTATTTTTAGAGCGGCACCACACACATGTCATAATCGCTGAAGACGACATGATTTTCAGCCCGGACTTCTTGATGTTATTCAAGCAGACAGCGGTGCTACTAGAGCAAGATCTGAACTTATGGTGCATTTCAGCCTGGAATGACAATGGCCTGAAGAGCCACGCGCATAACCCAAAGCGACTATTTCGCACTTCATACTTCCCTGGATTAGGTTGGATGATGCGAAACGATCTATGGATGGAGCTCAGAGATAATTGGCCAAAGGAACATTGGGACCACTGGATGCGGCTCAACACCACCAGCAGAGGGCGAGAATGCATTGTCCCAGAAGTAAACCGGAACTACAACATCGGTGAACAAGGAACGAATATGAGAAGTGGTACCTATTCGCAATACATAAAGCGGATGTCATTTAATGAAGCAGAAGTCAAGGATTTTGGCGATCTATCTTACCTCACTGAAAGTTCTTATCATTTGTGGTTGCAAACCTTGATCAGCGACGCCACCATTTGGCCATGGCATGAACAAGGCCACGTCACCGTCTCATCATTTCATGAATGGGCAGTCGCAGAGCTTAGAACCAAGGGCAGACAACGACCAGCACTCGCACTCTATCGCGCCGAGAATTATGAACTTCTAGCAAAGGTGCTAGACTTGTGGCCATATCCCCGCGGACACTTCAAGCATGCTCTTGCCTTGGAAGTCCAAGAATTTATAGTCATAGTTGCAGACGAACGGAATTGTCCTTTTCTACCTCTTCAAATGAGATTAAAGCCATCGCCACATCTTACTCCTGTCATATCAGAGCAGGGGCAGGACTGTAATGCGGCTTGTCGGAACAACGGTTTGACTTGCAGCGAGCCGGACTTTTGGTTTCTAAACTCTTGTGAAGTGCTTTCCCAACACTTTCCATGTGAAGCTGGCTGTGCACTTGTCATCGGAGAGGATATTCCAAATTATGTCGTCGAGGACAGTATGAACACGTATAGGAAATGTCTCGTCACGGAGAGACAGTCGACATGCGCTGCATCACACAGGGCAACACTCAGGCTGTGTGCGTGTACCCAAAGTTGACAATCGTGCTAGATTTTTATTCGTGCATTTCATACAAAGTATACATGCCACTGCTGCTTAATATTAGTGAATATTGATTGAAGCAACGTTAGTATAGCTACATCTCCGAGTCACGCAGCAGTCTAAACCGTGTGGCGTGCGCATGAAAATCATGATGATGTGAAAATCATGGTGATGTCCTTAGGCTGCATCGTTTGCACACGTGAGCAAATAGCTCAACCTTGTCCCGGTTAAGAAGTCAGTTTGCCATAAACACCTTCGTATCATTCAACAACCCTGAGAGATCCTGCCGAAATAGCTTATTAGATAATCTATATATCTGTGAGTCGCATCGGCTTGAGAACCTGTCAGGTGTATTGCCCTTCTCTCCATATGCCTGTGCACTTCCTACAAGAAAGCGGGCACTCCTTCAGCATGAAAAGTGGGTTCTTTGAACACTCATTCTGTTGCGACCAGGCAAGACATGCATCGTTTGAGTCTTTGCAATCTGCCCAGTTGACCTCTCTACCTTCCTGAAACACCGACTGCTGCGCCTCTGGAGCTGATACGGGCGATACGTGCAACCATTTTGTGGCAGTCCACTTTTCCCCTTGAAATACGGGACAGCCAGCATGACTACTTCCCGCATCTAAATCACCACCAATTTTCATGCTCCAAAATAAGATGGCGTCACCTTTGGCTGGTTTCACTGATAAACCTTTATTCCCACATTGTGAGAACAAGTCTTTGTCTCTTATCTTTGGTGATGATGATATTGGGAAAACGGTTTCCCCTCCCTCCTGCAAGTGGGAGGAGTTTTATAGAAGTTAGCAGCCAACAAGACAGCGTCAAGTAAAAATGATCACGATGCGCACCTGAACATCCGATAGATACATGAGAACTGTAGCAACTCGGTTGTTTGCTCGGCCGCTTTCATGGAAAAAATAATCATAATGGGCCTGATATTCTTGGCCAGCTTCATATCTCAGTACTTGAATAGGCTCTCCATTTGAAGATGGAACTTGACTCCAGGTGGCTATGCGACTTTCAAGCTGTTTCACCATTTGATTCATTCCTGATACATGATACTTGGTGAAATGTCTCGAAAGCAGCTATAATTTCTTGATTGGGACTGACCTGATGGGATGAATGAGCCAGTCGAGGTACGAATTTCACTGAATGTGCTGCTTCCACTATCCGCGTCTACCACTCCTGATTTGTGCATGCTTGGTTTCGCATATTCCTTTTCGTAAGGCATAAACAGATGTCAAAAGTTGAGTTTCCTGGTTCTTTCATGGATGTCGACAAACGTTCATGAGGTTCCAGGGAATATGTCACAAAAATACAATTAGAAAATCGCACTCGACCGGAGAAAGGAACGACCTGTACACGAAGGCCCTTGGATTTCCGAAGGAGGCAACCTGTATGCTTCTTGGGTCAAGCCAGTTCCGCTGATGGCCAAACGTGACGTTTCGCGTGAGAGTGAGTTGCGAAGTTTTCTTTGCATTTTCTGCCAAAATATCTGATTTGATATCCTGCACAGAAAAGGCATGCAAAAATATGGGGCTTTCTTGGTAAGTAGTTCACATCAGATGTTATTTATCCTCACGACCAAAATGTCTTGCTGCGTTTATTGTTGAGGACGAAATTTGGCTACGACCAGACCTGTATCAGTTCAGAAGCTGAACCGAAAGCGTGCTGATGGGAAAGTCTCACCACTTCTTTCAAAGGCGTAATGTGACTATGATACTTAACTTTGGACGCGACGACACTCGCTGCAACTTCCTTGTCTTCATCAATGCTGGTGTCAAGAGCTTGTGCACGATCAGCAGAGAACAACAGTTTTGGTATATCCGTGGAGCAGAAGGAGAAAGCCAAAATGTAAAGAGCTCCCATACAGACCCATGGTCGCGGCTGTTTGAAACGCATTGTAGCCGTAGATGGGCGATACGCAAGCCGGTGGCCAAATGAGCACGCGTTGTCTGATACAGTTCGAATCGCTCTGAAAAACACTATTCCACAACAATCGTCACTCCGAAGGAACCTTGATTTTTTGTGCCCCGGGAACGGGGACTTGGCTTAAAGGGAGTGGTCGAAAAGCCGCTTCGCGGCTGTTTACTCTGTAAACCCGAAAACCCAATCCCAACCCCCTAAAGACACGGCGCGGACCCTAAACATACAGCCTCAACGGCTACATGAGCGCGCATATTGCTCATGTAAAAAACGCTCCCGTCAGCGCGTGGCACGCTTCAGGGTATATTCGGGGAAATTTACTCACCGCCTCGGGGCAAAAAAATATGGTTCGTTTTCTGTCCTGTTGATTTTCTGGCACAAATTCACTTCGCGGAACTCGCAACGTAAAAAAAAAATATTCACAACCTCTTTTTAATATCAGTCTTGCTTGTGAGACTTATTCGGTAAAGCCGATTCTTACAGGGAACACTTGCAAAAATGTCACACCCACCTGGGATCGTTAATCAAGAATCACGGTCTATTCACTCCATAAAATGTCCACATGACCTGGCATGGGATCGTTAATTAAGAATCACCATCTTTCACTTCTTACAATGTCCACATGACCTGCTGGTATCGTCAACCAGGATTCACTGTCTTTCGCTTCTTACAATGATGACAATTGTTTCCTCATACGTCGGCTGTTATTAATTGTACTTAAGATGGTTATTCATGTGATAAACTAATTGACCACGTCCAGGCTTTGCCGACCCACTCTGGGAAGGCGTGGAAACGGCCGTGCTCGAAAACACGAAGTTCAAAAAAGACGCGTTTAACGTATTTATAAATGCGACTGTATGGTGCGTAGTCATGGGAGATAAGCTAAATCATCAATCGTATGGTACATGACGATTTCGTACGCAGGAATAAAAGTCGTATGGATGATTATATTATTTTGAATTACTTAACTCATCTTATTAACTCAATTAACTAAAATTAAAATCTGCACGCTTGATTGAAATCCAGAATACCTTATTGCTTGTTAAAGTTTATTATCACGAGTATCACTTGCTTGCTTACTCATTTGAATAATAATAATGGTGAAATACTCGTCGTTGAACCAACCGTTGACTTCTTCTACTTACTGCCACGCATCGACGTTCACGCGTTTGATAAGGGCTGCAAAAATGAAATCGAATGGTAACGAGCCGATACTACCCAGACAAACCAAATGGCTGCGGTGTTTACAATGCGACCGGAAGTTTCCAGAGCCGAACTTCAAGGCACACCAGCGTGAAAGCAAATCACCCTGCGAGCTGGTACGCATGCCCGAGTTCGCCGTGTGCGACCTTCGCTGCAGAATTCCCCGCGCTGTCTGGGTTGCCCGTTGATGATCGGGCGTGTTGCTCGTCGTTGGCACACTACTGCCACTTTTGTTTGAATGCGAGCGACCCAAGAGGAAAGCGCTCTGCGTCTGTTGTTTTTTTCTGCAGTTTTTCCGAGCAGCAGGGCCTGGAAGTTCACGTCGCAGATCGACGTGGTTTGAAACCTGATCCCGAAATCCGCAGTCTCGCGTTCATTGAATGCGATTGCCCAAGTCTATCCTCGGCACCTATCTTTTCTCTCCTAAACATGAGCAATCCCATCCCTCCTGATTTCTCTGCCTGCAACTCGTCTGACCTGGTATCTTGTATCTTGATCACAGGTTAAATGCGGCCAATGCCACCAGCTTTTATTGCGTGGTCAGAAAGAAGTGCACGACAAAGAATGTAAAGTGCACCTCCGCAAATCCCAAACAGATGCTGCTATATGCAAACCTGTCGTGAGAGCTCGCGAGGATTCCATGCCAGAAAAACGTGGTTCCATAGCCCAAAGTAATAGAGTGTCTGAAAGGGGAGACGTGCCAGCGTCTAGCAAAGAAAATGCCAACCCTGTTTCTTTTTCGGAAGACCTGAGTATTGTTCAGCAGATGATGAACCGCCCTACATATTTGAGAAATGATGTCACCCAAGAAAGCGCAGGAAACGTTCGGCCAAACTCAGCAGAACAGCCTCATCGACATGCACTTGTTGGGCACATTGCTGAAAAGAGAAGAATATACAAGCAGAATATACAAGAAGAATATACAAAAACGGGGCTGGCGAGACAAGCTGCAGCTATGGAAATAGACAACAAGGTCTTCGCAGAAAAACTATATGTTGGCGACAGAGTAGAAGTCACCGGCCGGAAAGGGACGGTAATGTTTATTGGTCCCGCACAGTTCGCAGGAGGCCGTGTAGTTGCTGGCCTGCGACTCGACGAAAAACGTGCTACATCGACATGTGATGGAAAGTACAACGGTGAGCGTCTGTTTCGTTGCAAAGCCGGTTTCGGAATTATCGCCCCGCTCGAAGATGTGAACAAGTTAACTGAGTCTGATTTGGAGCCATTGCCTGGTCTACTTATCCCTTTTTGCCACAAGGAAGCATGTGATCCTATAATTGCTGTGGAATCATTGGTCGGTCATGAACATGCGAAATCCAAAATTCAGGCCGTGGTCAACGCGCTGCAGGTCAACCGACGCAGAGTTGCGGCAGGTGCCAAGGCGGAGCCGGCGCCTCACATTGTACTTGCAGGTCCTTCAGGTAGCGGGAAGTCGCTGTTGGCCCAACTTCTATCTCGCATTATATCTAACCATGATGTATCAAGGCACGGCCCTTTAATCAACGCATCAAAAAGTGATCTCATGGCGATTGGACGGTCACCGGGACGAACCACCGAGCTTGTAACTCAGCATTGCGAAAAAGCTGAGGGTGGGGTACTTTTTATTGATGACTTTCACCGCATGCTTCCAACAGGAATCGACGCGGCCAGGGACTCGCCTGGGTTGGAAGCAATCGAAGCTCTGGCGGTGGAACTTGACCGAAGAGCGCGTCGACCAAATATATACGTGGTTCTTGTTCTTGCAGGCGACGCAGACGGTATTGCATCGGCACGGAGGATGTGCCCTCAATTTGATGCCATGCTTCCGCAGCCAATTTTGTTGCCGAATTTTTCTCCCTCAGAGATTGTTACCCTCATAGATAGGATGGCAACAGAGAGAGGATTCACACTTGCCGCGGGGCTCAAGAATGACCCAATGTTTGAGCACGCTGTCGCTGAAGCAGAGCGTTGTGCAGCACGCTCACGAAAAAATGCACACCTGGCACGTGCACTGCTTGAGCAGGCAATTGACCGTCAGACTGAGCGCGTTTTTACACTCGGAACTTTGGGGAAGGACTCACTGACCATTCTTGAGAAGTGCGATTTCATCACGGACGACAGCCAAGTCAGATCACGAGAAAATGAAAGCAACACAGCTTACTCCGCATCAGCTCTTCGAATGCAACAGGACACTGCGACAGCGATTGCTGAGCTGGAAAACATCGTTGGCTTGAAAAGTGTTAAAGAATTCATCATGTCCCTTAGGGCACAGCTTTTGGTTGAGAAGGAGCGCGTCGCAGCTGGTCTCCCTTCAACAGGAGGTGGCGTTCTGCATATGATTTTCACCGGAAATCCTGGTACAGGGAAGACTACTGTGGCTCGTATTGTAGCAAACCTTATGAGAGCACTTGGAGTCATCAGGCGTGGACACCTTGTGGAAGCTGACCGTTCCTCACTCGTTGCGGGATATTCGGGTCAGACAGCCCTTAAGACGAAATCCGTTGTCCAAGAGGCTCTTGGGGGGGTTCTTTTCGTTGACGAGGCCTATGCACTTGTGTCTGGTGAAAATGATTCTTTTGGAAAGGAGGCTCTAGATACGCTTATGAAAGAGATGGAGGATCATAGAGAGGACTTGGTGGTTATTGCTGCTGGTTATGTCACTGAGATGAGGGCTTTGCTGGCGGCGAATCCAGGACTAGAGTCACGGTTCCCTACCACGCTTCACTTTGCAGACTACAGCCCTGTGGAGTTGATGAAGATCGCAGAGAGAGTTTTAGAACCGCAGAAAATGAAGTTCGGAAGCGGGGCGAAGGAGCTGTTGATGAGTTTTTTTGAGGCAGAAGTTGCAAGACACGGACCCGAACATCAAGGTAGTAATGGCAGAGGAGTGAGGAATTTGCTCGAGGCAGTAAAGCGAGCGCAAGCGTTGAGATTGGCACAGATTGAAACACCGAAGAGTGTGAATGATCTCATCACGATATCACGGGAAGATTGTGAAATCGCTTGCACCCACGTGAAGCAGTAGGAATGCACTACTTAGATATCAATATCATAACAAGGCAATCATGCCGACGACAAGCTTGCGAGCGCAAGAGCAAGAGCTTCGATGCCGTTCTTGATGTCCTCTGCAGATGCGAACTCATCTGGCCTATGAGAGTATCCTTTGTGGCAAGGTATGAAGAGCATCCCAGTCGGTGTAACTTCAGCCATGAACAGCGAGTCATGGTACGCACGCGAAACCATTCGCTTGTGACTTAGGTTCAACTTCCTCGCAGCAGACTCCGCTGCATTCAGCACCTTTGGCGCGCATGTCGCTGGTGGGTCTGAATTCACAATTTCATGAGACCAACGGACTGCTCGACTCTTCGCTACCTGTTCTCCATACGAAATAATTTTTGACACAACTTCATCCCTACGCGGACCAATTACGTCTCTGACGTCAATTTCCATATCTGCTGTCCGGGGAACGGAATTGATTGCACCCGGACCGACACGCAATACCCCAACGGTGGCCACCGTGTCGCTTGACCCTGTGTCCAGAGCAAACTTTTCAACAGCAGTTGTGATAGCTGCCGCTGCCAAAAGAGCATCGTTTCTGCGTGACATGACTTGCCCGCCGGCATGGCCTCCATCACCTGTGAGAGAGAAGCGAAGTGCAGCTGGTGCTGCGATGGCAGTTACGATCCCGAGCGATACGTTCTCGTCCTCGAGGTCTGGGCCTTGCTCAATGTGAAGCTCAAGAAAGGAGTCATAATATGTACCATATTCACCAAGTGAGCTTTGCTTTACCATATCCTCTGTGTTAGTAGTTGCATTTGCGTATCCAGCCTTCAGAGCAGCTCCGCGAAAGGTGCCATTATCTGGTGCCAACACATCTTTGAGTGAGTCGAGGTGCTTTGGATCAAGCTTACCAGCCATGGCTCTCGAACCCACGCAGCTGATACCAAACCGTGTTGGTTCTTCAGAGGTGAACATCAAGGCCTCGATGGACCGCTTAGGCTTGAATCCCGCGCGCCTTAGGGCCGCGATGGCTTCTATCGGGCCAAGAACGCCGAGCGTTCCATCGTATGCACCGCTATTAGGAATAGCATCTATGTGGCTACCACTTCCGACGGCCGGTAGGTCCGGTTGGCTTCCGACCCAGCGGCCAAAAATATTTCCCATACTGTCCACACGCACCAGCAAACCGGCTTGTTCCATCAGTGAACGAACGTAGGCACGTCCAGCTAAGTCGCTGTCGGTAAAGATGAGACGCGTGACTCCTGCGCTAGACTTGGTATCGGATAGTTCTGCCAGCTTCATAAGTTGCGCCGGGACTGTTGCTGGGTCGACCACGGGACTAGGGATCTCATTGACGGATGCGGTGGCCGGACAATCAACGTCGGCAAGGCACTCCCCTGGAACGGCCTCAGACGACCCAAGAACTAATAACACAGAAAGTATCAAACAAACGAGTGATGAAGCGGAGTTCATTTCTGTCGCTGTCTTGCAGTGGAGTTGAAGCGACCTTTGGCAATCTGAAGAGTTTCTGTCCACGTGTCAAAAAATATCCAGATCTACCGGAACGAAGAGAAGAGGGTAGCACTAATATCATAACTTTATCATATTACTGCTGCAGCTGTATTATAATAATATCATATTATCATATTATAATATATGTCAAATTAATTGGATTATTATTGATTCTTATTATTACCTTACATATATTACTAGCTTATTATTATTACTTGCTTCGTTCGAAGATAGATACAAGTAATATATTAATAATAATAAGTAATAAATAAGATCATATTACAAGTACCTCGTATTAATAAAAATTTCCAACGAAACGCGTATCCGCAAACTCTTCGTAAAGAAAGGTAAAGAACTGGCTTGAGGCTTGAGGAGGTCACCCTGCTTAGGTTATTTCCCTGCTTTCTGCATGGTGTATCCCCCTCTTTATTCTGTGTAAATATCTCCACTATTCTTCACCTGTTCTACAGATAAACTCTTTCAACCCGAACGACACATCGTCGAAGCTTCGGGCCCGACCTGCTTTCCTGCCTCCATATGCTTTGCACGAATCGACCTGCTTTGGTTCGTGACATTTCTGGTGTCGCTATGTGCAAGCTGACATCACGCTGTCCACGTAAAGTTGTTATACTTTCGGCCCGTGATGAGGCGAACTCAGGTCCCCTGGATCTCCTCACGTGCACCAAGGCTTACACGTCGGACCTGAAGGAAATGGGGATGTCAATGAAATTGATACGAAGGAACGTCGCCGGCTCCCGAAATGACCTTCGTGCACTGCGCGTGTATCAGGAAGCTCTCCAGGGCATCGCACCTGTTGGATCCGATGACATGGCACGGCTCGAACAGGTACTTAGGGAAATGAACGAACTCAGACTAGCAAAAGCAAATGAGGAGCTCTTTTGGGCTGAGCGCCAGGGACGCATCGTCTCCCCAATCGTTGACAACGTTTCAGGTTTGAGCGAGAACGACAAGGTTGAAGTTGGTAATGTCATAACGAACATCACCATGTACGGAGTGCAAGGTGCGGCATGGAATGCACTTATTCTTCTCGTAGTGTTTATCACTCTGGTAACTTTTGTTCTTCGCTGATGACGAGCGGTTGTAATGCGCTCCGCACCACAGCATGATGACGGTTTCATTTTTGGAAAAGAAAACTACATCTTGATCGTGTTGTTCGATATGCCAGCTAGCTCGCTGATGGAGAGTCGACCTTGGGTCTTAAAATATCCAGCAATCAGTGTCATCTCGTGCGCTGTTATACATATGAACTTGCCGCGGTCGTCCATAACGCCTGTGATACTTCCACTTCTCTCTAGAGTTTCTAAACGGGTCACCATATCCTGGCTCGCGACACCAAACCTGGCCCCCAACTCCTCGATAAGTACGACCTTATTTGTCCTGGTGTAGTCGATGAAGCGGTGCAGCATGTCTTGAGTCTCGCTATAGAACTCCTCTGGATTTGCCCCCCTACTCTCGATGACAACAACCTTCCTCCACTTTTCAAACTCATGTTGTTCTGCTCGGTGTGTCTGCCCGCATGGATTCTTCAATGGCGGGTTTAAACCTATGTATGGCATCTGTTCATCTTGACTCTCACCGCCACAGATGAGTTCTCGCCGCCCCATGCTCGTCATCACAGCGTTTCTCCACTGCGTGGCGTCATTGTCAAACATGTCTGCTGAAGTGTTAAGGGTATTAATATTTGAGCCCAAAAGAGTTGAGTGTTTTTCAACAGTACCACCACTTGTTTTCCTCAGCCTGTCAACAAGGGATAGGTTACAAAAGGCACCACCACGCATTATTATCTTTATTTCCAGGCACTCACCTTAAGCTTCCACCTTTTGTCGAGTTTGAGCTACCTTGTTTCAAGATATCCACGTTGCACTTCGAAATAGGATTGGAGGGAAGTTTTGAGCACTTTTCTGTTGTCTGCAATTCTCTGGAATGGTCTCCGGGTGGAACTCACGCCTCGCTGCCTGAGAACGGCAGTTATTTTCGTGTTTTTCACGCTCTCACGACAGAGGTACTCCACGGCTAAAACTACGATGCCAAGAAGCATGACGGCACATACTGTCAACACAATCGGTGCAATGATGTTTTCCATATCGTTTCACCTTCACGGTTGGATGTGCGAACACAACTGGCCCAACACTTCGTCGGTCGCTGAGAAGTTTGAACAAATGTATAAATTACAACATCCGACATGATGTAAAAAATTACAACAAGTGTACAAAATCGACCGGTTGTTGAAGTTTTATTTACAACGTCTCCAAACAGAAAAAATGCTCGGATGCTGTATTTTGGGAAATTACAACATCGGATCCCAAAATCACGCGAAAATTACAAGTTTACATCAAAATGACATCAAGTTTACAACACGCATCAGGATAGTGTATAATCATCTTAATATCATAATAATGTACTATATGTAATAATAATAAATAATGTAATAAATTAGGATCTTATCAATAATAATAATCAATAATAATAAAAATTTTCCAGGGAGGAACTGAGTAGTAAGTGTTTAACGTGATTTCGTGGGTTCGCTCCCAGGTGTGTCGGCATAGCCCCCCGCATGGTTATTAAATCATGATAGAATGATATGT
>Ga0209666_1003091_pt1 | contig 12233 bp, 18 predicted proteins | sample SaaInlV_125m_DNA_FD_184679 | JGI IMG/M metagenome (GOLD analysis project Ga0209666, IMG submission 184679) | Marine microbial communities from expanding oxygen minimum zones in the Saanich Inlet - Saanich Inlet SI037_S3LV_10m_DNA (SPAdes)... | ecosystem: Environmental > Aquatic > Marine >...
CATTACCCATGTCTCAATTGCTACAAGGCTCTAGCGAGTAGTGGAATCAAAAAGGTGTATTACAAATTAGACTACAAGAATGACCCGGTCGTAAAGGAAATGGGATACGATATTGACGTAACTAAAATCTAACTTTCTTCAACCCTTCTTCAGATAAAATTTTGTTAATACAGTTGATTTCATCCTTGGTCCATTCGGGTGCATCATACAGTGACCTGAAATTAGAATACAGTCTCTCCTTACCAGTAAAATCATCAACAATCAACTTTGTTCCCAAATCTTCTGTTTTGACACCGTGGCGACCAAAATAAGGCCAGTTGTGAAAATTGAAACGAATTGTTTTATATCCACCCCCATCACGCTTCACACGAATACCACCTTCGCTAATGGGCTCAGGTTCAAATTCATGGTGAGGCATTGTGACATTCATCTTATCTACGATGTTCAAGATGTTCCTCATGGTGAACGTGTCACCAATCTTATAGACGGAGTTGTTTTCGAACATAGTAGAAGACATTTTTTTGACTTACTTATATTTTATAGCGTGAATTGACTTAAGTATTATATGAAAAAACGCTCTTCACCACGCTTTATCCTAAACATGTGATCATACGTGTGAAAGAGAATCGCTGTGAGAAGTCCCACAGACACGACAGCTCGGTTCATCTTGCGGACAGACCACGCATAGGTTAGAATTAATATAAGAAGAGTGACCTGAATAAAAGTCATCTTTGGCATGACGAAACGGGTCTCAACAGTTTTAACATCTTTTGTGGGTTCTGGTGTGTACTTTTCCATTCGTGGGTAACCAGGCATTTTTATTTTATATGAAGAAAATAATGCGAGAACTCTCGTTAGTGGTAATACTTCTGGTTCTATATGATTATTTCAAGTCGCCAATAGATCTGTTGTATTTCCAAAAACCACTCAGACCATTGATAGGTATGAGAAATACACTTATGGATATCATGCTTCATAAACCAAATTATAACACACTTAACTATCCGGGATTATGGTACGTGAAAATGAATTACGATCGGATTTTACATGAATATGGAAAAGGAATTATGACAGCAAGAAGGAAATATTTTCACGATCTTGACCGTTGGTTCGATAACAATGAAGGGTATTATTATTACGACGTCAAAGATTTTCCCGTCATTCAGAATATTATTGATGAGGTTCCATGTGTAGATAAAGAAAGTGCCAAATTCGCAGTCATAGAAGGACCCATGACTATAGCACCTCATCGAGCAGAAAGTAATCTTTTACTGAGATACCATCTCACGATGAAAGGTGGCGACGATTGTATTCTCTACACATCAAACGGTATACATAAACACGAACCGAGGAAAGATCTACTATTTGACCATTCTCGTATTCACAGCCTCGACAAACGAGGAGATCAAAAACGGGTAGTGCTTATTTTAGATGTTCATAGATTTAGTAGTTTGTTATGACAACATGAGTAGTATTAATCTCATCACCTACGCGGTTTGAGTGAATTTTAAACGCATACTTTTTATGATACTCACGCTTAATATACGGACCGTATAACTCTTCGATCAACGGTGTTTTACCGATTACCATCATACACCGCGCTTTAGATTTTTTAAAGCATTCTGCGAGTTTGTGCTGTTCTTCTTTACCGAATGAACAATACCCATAATCTGTAAACTCACTATCATAAGGTGGGTCGAGGAATATAAAATCATTGGGATCATTACACATATCGAACACTTCTTCGAACCCTTTCTTGTGTATATCTGTACCCTCGAACACATATTTATACTTTTCATCCTTCAACTCCTCATAATTAAATGTCTTGTAACGTCCATATGGAATATTGAACTTACCACTTTTATTATACCTCAACATACCTCGGAAACACGTCTTTCTCAAATAGAAAAATCGTTTCGCGTTATCTAAGGGTGTCTCAACCTTGAATTGATCGCGTACCTTATAGTAGGCCTCGTCAGTGTTGGGATTTTCGTTTAGAAATGTGTGAATATCATCACCCTTTCCATCCTTCATCGCTCTGTAAAAATCGATGAGTTCTTCGTGTACATCTGAAATAACAGCACGCTTCGGTTCAAGATGAAAAAATACCGCTCCACCCCCGAAAAATGGTTCAACGTACGTTGAAATATCATCTGGAATGAGATCAACAAACTGTTTAATCTCGTCCTTCTTTCCACCCGACCATTTAACAATCGGTTTCATTATCTAACATGTGGTTAGCATCTTTAAGCGTTTTCAATTCTGTCAGGGCTGTAATCGCGATACGCTCTTCATCTAACATATCTTCTTCGATGAGACGATCTACGATGAAACGGATCCATTCCTTATAACCTTCCTCATTTTCAAATGGACACGCAATATTCAAAACACTGAAATACTCCTCAACCGATAACACATCGACGTCACGCTCGGTATAAAAGTTAACATGTTTAGATTTATTCAGTGTATCTGGTGAAAAATGTCGAAGGGCGGTGATATACCCATCACAATTCTCCTCACGTATGATGCATTTTACTTTCTCGGCAGTCTTACTACGTTTTTCAGAATCCAGTTGTAGATTTGATTTTAATTCCGCATATATTTTTTCAGTCTTACCGTTTTCTAGCGTCCGGGAAAATAGATGGTCACGCTCTTTTTTACCCTTTGCATTAGGTGGCTTTACATCATTCCATGAAGATGTAGAGCTGATATAAATGCGAAGTAGATCCTCAATCGAAGTACCGATCCTGATAGACTGTGACTGAGTAACTCCGATATTTACGAGTGTGTTGATAGATTCATAATTATCGTGAGATTTCTTGGGTCGTTTATCCTTGAAGTAATTTGAAGTTATACGCTGGAGTGTACCCATTATTCTTACATAATAAGTGTGCATCTATTACTTAAGTATAATTAAAGATTATAACGTACACAAATATATATGCCACTCTCACTCACTTTCAGTATCCCAAATGTACGAGCTGTAAAAACGCATGCGATCAAAGACCCTGCCCAGTATGACACGGAAATCAACGTTGCACGTGGGTTTAAACCTCCTACTGTGAGTAAACCCACTTCCAAGTCTAAGGTTCGGGTGGAGAAAGGAATTACATACGACCCCGATCAATATGACCCCGATGAAAACCTGGAAAGACATTATAAGGGTAAGACAGGTTAATTACATATCACGTCGAGTTTGAAATTCTTATCGAACTTCCCTAGACGTATTTTATTATCCGCGATAAGTTGTTTGATAGTTGTCCCGACCTCGAGATTATCCTTGCAATATTGTTCGACTTTGGGATCGTTGGGTAAAGTAGGCATGAATGCCATGAATGTTACCATTTTCTGAGACATCGAGAGAGACTTGTCTCCCATGACACGTTTCATCGGTTCAGGAATGTTATCAATATTCATTATATTCATTGCAGCCAAAATCTTTAATTGCACTTAAGTCGTGAAGTGATATCGTGAATGTTATCATTTCACAATGTCTTCCGATATGAACTCCCGCTCCATCACCGATTACATCCTCAAGCTCGAGAAGCTCAACGAAGAGTCGCGCGCCAAGATTGAACAGCTCAAGAAACTCTTCCTCAAGGAGAATTCAGACAAGGTTGATGCTCTCAACGCACTCAATGACTTCAAGTATAAAACCAATTGCGTGTCCAACCCCAGCTACATTGAATCCACCGCCAGGGTTTGCGGTAAAACGCCTTACTGCAAAACCCGCGAAAACGCTGGTATTGTTGAACGCCTTTTGGAGTTGGGTGAAATGACTTCCGATTTCCATAAGACCGCTGCGTACCAGGGGGCTGCTGATACGATCGCTGATCTCGATTACGTGATTGAGAGTGGTGAGTGTGTGCGTCATCTCAGGGGTATTGGTAGGGGTATTTCCTCAAAGATCGACGAGTACCTCGACGAGCAAGATTCTGATTATGAGGAATCCGAATGCTCCGATACTGAGTCAATCGCATCCACAGAGAGTTATGTCGAAACTATTCCCAACCAAGGTATTGCGGATATGCTTTACGCACACGCGGAAAAGACGGAGGACAAGTACAAGTACAAGGCTTACATCAAGGCTGCTGACATGGTTTATAACCTGAACTGTGCGATTACTAGTGGCGCGGAGGCTATGAAACTCCCTGGTATTGGTAAGAGCATCGGGAAGAAGATTGACGCATTCCTCGATGACGAGGATGATGACTTTCACGTGAAATTCCACACGAATGTGATCATTTCGGATGAACTCTCCAATCTCGCCACTCTCGAGGAACATGTCGGAGCCAGCGAATGGAAGGTCAATGCGTATAAGAATGCCGCTAAGTTGATTGACACCCTTCCATACGAGGTCTTGAACGGTACCGATCTTATGAAATTTGACGGTATCGGCAAGGGTATCGCACAGAAGGTTGATGAGATCATCCAGTTTGGATCGACGAGACGTGCACATGAACTGAAGCAGGCTAACCCCGACAAGTGTAACTAAACCCATGTTGCCGGTGGTTTGTGTCGTGAAGCCTTAGGTTTTTTAATGTGTGTGAGTTTGAATAATAGCCACCCATAAAATAAAGCCACAGGGACCATTTTAATATTACAACTTTTTATATGAAGACGCACTTTCGTATTCCTCATCTATCGTGATGTCATTATACTCTTTCTCATCTGTATCATAAAAGGTCTCGCTATCTCCGATCATCATTTCTCTGACAGTTTGGTATAAGACGGTAGACAACGCGAATTTGTAAGCAAGAAAACCTACAAACGTGGCCCCGTAATCAAAGTCAAATGCGAAAGGTGCGTTATTCCATGCTACTTCAAACGCGGCAGTACCAAGGGGTGCCAAAAACTCGTTTTGAATTGCCGACTTTTCAAATCTGTCAACCCTGTCAGATAGGAGTGTCACGTACGCATATGATGCGACAGCCCCCAAAGTTGCCGAAACACCCTGGTCTGCACCCTGTGTGATGAAATATGAAGCACTCAGAGCGGATCCATACCCAACCGTAGACTTCTTTAGAGTTGTCTTGAGACGCCCATAGTCAGTGGATACGACCGGCTTGGCGAAGGCGCGAGTGAGGGACATTCTATATGAAAGTCACTTAAAATCTTTATCCGAGTTAACAGTAGAAATGCCGTGTCAATTATGCCGCAAGAAGTGTGGTGTTCCCATCGATTGTAAATACTGTGAAGGAAGTTTCTGTCCGAGTTGTATCAATTTGACAAAGCACGATTGTCAGGGTGCGGATATCAAGAAGATGAAGCAGCGACAGGAGTTGAGAGAACAGACTGCGTTTGAACCACCACCGAAGTGTGTGAAGATTTGACTGAGCTTAAGGTTATTCGCAGTGTAACTATATATGATACCAAAGGTTATTCATAAAATTATTATCGTAGACGATGGAAAAATTCCTAAGTTTCCGGATGGTATGAAAAAGGCGCTTGAAACGTGGTACCGTATGAATCCCGGATACAAGATCAAAATGTATTCAGGCAATGATTGTGTTGCATATATAAAAGAACATTTCGACGATGACGTATTAAAAGCATACCAAACTTTAAAACCGTACTCGTATAAATGTGATTTAATGCGTCATTTGATCATGTACAATGAAGGTGGATGGTATTCAGATATTCGTCAGATTTGCCTAGAACCTATAGATAATCTTTCCTCGTCAAATAGGGAATATTATACAAGTGTTGACTGTCCACCGAATCAGATGTGTATGTATACAGCCTTCATAGGTTCAATACCAGAACATGGCATATCTAAGAAGATGATCGATCTCGTGTTGTGGAATATCGAGCAACGACACTACGGTTTAGATTGTTTATATCCCACTGGTCCAGGCGCCTACATGAATGCGTCAATTGATTATATTCGTGCACACCCCGATAAGTGTATGATTGGACAGCACACACCGGATGAACATATTCAGTTTGGGAAGCATAAATTCATCAAATGCAAATATAATAACGCACGTGGTGCAGATAACTCAGATTTGAAGGGTGGTAATGATTATGGTGAGATGTGGAGGAATAGGGATGTTTACTTAATCTAGTACGTAGATGGTGTCATCTTTTGGAACGATTGACCGTAGCTGTGACTTGAATATTACAAGTAGACCTCTCCAACATTGTTCTCCCTCTGAAGAACTCCTGTCAAAGTGCATATGAGAAATCCCGTATTTTTTACATTTGACGAGTATCTCTTCGAGGTTTGGAAATCTGAAAGCATCTTTCGGACAATGACTCTTAATCGATACGTCATGGTAAATAAGTATACCTCCAGGTTTAAGCATGGAGAAGAAAACATACTCAAACCACTTTTGTGTATTCCAATGATCTGCATCGGAAAAAATGAAATCGTACATCGTTTTGTTCTTTTCAAAGACAAAGGAAAGTTCATCACTCTCTACTAGATTGACTTTATCTTCAAACTGTTTAACGAATTCCGGTTTATCACCTTTCCAATCAACCCAATTATCTACCAATGTGAGTTTCTGCAGGTTTTCATTCTTCTCCAACGCCTTTGATAGGTAAGCAGTTGTACGCCCACTACCTACACCTATTTCCAAAACACTTGTAGGTTTGTGAGATCTCACAAGACCATAGACCAAATCCAAATGACATTCGTCTATGGCGACAGCTTTATTCGGGTTATCATCAGAGAGAACCTTTTCAAAGGAACTCATATATGTATACTTTCGTTAATTCTTTAATCTATAACTTTATCTCCAATGGGAGAGTGTTCATGATTTTCTCACTCGTTTTAACAAGTTTATACTTCCCGTCAGTGTGAATTCCTTCGTTAATCAATTCTTTAAATTTTTTCTCGTCTAGGTCTTTGGCACCCGCATCATAACAATGTGCAAAATTAAAAATCTTATTCGCTATGAACTTTTCATCTCCGAATGACGAAAGATGCCATCCAGCATTTTTATAGTGTGGGACACTCCACCGCATCTCCCTCAGTTTTTGTGGCGACACCTGCATCAATACTCCTTTCGTGGTGATGACCGTACCGAACCATGGTTCAAGTTCTTGGATATAATTGAAATTGTATTGAAATGCGATCATGTTATACGAGCACATCTTCATATCAGGGGGTAATCTCAAGGCCGTTCTATTCGGAATTTCGTCTACATCCGACACCATGACAATGTCATCATCTTGGAATTCCAACAAACCTCTCGCGATACAATTTCTTTGGAAATATTCACGCGTCCATGGATCTTTACCCGATGGATTATCTTCAACGACAATATGTATAATTTTATCATTCCATTCCTTGAACATATCTTTATTATTTTGATAATAAAGTTCTTTTGGAATACCCCTGAATGTTGATGTAGATTCAACTAAAACAAATTTATCCACAACATTATCAAGATACTTCAACCGCTTTTTTAGAATATCGAGTTCATTATAAAAAATAAAACAATCTATAAGCATATGTTAACCCACCTTTCTATCTTTTAAGTCTATCTTCACGATCGAAGAGTGTTCAAATCCAGATGCGTTTTGTATCTCATTTTTCATACAAAATTCACGGAGGGCTTTTGAAACGTCGCTCCCGGGTCTACAATCGTGACACAAAATGACACCATCCTTCTTCATCTTCGGTAAAACCGTATCCAAATCCTTTAGGGCACCTTCATATGTATGGTCACCGTCGATAAAAGCAAGATCTATACTCTCATCTCTATGAATGTTGAGTGTATACACACTATCACCGCGAATAGGGATGATAATATTCTGTAGGTTATTGTTCAGTACGTTTTCATAAAAAGTGTAAAAATAATCGTCAACTCCATCTGGTGGACGCGTACCTGTCGCGGTAATGTCTTCTATATTTTCAAACCATATATCATGACAGTACACAGTCGAACCATGCTTACTTGACAGGCCAGCGAGAACCCCACTACACCCCAGGTAACTCCCAGTTTCTACATATTTACTGTTCATGGGTAGTTGGATATAATGGTTCAGGAGTACATTGGTGTCAGCTTCATTTAATGTTCCCTTCACATTGTTAACATATGTATATGCCATGCCGTCGTCGGTAACTTCGAATTTTAGATCCATTATACTAATATTCATTTCAGACCTTTAAGTGTTGGATAATAAAAAATATTTCCTAATAATAAATGTCAGACCCTCGTATCAAGATGGGCGGGATCGCGGTTCTAGTTATACTCGGCGCTTTGTTCGTCGCTATTTCCTCTGTTGGTATCGGTCGGTACAATAAGTGTGCCGATATCCAGGGGGATGCCAAGTATGAAAATAGGAAGATTTTCCTTTCTCAACTTCTCACAATCATGATTACCATACCCGCGACTATCGCGGCTATGCCTCTTCTCAATAAGTTAGCGGGTTCCTCTAAGAGCTCGGCTCCCCTACTTGCCATGTTGATGGGTGTCGCCGGGTTGATCGTGTCTGTGTTCACATTTCAAATTGTAAACAATGATACACCATGTGAAAAGGTCCCAACTGAGAAGAATGTCGCGATCGCTGGTATGGTTATATCTATTATAGCGATTTTGGGAAGTGGTGGTGCACTGTTTTACACGAACAAGAATGCCATTCGTGCTAGGATGACCCCTAGCGCCGTAACACCCGTCAATCAGGGTCTTACCCCCGCGTAATTGATTTAAAAAACATATAAGAATACAAGGTATGCAACTTCATGAGGCTACATATTTAGTTTGTATGCTTATCGTCCATGTTGTTCGTAACGCGGGTAAAATAACATTCGAAGATAAATTAAAAGTTCTTCAAATTTGTTTTTCTCTACTCCGTTCCATCGATTTAAGTTCGTACAAGATAAACAATTGTACACAAAGACTTACAATCGAATACCCGACCGAGTAAAAATCATCTATTCGATATTGATGCAGTAACCATAGTACACTAGCCAGTATACTAGAATATATGAGAGGGAATGTCGTCGGGTCGATTTTCATTTGTTTAACTGTATATACACTATATATCATCTGTAAAATACCGACCCCGATCGCAGAATACGCGAGTATTTGCCCATTCTCGTTATTCATTTATATAATTAAAGATTTTATTCTTGATATATATAAATGGAAACCATTTTGAAAACCTACGCCACTAAGTCTAAGGATAGCGCTCTCATCGTTAATCGCATTGAACGTCTCATCGCCAAGTACGGTAAGACGGGTATTAACAAGGAAAACTTGTGTGGCCTCGTTTCCACCCTGATGATGGACGTTCAGAAGATCAAGGGTCTGACCGGCCCCGAAAAGAAGGATCTCGTTATTGATCTCATCTACTCTGTTATCGAACAGATCGATGCAGGTGATCAAGATTCCGAACTTGAAACTGTTTTGAAAACTATGGTACCACCCATGATCGATAGTTTCTCGGTCATGTTAAAAGTAAATAAGGCTTGTGGTTGTGTATAATACAGAATGAAATTTCCTACATTGGAAACGATGGTAGCCTATGGTATTTACACCGTGAAGGACCTGATACTATATTCACACAATAAACTCCGTAAACGTCATATTATACCTCTAAACGAGTGTAACCATTGTTCATTCGTGTTTTCAGGTGATACATGTGGAAATTGTATTACGACTTCGGTTTGATTACCAGGCCGAGTACAGACTCTAAATTGTTTTGATCTCTCTTAAGCGGTTTCTCACGTTTAAGGCGCAGTGGTTCGTTCGTTCCCACTGCCCCTTTTATTTCGTATAACTTAGCCACGTTTTTCACTTGTGGAATTGTTATTTCAACCTCGGGTTCTTCTGTTATTTCTTCACGTGGTTCATCATCTATCAATACGTTTGATCTGAACTGTTCTATCGTATGCGTCCCTCCAAATTCTATGAGCGTTTGTCGTTTAGGTGCACATTGTATAGATCCCCTTTTACCGAATAATTGTCTACGCATCATCACCATATTACCGCATATTATACCTCCTCTTGACAATCCATACTGCTCAAGTGCATATGTTTTCATACAACTCCATGAACAAAATCTCCCACTCGTGACGTATTTCTTACGCCTATCGTCATACTTCAGGGGGAGTTTCAATGGTTCATTTTCAAAATCATGGCAACACCACCAACACCATAACATATTTACATATATTCCGATATTAGTCTTTAAGTGTTGATTTTTTTGTCTTATAATATCATAATAGACCATGGCACTGGGAAAAATGGCACCAGTTGCACTGTTTTTTCTATTGATTGTCATAGTTGTTGGTCTCTATTATCTGAAAAAGAAAAACACTGGTGATAAAAAAATTGAAATTTATGATTCTATGCTCGGTCAACTTATAACTACAACAAAAAAAGATGCTGCCAATTCGGGAGACGTACCTGTATTATCTAAGCCGGGTGATATATCTATTGAAACCGGACAAGAAGTTAAGGATCGTATAGATAAAAAATTCAGCGATTTAGAAGGTCAAGGCGGTTTGGATAATATTGGTATGAATAAAACATCTCTTGTTGACGCTATCAACGAAGAAATAAAACAACAATGTGCATTTCCTAAGCACGTGACACTTGGATGTGGTGCTAAGTATATCGAAGACCCGAATAGTGAATATGGATGCTGTATGCTGAAACCTGGCGAAGATGCAGAAACATCTGTTGTCGAAATGGCCAAGCAGGCGGCACTCGAACTAGGGGCATCTGTTATCGTAGGTGCTGTACTTGAAAAGGGTTTAGCAAAGGCGCTTGGCGTAAAAGCTGCAAAACCCGCCGCCTCCAAAGCTGCTAAGAATGCCGCTAAAAAAGTTGTAGCAGAAGCAACCGAGGGAGCTGCAAGGGAAGCCGGTGAAAAGGCGGCTAAAAAAGCTGCAGCAGAGGGTCTGGATGCGGCTGGTCAAAAAGCCGCAAGGGAAGCTGCTGAGACTGGTATTAAGAAAACAGCGAATAAAGCTGTACAAAAAGTTGCAACGGAAGCGGCTGAAGAAGCCGCAGAAAAGGTTCTGAAAGAAGCTGGCGAAAAAGCTGTCAAAGAGGCTGCCGAAGCCGGTGGTAATAAAGCTGTACAAGCGGCTGCGAGAAAAGTGGCAGAGGAAGCAGCGGAAGAGGCGGCTGAAAAAGCTGCAAATCAAGCTGCTAAAAAAGTGGCTGCAGAAGCTGCGGAAGAGATTGCGGGGGAGGCTGTAGAAGCTGTTTCACAGAAAGCGGTAACAGAGACTGGCGAGGCGGTTGCCGAAAAGGCGGGAAAAGAAGCTGCTGAAAAGGCAGCGCAAGCTACAGCCGATAAGGTGGCAGCTGAAGCGGCGGAAAAGGCGACTAAAAAAGCTGCAGCAGATGCTGTAGTAGATGTCGCCGCAAAAAAAGCTGCTACAGAGGCTGCAGAATTAGCCGCTGAAAAAGCTGTCAAAGAAGCCGCTGAAAAGTCCGCGACTGAGGCGGCTCAAAAAGCGGCTCAAAAAGCGGTTACAGATTTAGCGGCGAAAAAAGCTGCACAGGAAGCAGCCGAGGCAGCGTCTGAAAAATTAGCTAAAGAAGCTGCGAAAGCTGCGGCAGAAAAAATAGCCAGAGAAACGTCTGAAAAGCTTGCGAAAAAGGCGGCTGCGAAAGCGGCTGCGAAAGCGGTTGCCAAAGCCGCCGCTAAAAAAGCCATAGTTAAAGCGGCTGCAACGGGTGCAGCTAAAATGGCATCTGTTGGAGCTAAGTATGCAGTGATGGCAGCCACTGGTCCACCTGGGTGGGCTGCTGCAGCTGTTATGTTAGCCTTCGATGTGATCACAATTGCGTTAGATATTATTGATGTTGACGGATATGAGACCTATACATCTCAGTCCACACTCGATAGTATGCAGAGGAAGATCGTCGCCGATGGATATAGGGCTGCGATTGACAGCCCCGACTCAGATTGGCCTTTACTATTTCCCTTACCAGAAATACACGCGGACATATATGAAGCTGCATCTAGTCTCACGACTTCTAAGATGTTCCAAGAATACGTGATACCGAACATCGAATTCGATCCAGTTGCTGGTCCGGCGTGGAATGGATTTATGGACGATGTGTTAGCCGCTGAAACTGACGGAGGTCCGGAACCAGAATTCCCAGATTCCATTGTAGATTTCGGAACAGCGACACAGAAGGCGTTTCACGTCGAGCGCGATGAAATACTGTTTGCATATTTACAGAAATTACTGAAAAGTGCATATTACGGTATAACCGTCGAAGAAGCGACCACCCGTGTCACTGAAGCTGAACAGG
>Ga0209666_1003092_pt1 | contig 12233 bp, 6 predicted proteins | sample SaaInlV_125m_DNA_FD_184679 | JGI IMG/M metagenome (GOLD analysis project Ga0209666, IMG submission 184679) | Marine microbial communities from expanding oxygen minimum zones in the Saanich Inlet - Saanich Inlet SI037_S3LV_10m_DNA (SPAdes)... | ecosystem: Environmental > Aquatic > Marine >...
CCGCCGCCGCCGTGGCGTTCGCCGCGGACTCCTCCGCCATCTCCAGCTCTAAAGACACGTCGTCCAGGCGGTCCGCCACGCGCGCGTTGCTCGCCTCCACGTACCGGTCGAACATGCTCTGGTTCAGCTCTAGAGACTTGATCTTCTTGGCCATGATGCTGAAGACGTTCTCGGACGAAGAGGGAGGCGTCTTCTTTTCTTTCTCGGTTTCCGAAAAAGACGAACCGCTCGACGCGTCTCGCTTCTCCTCCGCCTTCGTCGGCGAAGACTGCGAGGTCTCGTCGGGGTAAGACGGCTCGTCCTCCGCGGAGGTCTCCCGCGCGTCTTTTTCTTTTTCGGAAACGACCACGTCGCTCTTTCGTCCGGCTCTTTCGTCGCGAGACTCGGAAGGTCTCGTCGTCGCGTCCGAAGAGTCGGGCTCCGCGACGACGCTTCCGGGGGAAGAGGCGATCTCAGACGCCGCGCCCGAAACGGACAAAGGTCCGCCGTTCGTCGCGCCCGCGCGAGCGCTGTCTTGCCCGTCCTCGCCGTCCTCGCGCGACGACGCCTCTTCGTTTTCGGTTTCGGTTTCGGTTTCGGTTTCGGTTTCGTCGTCGGACGCGTCGTCGTCGTCGCCGTCGTGTGATTCATCCTTCTCCGCCGTCTCCGAGAGAATTCCGCCTTTCCCTTCGCCTCGCACCGTGTCGAGGACGCGTCGCGCGGCGGCTTGCGATTCGCGCCGCGCGTTTTCCTCCGCCTCCTCTCGCGCGTGCGCCTCCGCCTCCTCCTTTTCTTTCTCGCGCAGGAAGCTCTCGTCGTTCTCGCGCAGGATCGCCTCCACCTCGCGCGCCTCGGCGTCGATCGCCTCCATCTCCTCCTTGAGCGTCTGCGTCGCGTCCTTGCCGTGCACGCGCAGCAGAGACAACGTGCAGAAGTGGAACGACCCGTAGTGCGACGTGAACTTGAACTTGACGTGTTTGCTCCACGCGCCGCCGCCGGGCGCGCCGCGCGGTCGAACCTCGAACGTCTGCGGCTCGCGTCTTTGGTCGGCGATCGCCTCCAGGATCAGCCGGTACCCGTCCTCCTTGTCCGCCGGCCCCGACGTGCCCCACACCTCAAACGCTCTCGGCGCGGACGAGTGGAACTCGTAGTTGGCCACCGTCACCGCGGTCACCGCGATCTCCTCCGAGAGCTCCACCGTGATCCACTTACCCTCCTCACTGGACGCCGTCGCGCACGGGCTCAGGTAGTACGAGTCCTTGTTTTCCTTGAGCGCCGCGCCGGCGGTGGACTTGGACTCGGGGTTCGCGGAAACAACCTTCGCCCCGTTGGAAGCCGCCGCGTAGTTCACCTCGGAGGCGTACGCGTCGCGAACCTCCGGCGGGACGGGGGTCGCGACGAGACTTCTTCTCGTCTCGTCGGGGCGATCCGATTCCGTCGGGTCCGATTCCGATTCCGACTCCGACTCTGACTCCGTCGGCGCGCGAGGGGGCGCGTCATCGTCGCTCTCGCCGCGATCGGTCGAGACCGACGCGTCGGTCGAACCGAGCGCGTCGCGCTGCTCCGACGCCTCTCCGGAGGCGCGCGACGTTCGCGGACGGCCCGCCGCGTCGGCGCCCTCCGCGGTCGAAGAGTACCCGGGCCCCTCGGAACGGGGGACCGCTTCCGTCGTCGGCGAAGGCGGTCCGTCGTCGTCGCGGCTTTCCCTTTCCCGCGGGTCGTCCGGCGACGGGCTCGACGTAGAAAAGCCTTTTCCCGAATCCACGTCGAGACGCTCCGCGACGGGCGTCGCCTCCGCTTCGCGCGCCGCGCCCGCCGCGTCCGCGTCCTCGAGCAAAGCCGCGAGAGACACCGGCGTCGGCTCGACGGAGGGCTCGCCGCTCGCCTCGGGGGGCGACGAGGTCGGACCCGCGTCCGAGGCGCCCGTCGCCGCGCCGTCCGGCGAACCGCGTTCGCCCGTCCCCGCGACGCTTCCGCCCTCGGCGTGATCCGCTGTGGGCGTCGGTTTCGGAACGGGCGATGCGAGGGCTTCGTCTTCGCCGCCGCCGTCTCGAGGCGACGCCGTCGTCGCGCCATTCGCGTTCGCCGACGCCGCACCGTTCGACTCGCCGTTTTTTTTCGCCGCGTCGTTCGACTCGCCACGCGCGTCTCCGCCCTGGTCCGCGGCGTCGAAAGCGGTTTTTTCCGCTCGGCGCGCCACCGAGGGCGTGGGCACCGGCTCGTACCCGGCGTCGCTCGGTTCTCGCGTCGGCTCCGCCGTCGCGCCGTTTAGTTTTCTTCGCGACGTCGGTCGCTCCTCGTCGTTGAGCTCCTCGCCGCGCCGCCGCGCATTCTCTTCGTCGTCCGCGACGCCGTCCGAGTTTTTTCGCGTCGACGTCGACTCTCGTCGCGCCTCCGCCTCCGCCTCCCTCACTTCTTTGGCATCTTTGCCGTCGCCGCCTCGCGGCTCTCGCGGCTCCTTCTCCTTCTGCTCCGCCTCCTTCTTGCCCTTCTTGGCGTCGCGCGCGTCCGCCACCTTGGCCTCGAGGTCGGACTTGAAGTCGCGCAGCGACGGGATCTTCTTCTCCTTCTCCTTCTCCTTCTTCTTGGCGAGCGCCTCGCGCTTCGCCGCGGCGAGCGCCTCCGCCGCGGCGGCCGCCGCCGCGGACGCGCCCTGCTCCGCGTCCGTCACGCAGACGCGCGCCTCGACGTGCGACGCGTTGGTCTGGCGAAGCACCTCGTTGTCGAACGCCTCCCACGCGCCTTTCGCGGCGCACACCGTCGCCAGCGACGCATCAAGCAGCGGCGCGCTCGAGCCGAGATCCGGCGCGCCGCTCGCGTCCAACGCGCCGACGCGGGGAGTCGCGTCCTCCACGGTCGGCGCGGCAGGCGCGGGCGCATCCTGCGTCAGCGTCGAGGGAGGATCAGCCGCGGTCGCGGCCGCGGTCCCGCCGTCCGCCCCCTCGCCCCCGCCCAACCCGCGTGCCGTCTCCGCCGCGAGCGCGGCGCACGTCGCGAATTGCACCGCCGCGAGCGCGAACGCGACCCGCCGCGCGACGCCCGGGAACCCCAGCGGGCGCGGGCGCCGCCGCGCGCGCGCGCAGTCGCCGCCCATCCCGAAACGCTCGAGGCTCCCAGAACAAGCGACGAGGTCCGGGGGGCGCGGCCCAGCACTGGCGATTCTCGCGTCACCCACCGCGGAAAATCGAAGGTCCCGACTTCTGAGAGTCAGAAGCCTGTCGAAGACTGGCCGCGAGCGTGGGTGGAGTTTCTCGAGAGAAAGAAGCCGTTACGCGAAGCAGTCGACGGCGCGCGCCCATCTTCGCCCGACCGCGCGACGTTCGAGGTGGTCCGGCTCGCGCTCCCGACGAGCGCGACTCCGCTCCGACATGCCCCTTCCGAGCGACGCGGCGCGGGTCTCGCTCCTGGCCGAGTCCTCGGAAGACGAGTCATCGGAGGCGACCGAAATCTCGGCACCTCCCGTCTCGTCCGATGACCCCGGAAGGAAGGCGAACCCCTTGGCGCACGCGCCCGACGCGGAGCTCGACGCGCTCGTGCGCTCGCTGAGGTCGAAGAAACCCAGCGACCGAACGAAGCTCGAGGCCGAGGAGCGCGAGGCGGCGCGCGCGCGCGTGCGGGTCGAACTCATGTCGCACGTGCACCGCATGAAGCGAGGCGGGGTGGTGGCGTTTCCCGCCGACTTCGACGCCGACGCCGCGGCGAACGCGGAGGCGCAGAGGGCGGTGCGCCGAGGGCCAAGAGCGGGAGAGGTTCATTCAAAAGGCGAACCGCCGGTGCCGTTCGACCCAAACCTCGCGGCGCGCATGCGGCGCGAGCTGCGCGAGACGGGGACTGTCTCGGTTGGACCGGCGGTGGAGGATCATGACGCCGACGCCGACGCCGACGCCTACGCCGACGCCGACGCCGACGCCGACGCCGACGCGGGCGACCTCCGCGACTTGGACGGGAGCTTCGAGCGGTTCAGGGTGACCGTGGACGAGCTCGTGCGTGTTCGAGAAGATGATGTCAAACGCGTTCCGATGATGCCACACGAAAACGAATCCGACGCGACGGCGCGGACCGACGCGGGGCCGGAGACGTCGACGGAATGTCGCGAAACGGAGGGTGAACAAAAAGACGCGCGTGAAAAAACCGAGGATTTTTCTTTTTTCGACGCGCGCTCTTCTCTCGCGCTCGCGGCGATCGACGCCAAACTCGCGGCGGCGGGTTTAGCGGATTCGTTCGCGAACACGAAAGAAGAACGTCACGAAAAACCGACGCGCGCGCGCGCGCTTCGAGAAGAAACGACGGAAGAAACGACGCCAGAGCCAGACCTTTCGAACGATGCTGTTCGTGAAGACCCGAACGAATTAGATTCGGTCGAGCCGTTCGGCGGCGACGACGCCGCGAAAAAATTGGCAAGCGTCGACGCGCGCCTGAAGACGTTCGCGACGCGCCGGGGGTGATACGCGAGCTTAGTGTCGACAGGACGTCGTCTCGACGCATATATGGTCACTCTAGCTAGCTAGGAAGGTATGTTTCATAGTAAATACTGCTTCAATCACCACGATATAAGCTTCGTCCACGCGAATTTAGAGCTTCTTTGTCCTTCGTCAGAACGATTTGCCCATGCGCCCCGTCTCCTCTCGCGCCTTTTCATTGTTGGCGAGCCCCTTGTCCAGCACGTACCCGACCTGGTGCGGCTTGAGCGTCATGTACTTCCCGAGGGGCAGCTCGCTGGGCATGCGCAGCCCCCCCACGCGCACGCGCTTCAGCTTTTTCACCCCCACACCCGCGGTCGCGGCGATCTCGCGAACCTCGCGGTTGCGCCCGTCGACGACATCCACCAACACTCGGTTTAAAGGACCGCCGTCCCGCGCGTTTTCCATCGACTCCACGTTGCGCGGGACCACTTTCTTGCCGTCCACCACGCACCCCTCCGCCATTTTCTTCACCTGCGCCTTCGTCGGGCGTTTGTCCGCCGTCAGAACGTAGCTCTTGACGATCTCGGCGCTCGGGTGCGCGACGCGCTGGCACCACTGCCCGTCCGTGGTGACCAGTAACATCCCGGTGGTGTTCACGTCTAAGCGTCCGACGGTGAACAGTCGCGGAGGGAGCTTCCCGGGGTGTTTTTTGCGCCACGCCAAACGGTAATCCTCGAACAGATCCAACACCAACTTGTCGTTACCGCCACGGGTTCCTCCAGACGACGCCTTGTTGCTGCACAGGTATCCTTTGGGTTTGTTTAAGATAAAATACGCGTGCGTTTGTTCCGCGGCGAGCCCTCCGTCCACCGCGCGGCCGTCGACGGCGATGGCGTCTCGGTTCGGAGACACCGTGTGTTGCGGCGTCTCTACGACAGCACCGTTCACGGTGACTCTTCCGGCGAAGATGATCTCCTCCGCACCTCGTCGAGACGCCACGCCGAGCATAGCGAGCGCTTTGCTTAAACGCATGCCCTCGTCGCGTTTGTCTTGAATCTCGCGCGGCGTCAAAGCGTCGTCGCCGTTGAAGCGCTTCTTCGTCACTCTCGGGCCTTGGCGCTTGGGGGTGGGGGGCGGGACCTGCCGAGGCGCGTCGGGCAGGAACCCGCCGCCGCCGCCGATGTCCGAGGGCGACGCGCGGGGACGCGCGGGGACCGCCACGGCGCGGCCCGCGTGGCGCGACCAGGGCGCGTTCGCGTCCCACCCTCGTAAGCGGACGCGCGGCGAGATGACGGGAATCGCCGCGACTCGGCCATCGCGCGTTCGCGCGCTCGCGCGCCTTCCGACGACCGCGGAGAGCCTGGACGCGAACGACGACGCGCGCGCCAGCGCGAAACCGTGCATGAGCGTCGTCGCTGTCGTGGGACCCACGACCGAAGCGACCCGGGAGCTCGTGCGGTGAGGTGTGCTGGGAGAGATAAAATCGTCGCGTCCGACGCGCTCGCCCGCCGCCGCCGCCCCTTCGCCTTGGGAGCGAAACTTTCACAAGTTCTCGCTCGTTGCGGAGGCTTGGCGCACTCGCGTCGGCGCGGTCGCGATGACGAAGCTGGTGAACCGCGGCGCCGCCGCCTCGGGCCGCGGCCGCGGCGGCGGGGGCGACCGCGGGGGCGGCCGAGGCGGCCGAGGCGGCGGCAGACCGGGCGGCCCGGCGCCCGGCGTCGGCAAGAAATCGCAGCCCGAGCGCAGGGCGACCGCGGGCGGATGGAAAGAGGAGTTCCGCGAGGCGTTCAAGTGGAAGGGCCGCGCGGGCAAAGCCGTGCGCGCGCGGACGCAGCCGACGCACCCCGCCATGCGCCCGCTCGCGAAAGGCCGCGAGCTGACGGCGGACGAGGTGCGCAAGCTCATCGCGCCGGTGCTGCAGCCCGTGCGCGCCAAGTACGGTGGCCAGGGATTCGCCAAGCCGTCGACGTTCGTGGACATCGCGTCCGACGACAAGGACGACGTCATCCGCGCGTTGTACGACGAGCACGTCGACGGGTTCAGCGGGAAGTCGTACAAGAAGATGGGCAATGCGCAGGACATGATGGAGTGGCGCGTCCGGTTGAAGGCGAAAGCCGAGCGCGAGGGAACCGCGGTGGCGCGGGGGAAGCGTCTGAGAGAAACCGAAGGCGTCGACGGAAACGAAGCGAGCGCGGACGCGTCCGTCGCGTCCGTCGCGGGGGAAAAGCTGAGCCGCAAACAGAAGAAGAAAGCCGCGCAGATGGGCTTGAGTTCAGAAGCGATGTTAGCGCTGCAGACAAGCAAAGTGCGCGTGCGCGTGGACGACGGGCTGAGGAACGACGCCATAGAGGCGTACCGCGCGATGCAACGCGCGAAGCTCAGCGCCGGGCGAAAACGATAATACGATGAACTGTACGTAGCTATTGTACCCTTATGAACAAACGCTCTCACGAACGCGTATAGCTTATAAAAACAAAACTCTCGACTCCTACAACGCGGACTTGCCGTTTTTCCACGCCTTGGCGCCCACCTTGACGCCCGTCGCGACGACGTTGAAGAAGACGCCGAAGAGGAAAAACGCGCCGAACAGTTCGGCGTCGATCACGGGTACGCCGGTTTCAAAGGTGAGCTGCTCGAGCGGTCCCAACCCGCCGGTCGCGCGGTCGCCCGCGACGGCCAAAGCGAACCCCACCATCGCTAAGCGGCCGTTGAACAGTTCATACGGGCTTTGTTCTTTGACGACGTCACGTAACGCTTCTTTAAACCCGGTGATGGTGTTGTCTACACGGGAAGCGGCTTGTGAGGTTTTCAACGCGTTTTTACGCGAACTCCCTTTGCTGCTGTAGGTCCGGACGGGATTAGCCAGGCCGTTTTGCACGGCGAGCAAAAAGCACGCGGCTAAACACAGCCACACTAATAACACCGTCTCGACGTAGAAACCCGCGAGGCCCAGTGCGTCTTGCACTAACCCCACCGGGTTGATGTGGTTCAACACGTACGTCTCCTCGTCCCTGAGCTGCTCCAAAGGGCCTTCGCCTCTGGTCACGACGTCGCCCACGGTGGTGAAGAAAAAACCAAGCATGGCTGCGCGGCCCAGTCGCGTCTCCAGCGATTTCGCATCCTCGGAGACGTCGTCGTTGTTGAACAGGGACCCTAAGCCGTCGAACGAGTCGGAGGGGGCATCGCCGTTAGGAGAGGGGGGGAGCGCGCGCGCGCGCGTCGCGGCGTCGCCGCGGAGGGCGCGAGAGGAGCGCGCGAAGCCGCGCGCCGGCGCGCGCCGGTTGGCGTGGACGCCGATGCCGCTCGACGTGGTGGCGCGCGCCGACGCGGAGGCGCGCGCGGCGGTCGCGCGGCAAGGCAGGGGCGCGACGCCGCCGAGGGCGCGCATGCCCATGCCCGCGGGGGTGGTGACGGATGCCATCTCGCGCGTGGTGCGTCGGGGCCGAGCCGGGGACGCGCGGAAGGAGTGCCTCCCGGCGCTTCGAGGCTCGCTTTTCTGTCACAAGTGGCGAGGAGGCGAAAAAGCCGAAATCACACCACACGTCGACCGCGAACGAGGCGAAACCGCCGGCTCCTCAGCCGGCCACGTCGGCGCCGTCCGCGACGCGAGCGCGACCCGAGAACGGGGGTTTATTTTTCCCGACTGTTCGTTTCGCGCTCGCGAGGCCAGGTGGCATCCACACGGCGTTTGCGGGATAAAGCGCCGACCGCGCCCGAGCGAGCCACTACGCACGACGCACGACCCGCCGGTTGTGAGTCCGCACTTCGACCCCGCATCGCCTCAAAGATGTCCGTCACCACCCTGGCCTCCGCCGCGGCGCCTCGCGCCGCCGTGCGCCGCGGCGCGCGCGCGGGGCGCGCGCCCGCGCGCGCCACGTTCGCGATGGCGGTCCCCTCTTCGAAGGCCGCGCGCGGCGTCGGCTTCGCCGCGCGCCGCGGCGAGCGCATCGCCGTGCGCGCGGCGGACGAGACCGCGGAGGCTCCCGCGGAGGCGCCTCCCGCGCCCGCGCCCCTCGAGCCCGCCCCCGAGGGCTTCAGCAAGATCTGCGCGTTCGAGGATCTGCCCCGCGGCGACCGCAAGAAGGTGGATGCGCTCGGCAAGAGCATCCTCATCTTCTGGTACAAGGACACCGTCGTGTGCATCGAGGGCCGCTCGCCCGCGGAGGGTGCGTTCAGCGAGGGCTTCGCGAACGCGCGCCTGACGCAGGACGGGTGCATCGTGTGCCCCGGCACGGCGTCCACCTTCGACCTGAAAACCGGCGAGATCAAAGCGTGGTACCCCGAGAACCCCGTGTTGCGCCGGCTGACGCCTCTGGAGACGTGCCGCCCCATGGAGGTGTTCCCGGTGTTAGTGCGCCCCGACGGCATCTTCGTGGACATCAAAAACGGCTCGCTCGGGCCCAACTTCCGCGCCGCGACCACGTCGGGCGGGTCGGACACCAGTCTGGAAAACAACAACGTCTACGCGGTGGAGCCCCGGATGTACGTGCAGGGCGCGGACGGGACGGAGATCGCGGTGCAGGACGGCGTCGACTCCGCCGCCGCCGAGAAGATGGACCCGGGGACGCTCGCCATCTCCATCGCGGGTGTCGCGGCTTTGGCGCTGGGGGGGTCCGCGACGTGCGTCTTCTACGAGAACTACGTCGCGCTCGGTCTGTTCTGGCTCGTCGGGTTCGGGCTCGCCGCGCAGAAGAGCCTCGAGGTAACTGGGGCGCTCGAGGAGGATGAGTGATTCTACGGTAAACGACGACGCCCAACGCTTAACGACCAAAGGCCGCTCTTCGGCCGTACAGTAGAGAGAGCGCACGAAACAGAGAGAGACGGAGACGCGTTTTCGGGGAGAGAGAAGCGTTTATGACCTGACGCGAAAAAATCGAACGCTCGCGCGGCGGCCGCGCGGCCGTCGGGCGTCCGGGTTGTAACGACGCGACGATAGCGCTTTGCCGAAGAGCGGCTGAAAAACGAAAACGACGCGCGCGTCTCCGAGGCGAGGCCGACTCGCTCATCGATCGAGACCTGACTGACTCTGCGAGTTCGTGAACGAGCGATGTTCGGGTGCTTTTTCCCAGGATTTTTTCCGCAAAATGTCGAGTCACAGACGGTCGTTCTCGCCCGACTCGATGTTTCGATCGAGTTTTTTCGCTCCGAAGCCGATCGTAACCTCCCTTGAACTCTAACACCCGCGCGGATCCGCAGTGAACAGAAGCATGGCGCGCGAGATGCAGGGCGAGCGCGTGCCCCTCCTCGCTCGCGAGGGGGAGGCACCGCGCGTGCGCGTCAGGGATGACGGCGCGACGAAGGCGTCGCGCTGGTCGCGCGTGGCGATGATGGCCTCCGGCGCGGTGGCGCTCGGGGTGGTCGCGACGCACGCCCGCTCCGGCGTGCTCAGCGGCCCCGCCGAGGCGTCGCTGGGCCTGCCGGTCAAGGTGGAGGAGGTCGTGCCGCACGCGGACCAGTACAAGGGCCCGGTGTTCATCCACATCCCCAAGAACGGGGGAACCTCCATCGAGCTGCTCGCCGCGTACAACGGCGTGAGGTACGTCGCGCGCGCGCGCCGACGCGAGCGCCACCACGGCTCATCCGAGAAATCTCGCTCGGCCGCCCTGTGAGGGCGCACCACGGAGACCCGCCGCGGGCGCTCGCGCGGGTCTTCGGTCTCGCGCGAGACCCCGACGGGCGTCGCGCGAAGGAACGCCCTCGTTCGCGCGCGCTTCGTGCCCCGATCTGAACCGCCCCCGACCGCGTCGCGCCTCCCGACGGCGTCGTCTCGGCGCGAAACCGACGCGCGGACGCCCTGAACTCACCCCGTGTTTTTCCCTCTCTGTCGTTTCCCATTCACGAAAAATAAATAAACAGACTCGGCATGTGCGCGGCGACGGACCCTGGGAACTTCGAGTTCGAGTTCGGGTACAAGACCATCCCCGGGTTCAACTGCAACGTGTGGCACCGCCCGCCGCTCCCGCCCGCGTTCCGGTCGAACGACGGAAAAGAGGAGTACGGCGTGATCGCCGATTCGTTTTGCATGTCGCGCAACCCTTTCGACCGGCTGGCGAGCCAGTACCGGTACAAATCCTCCGTCGATAAAAACGAAGCGCCCCCGACGTGCGAGTCTTTCTCCGACTTCGTGGACGAGCACCTGGAGAAGATGGAAAACAACGCTCTGCTCGCGTGTCTGAAGCGAGGCGTCGTGAGCCCGGCGGAGTGCCAGTACCACATTCGCGCGCGCTTAACGCGCGAAAACAAACTCTCGCTCGACGAGATTGACGACGCGTCTTCGTACGGCGCCGAAGATTGCCACTTCCTGCCGCAGACCATGTACACGCGCGCGTGCGAGACGGTGTTCGCGCTGGAGGAGTACGACGCGTCCGTCGCGCCGTTCCTGGAGAAGGCGCTCTCGCTGCCCCCGGGAACCGCGGCGAGCGCGGAGGCGGAGTCGAAGAAGCGCGCCGCCGCCGAGCTCGGCGCGGAGCCTTCCGACGCGCAGAAGGCGCTGGAGTACCTGACCACGGGCGACCCGGCGGCGCGCGCCGCGCGCGCCAAGGCGGACGAGGCCAAGGCCAAGGCGGGGACTGACGGCGCGCTCTCGGCGGCGTGGGCGCAGCACCTCGACGCCAAGGACCGAGCCGCGGAGGATGCGGAGGATGCGGAGGAACCGAAGCGCCACTCGAGCGCCTCGAGCGGCGCGCATCACTCGAGCTCGTCGAGCAGCGCGCACCACTCGAGCGCATCGAGCGGCGCGCACCACTCGAGTTCGTCGAGCGGCGCGCACCACTCGAGCTCGTCGAGCGGCGCGCACCACTCGAGCTCGTCGAGCGGCGCGCACCACTCGAGCTCGGCCTCTTCGAAGAAGGCGTCCTCGCACCACGAGACTTCGAAGGCTTCGAAGAAGACCTCCGCGCACGTCTGCACGTGGGCGGACGTGCGCCCGTCGACGATGCGCCGCATCGTCGAGATGTACAAGACGGATTTCCATGAGCTCGGGTACGAGGCGTCGCCGCCCAAGGGCCCGCTGGATTTCGGCGGCGCGGGCGAGGCGAGCCTCGGCGCCCCCGCGGAGGGCGCGTCGGTCTTCCCGGGCGCGCAGCGCGCTTGGGCGAGGCAGCACGTTCTGGAAACCGGCGACGCCGAGACGCTGGACGACGCCGTCGCCATGATGGGCGACTGGGCGTACCACCCGCACAAGGAGGTCGGGCCCGGCTCGGGATGGGAATGGACGCCCGAACCAGCCCCGCCCACGGCGTCGCCGCCGCCGCCCGCGCCCCAGATGCCCGGGATGCCGGAGGCGCCGCCGCTGCCTGCCGAGGAGACCGGGGGCGAGGCGACCGAGGGCGATTACGTGCACGTCGAGTTTCCCCCGTCGCCCGCTGAGGAGTTCCCCCCGGCGCCCGACGCGGAAGTCACCGCGACGCCCACGCCGGTGCCCGTCGCGACCCCCGCCGCCGTCGAATCCGCGACGCCTGGCGGGCCTGACGACGGCGGCGGCGCCCTCCCCGCGGTGCCTACTCCTCCTCCGGTCGAGAACGCCGAAGAGACCGAGGTCGAGGCGGTCGAGGCGGCTGCGGCTGATGCGGCGGTGGAGGCGGTGGAGGCGATCGACGAAGCGGTGCAGGAAGAGGCGGACGCGGCGGATGCGGCGGTTGAGGCGATCGACGAAGTGTTGCACGAAGAGGCGGACGCTGCGGATGCTGCGGTGGAGGCGATCGACGAAGTGTTGCACGAAGAGGCGGACGCTGCGGATGCGGCGGTGGAGGCGATCGACGAAGTGTTGCAGGAAGAGGCGCTCGCGCCGGATGCGGCGGAGATCGACGAAGTGTTGCAGGAAGAGGCGCTCGCGCCGGATGCGGCGGAGAT
>Ga0209666_1003094_pt1 | contig 12225 bp, 8 predicted proteins | sample SaaInlV_125m_DNA_FD_184679 | JGI IMG/M metagenome (GOLD analysis project Ga0209666, IMG submission 184679) | Marine microbial communities from expanding oxygen minimum zones in the Saanich Inlet - Saanich Inlet SI037_S3LV_10m_DNA (SPAdes)... | ecosystem: Environmental > Aquatic > Marine >...
CGATCAACAAGTGCTTGATTCATACCATCAGATAGTTCTGAAGGTTCTACTGATAACGCTCTGGCGATTGTATTTAATGTTTTGCCAGCGATTCCTCTACGATTGTGTTCTATTAAATTTAAATAGGATGCAGAAATTCCTGCAACCTTAGCTAAATCCTTTTGAGTAAGCCTTAGCGCTTTTCTATTTTCTCGTATTCTGGTTCCAAGGAGAGCTCCAGCCATATTTTAAGACCTTAATTTAAAACGTTTTATTTACTATAGTGTAAATTTATTTACAAATAAAGTAGAAATAAAATAAAAAGATTTACAATATTATTGTTTATTAACAATGAGTTGTTGCTATGATTACATTTTGAGTTAAAGTGAAATAGTCTAAATGACACTGGCGAAAGTTGCGAGGAGGCAGCTTACGTGCAGAACTAGGGAGGAAATCTATGTCAAAGTTTACAAGACGTGGGCTAATTAAGACCAGTGCAACAGTTGGTGCTGGTTTAGCGATGCCTACTTTCATTACAAGTCCTTTAGCTGCGTATACAAATGCACCTACAGGCGGTTCAGTTACTCTGGGCTTTAACGTTCCACAATCTGGTCCATATGCGGACGAGGGTGCGGATGAATTGCGCGCATACAAACTTGCTGTTGAGCATCTTAATGGTGGTGGTGATGGTGGAATGATGAATACATTTTCATCAAAAGCCCTCAAAGGTAATGGTATCCTGGGTAAAAAAGTTGAATATGTAACTGGTGATACTCAAACTAAATCAGATGCTGCACGTGCTTCTGCTAAATCAATGATCGAAAAAGATGGCGCAGTAATGATTACTGGTGGCTCATCTTCAGGTGTTGCAATTGCAGTCCAGGGATTATGCCAAGAAGCTGGTGTTATCTTTATGGCTGGTTTGACACACTCAAATGATACGACTGGTAAAGATAAAAAAGCTAACGGTTTCCGTCATTTCTTCAACGGTTACATGTCAGGAGCTGCATTAGCACCTGTTTTGGAAGCCCGATATGGGAAAGATCGTAATGCATACCATTTAACAGCTGATTATACATGGGGTTGGACGCAACAAGAATCAATTCAGGCGGCAACAGAAGCAAAAGGTTGGAATACAGTGAATAATGTATTAACACCACTCGCTACAACAGACTTCTCATCTTATGTTGCTCCAGTATTAAATTCAGGTGCTGATGTTCTTGTATTGAACCACTATGGTGGAAATATGATTAACTCACTTACATCTGCGGTGCAGTTTGGGTTAAGAGATAAAGTTGTTAACAATAAGAATTTTGAAATTGTTGTACCGCTATATTCTCGTCTCATGGCTCGTGGTGCGGGTGAAAATGTTAAGGGTATCTTTGGTTCAACGAACTGGCATTGGTCACTTTCAGACGAAGGTACTAAGGCATTTGTTAAATCATTCGGCACAAAGTATGGTTTCCCACCATCTCAAGCCGCTCACACAACTTATGTTCAAACATTATTATATGCGGACGCATGTGAACGTGCAGGTACATTCAATCCGTGTGGTGTTGGAGAGGCTCTTGAAGGCTTTAAATTTGACGGCATGGGTAATGGTCCAACTGAATATCGTGCGGAAGATCACCAATGTTTCAAAGATGTGTTAGTTGTGAAGGGTAAAGAAAACCCGACATCAGAATTTGACGTGCTGGAAGTTGTTGAGATTACTCCACGTAGTCAAGTTGAATATGCTGTTGACCATCCAATGTTTGCAGGTGGTGCATTGGGTAAATGTAACCCAGGCGCATAAAAGTTATACATTTATATAATAAAGGCCACAGCGTTTTCGCTGTGGCCTATTTTAAAAGTTAGGTTAAACTAACTTATTGAAAAATAGTTTGGACACAACATGGATGCAATTCTTTTACAGATATTAAATGGCTTAGATAAAGGAAGTGCCTATGCATTAATTGCTTTGGGGCTTACTCTAATTTTTGGCACTTTGGGGGTTGTTAATTTTGCCCACGGTGCTTTGTTTATGCTAGGCGCATTTTGTGCGGTGTCTTTACAAAAATTAATGTCTGTTTCAAAAATAACGATTGATCCATCTCAGTTAGATTTTTTAGGCAATCCTTTAAAGGTAAAAACCCCCTACATTGTAGAGTGGTTTGGGCCAAACGTTGGAAATGTTATTATTGACTGGAATGTACCATTATCAATCATAGTGGCAATTCCTATAATGTTATCGATTGGTTACATTATGGAACGTGGTCTAATTAAGCATTTTTACAAAAGACCGCATGCAGATCAAATCCTTGTAACTTTTGGATTAGCAATTGTGATACAAGAATTGGTAAAAGCAAATTATGGTGCAAACCCTATTCCTACTCCAGCCCCTGATCAGTTCGTTGGATCTTTCAATGTAGGTGCTTTGATTGGTCTTGATGCGAGTTATCCATACTGGAGATTAATATACTTTGCATTTTCAGCAGTAATTATTAGTGCAGTATTTGCTTTTCTGAGATTCACAACATTCGGAATGGTGGTGCGAGCTGGAATGGCTGACAGAGAAACTGTCGGTTTGCTGGGCATAAATATTGATCGGCGTTTTACAATTATGTTTGGTATAGCTGCAGCTGTCGCAGGTTTAGCGGGGGTAATGTATACTCCTATAAATTCTCCCAATTATCACATGGGAATGGACTTTTTAGTCTTATCATTCGTTGTAGTTGTTGTGGGTGGAATGGGATCATTGCCAGGAGCAGTATTGGCAGGATTTCTATTGGGGATACTAGAAAGTTTTGCTTCAATGAATGAAGTCAAAGGCTTCTTTGAGATGCTTTATCTGCCATCAATTGACCAAATTATAATTTATCTTGTTGCAATAATCGTTCTGCTTACTAGACCCAGAGGGCTAATGGGCAAAGCTGGTGTGATGGAGGAATAATCATGAAAAGTATTTCAAATGCTGATACGCGAACATTATATTTTGTAGCTATAATCGCAATATTAGCCCCATTTATTTTAAACCCATTCCCAACAGATTCTGGGCTAGCACAATTTAACGCTGGATATCCTGACTTAATGCAACGTTTTGCTATCTATGGAATACTTGCTATTGGTTTTAATATTCTTTTTGGTTTAACAGGCTATTTATCTTTTGGTCATGCCGCATTTCTTGGTGTAGGATCGTATTCTGCAGTCTGGATGTTTAAATTATTATCAATGAATATTATCCCTGCTATAATCTTATCAGTTATTGTTGCAGGACTATTTTCTTTGTTAATTGGATTTATTTCATTGCGTAGATCAGGTATTTACTTTTCTATTTTAACACTAGCCTTCGCTCAAATGAGTTTTGCTTTAGCATACTCAGTTCTTACTCCGCTGACAAACGGTGAAACAGGTCTTCAAATAACACTCAATGATCCAAGAATTTTTGCTGCAGAGAACGTTTCTGGAAATTTACCTGTAACATCACTTTTTGGTATGGAAATGCGTGACACTTGGACATTAAATTTGGGTGCATGGGATTTTCAGTTTAATATTGGGTATTATATATGTGCAATATTTTTACTTATTGCATTTTATTTATCTATTCGTATTTTTCGCTCACCTTTTGGAATGATGCTGCGCGCAGTTAAAACAAACCAAACACGTCTTAACTATACAGGAATTAATACACGGCCATATACACTCGCCGCATTTGTGATATCGGGGATGTATGCAGGTCTCGCAGGTGGTTTAATGGCATCGATGGATCCTTTAGCAGGTGCGGAGCGTATGCAATGGACTGCGTCTGGTGAAATTGTCTTGATGACAATCTTGGGTGGAACAGGAACACTATTAGGGCCTGTAATGGGCGCAGGATTCATAAAATATTTTGAAAATATTTTTTCAAAAATTAATGATACTGTTCTACATGGATGGTTCGCATGGATGCCAGACGGATTGGAAAATGTAATTGTTTGGATACTTCATTTATTTACAGGAAAAGGATGGCATTTAACATTGGGTATAATGTTTATGTTGATTGTGATTTTTTTACCTGGAGGTCTTATGGAGGGAATGTCACGAATTGGTAATTGGTGGAAACGCCGAAAAGGTGGAGATGAAAATACATCTGAAGCCAAATCAACACCAGCAGAATAGGATCAACTTATGGGAATTCTTGATGTTCAAAATGTGAATAAGAGCTTTGGTGGTCTTAAAGCATTGCACAATGTTAATTTAGACATTGAAGAGGGTAAAATTCATGCAATAATTGGGCCGAATGGTGCAGGTAAATCTACATTATTAAATTGTTTTGTAGGAAAACTAATGCCAGATACAGGCACTGTAATGTTTGATGGGCAATCTTTATTAGGTATCAAACCACATGAGATAAACCAACTTGGAGTAAGCCGCGTATTTCAAACGCCTGAAATATTTTCAGAACTAACGGTTTGGGAAAATACTTTAATTCCATGTTTCGCTAAACGTGATGGTTCATTTGCTCTTAATGCCTTGTCGAGAGTTTCTGAAAATAAAGATATGGCTGAGAAAGCTGAGAAAATGTTAGTTGATGTTGATCTTATTAATAAAAAAGACATGCTTGCATCGTCAATGTCTCGCGGTGATAAAAGAAGACTAGAAATGGCAATGTGTCTTTCTCAAAATCCAAAATTACTTTTGCTTGATGAACCTACAGCTGGTATGGCTCGAGCTGATACTCAAAGTACAATCGAGCTTTTGAAAAGTATTCAAAAGAAGCTTAAAATTACTATGGTTATAATTGAACATGATATGGGTGTTGTTTTTTCATTAGCTCAAAAAATTTCAGTTCTAGCCCAAGGAACTGTCATTGTTGAAGACGTTCCAGAAAAAATTAAAGGGCATCCTAAGGTAAAAGAAGCTTACCTTGGTGAAGCTCAAGTATAAGGTAAAAAACTAGATGATTAACACTCCAGATAATGCAGAACCTTCAAAGCCTATTTATTTTTCAGCACATGATATTCATGCATATTATGGAGAAAGCTATATCGTGCAAGGTGTATCGTTGAATGTGCATGAAGGTGAAATTTTAGCACTTTTAGGGAGAAATGGAGCAGGTAAAACTTCTACATTACGTGCAATTGCTCGCTTAGATGAGCCATCAGTAAATAAAGGTGAAATCTGGCTAGATCATCAACCCTTACATACAATGAAAGCTTGGGAAGCTGCTCAAGCAGGTATTTCTTTAGTCCCAGAAGATCGAAGGATCATTCAAGGTTTAACTGTGGAAGAAAATTTGCAATTAGCACAAATTGAAAAACCAATTGGATGGTCCCTAGAGCGAATTTATGAATTATTTCCTCGTCTTGGTGAGCGTAGAAAACAAGAAGGAACAACACTTTCAGGCGGCGAACAACAAATGCTGGCTATCGGGCGAGCACTTGCACGGGATATAAAATTATTACTCTTAGATGAGCCATATGAGGGTTTAGCACCTGTTATCGTTCAGGAAATTGAGAAAACCTTACGCCTTATTCGCGAGCAAGGAATTACTACTATAATTGTAGAACAAAATGCTGTTGCTGCTTTAAAATTAGCAGATCGTGCGGTTATTCTTGATACTGGTGGTGTAGTATTCTCTGGGACAGCAAAAGAAGTTTTAGAAAATGAAGAATTGCGTCATGAGTATTTGGCAATTTAAAAAATTAATAGATTAAAGAATAATGATTAATCGATTTAGTATTTAAATCTTAAAGGTAATAGTATGACTGAAAAAGTATTCCAACCAACTCCAGATTTTGCAAAAAATGCTCATGCGAATAAAGAGAAATATGAATTAATGTATACTGAATCAGTCTCTAATCCAGATGCTTTTTGGGGAGAGCATGGCAAACGCATTGATTGGATTACTCCATTTACGAAAGTTAAAAATACTTCCTTTGAATATCCAAACATATCAATAAAATGGTATGAAGATGGTGAATTAAATGTATGTGAAAATTGCGTTGACAGACATCTTGAGTCACGTGGAGATCAGACTGCAATAATATGGGAGTCCGATGATCCAAATATTGATAAGCATATTACATATAACCAGCTTCATGATCATGTCTCTAGATTAGCTAATGTGTATAAATCATTAGGTGTTGGAAAAGGTGATAGAGTTATTTTGTATATGCCAATGATTCCAGAAGCTGCATATGCAATGTTAGCGTGTGCTAGAATTGGTGCAATCCATTCCATAGTCTTTGGTGGATTTTCACCAGATGCGTTAGCTTCTAGAATATCTGATTGTAAAGCATCACTAGTTGTAACGGCTGATGAAGGCCCAAGAGGTGGGAAAAATATTCCACTGAAAAAAAATGTAGATGCCGCATTAGAAATATGTGGAGATGTTAAAACTTTAGTTGTTAGAAGAACTGGAAACAGCACTCCATATAGAGAAAACCGTGATTTTGACTATGAAGAACTAGTTTCTGTTGCATCGAGTGATTGTCCAGTTGAAAAGATGAATGCTGAAGATCCTCTTTTTATTCTGTATACTTCTGGCTCTACAGGTAAACCAAAAGGTGTAGTACATTCCTCTGCTGGATATTTAGTATATGCGTCGATGACACATCAATATACTTTTGATTACCAAGAAGGTGACACATACTGGTGTACAGCAGATGTAGGCTGGATAACGGGGCACTCTTATATTGTATATGGGCCATTGGCCAATGGTGCGACAACTTTGATGTTTGAAGGCACCCCGACATACCCAGATGCATCACGTTTTTGGGCTGTTTGTGAGAAACATAAGGTTAACCAATTTTATACTGCGCCTACTGCAATTCGAGCTTTAATGGGTTTAGGGGATGATTTAGTTTTAAAGCATAATTTATCTGATTTACGTGTACTTGGTACTGTAGGCGAACCAATAAACCCTGAAGCTTGGAATTGGTATAATGAAGTTGTTGGTAAGGGTGTTGTTCCTATTGTTGATACATGGTGGCAAACAGAAACCGGTGGCCATATGCTGACACCACTTCCAGGTGTTACTGCGACTAAGCCAGGCTCTGCTACAACACCATTTTTTGGAGTACAGCCGGTAATTTTAGATTCACAAACAGGTCAAGAAATTGAAGGAGCATGTGAAGGTGTTCTGGCGATTAAAGAAAGTTGGCCATCCCAAATGAGGACGGTCTATGGAGATCATGATCGTTTTGTCAAAACTTATTTTGAAGCTTATAAAGGTTATTACTTCACCGAAGATGGATGCAAGCGTGATAAAGATGGTTACTATTGGATAACTGGGCGAGTGGATGATGTCTTGAATGTATCTGGTCACCGAATGGGAACTGCAGAAATTGAAAGTGCTTTGGTTGCACACAAAGATGTAGCTGAAGCTGCAGTTGTTGGATATCCACATGAAGTTAAAGGCCAAGGAATTTATTGTTATGTCACACTCAATGCGAGTGCAGAATACACTGAAGAACTGCGTACGGCTTTAAGAGGATGGGTGCGTCAGCAGATAGGGCCAATTGCTAGTCCTGATTATATCCAGTGGGCACCTGGTTTACCTAAAACAAGGTCAGGTAAAATAATGAGAAGAATATTGAGAAAAGTTGCTGAGAATGATTATAATTCATTGGGTGACATATCTACTTTAGCTGAGCCAGAAGTCGTAGAAAAACTTATTGAAAATCGTATGAATCGCTAAAATTAAACCATTAATTTTCCCACATTTAAGTTCCATTAAATGTGGGTTTTCTTTTTTCTATAAAAGCCTTCATACCTTCTTTTTGATCATTAGTATCAAATAATGAATAAAATAAACTTCTCTCGTATTTTAAGCCTTGTTCTAATGTGAGGTTATCGCTTTTATGGATCGAATTAGTAATCATTGTTAATGCTGGCTTTGAATATTGGGATATAATTTCAGCAATACCCAAAGCATTTTCGACTAGTTCTTCATCCGGAAATATTCTAGCTATTAAACCACAATTAAGTGCTTCCTCAGCACCCATCATTCGTCCTGTCAGATGCATATCCATTGATTTTGCACGGCCTATTAGCTTAGTCATTCTTTGTGTTCCACCAATACCTGCAATAACACCAAGTTTTATTTCTGGTTGGCCAAATTTTGCACTTTCACCAGCCAATATATAATCGCACATCATAGCAAGTTCACAACCACCCCCAAGCGCATATCCGTTCACGGCAGCTATTTTTGGCGTTTGCATATTTGCAAATAGTTCCCAGTCAGAAAAATATCTTCCTTCACGCATTTCTTTAGAAGATTTATCACACATTTCTTTGATATCTGCACCAGCGGCAAATGCTTTCATATTCCCTGTTAAGATTATGCAGGCTAGATCTGGATCAGCATCCAAAGAAACAACATGCTCTAAGATTTCTTTTAAAACTTCCTTGTTTAGAGCATTCAATTCTTCAGGGCGATTTAGTTCTATTTTTAATACTTTATCATAACGAGTAAGTCTTATTGTCTTTGGCATTTTTTATCTCATAATTCTCTAATTTTTAGTTATTTTAAATTTTTTTATTGCCTGTAATTTATGCTTAAAACATTTAACCATCTTCAAAAAATACACGATCGTGTTTAAACGGATTATCGTAATCAATAGTTTCTTCTAACTCGCGTGCATATTTATGGCCTGCATAAATAGCTGCTGCAATAATTGCTGGTGCATCACAATCCCCTATCTTTTTTAAAGATTTGATAGTTGTACCTGGATAATTTTTCTCATGCATTAATAAACTATGATAAAGTTCATCATTTGGTTTTCGTGCGGTTACTAACACTATGGATTTTGCTGATATTGTTGATTTAGAATTAGTATATATGCATTCAAATTCTGCTTTTTTCCCATTAAAACTTTTTAAACTTTTTGCACAAATAATCTTAACTCCTAGCTTCATAAGATTTGATTGTGATCTCCATCTATCTGTTGTGTATGCTCCCCAACTAGAAACCATATCCTGAGGAGTAACTATTGTTGTTGGTACACCTGAAGCTTTTATTTTTTCGGCTATAACAGATCCCATATAATAGTGATCATCATCGTATATTATCGTTGGGCCATCAGGAAGATTCCCAGCCATGATATCATCGGGTGTAAATAAGTTTGGTGAATGCTTTAAACCATCAATTCCGTTTAAGTGAGTGCCTCCAAAACCGTCTCGACGCCATTCTGACCCTGTTGCAATAGCTATATGTTCAGCTCCGACCTCAATTATCTGGTCATGTGTCATTCTACTTTCACGAAAAACTTCTATATTTGGAAGTTTCTCAATCTGTTGTAACCGATAGTCACGAACCCGAGCCCATTGGGATAAACCAGGTAGTTTGGCCTCAGTACTTACACGTCCACCTAATTCTCGACTTGCTTCTGTAAGCATTACTTTATAGCCGCGTTTTCCAAGGGCATGTGCAGCTTCCAATCCTGTTGGCCCTGCTCCAATTATTAGAACGCTTGAGTCACTTATTTTTTTGTTAATTTTTTCGGGATGCCAACCACTACGCCACTCTTCACTCATTGTAGGGTTTTGGGTGCATCTAATAGGAACACCTTTGCCATCACCTACATAGCATATATTGCAACCGATACACTCGCGTATATCTTCAAATTTACCTTCTTGTATTTTTTTTGGAAGGAAAGGGTCAGCAATTGATGGACGTGCTGCTCCTATCAAATCAACTATTCCCCCTTTTATTTGCGCTAGCATTGTATCTGGAGATGTAAAGCGACCCACAGTAACAACAGGCTTGGATGTGAGTTCTTTTATGCCTTTAACGTATGGCATTAATGAGGCTTCTTTAGTAAAGCGCGACAAACCCATTTCAAGAGAATAGTCATTTATATTTATATCCCAAAGGTCAGGAAATTCGCCAAGTAAACCAAGAATTTCTTCTGTTTCTCCAGGAATAGGATTTCCATCACCGCCAGATTTATTAGCGTTTGTTTCTGCAGAGAATCTGACAGCAACTGCCATTGTATCACCAACTGCTTCTTTGGTGTCTTCAATAATTTCTCGCATAAACCGTATTCGATTGCCAAGACTTCCACCGTATTCATCTATTCTTTTATTTGTCGTAGGTGATAAGAATTGTGAGATTAAATATCCGTGAGTAGCGTATACATATACGATGTCAAAGCCGGCCTCTTTAGCACGCAAAGCCGCATTACGATGCCACATTCTAACATTTTTTATATCGCTTTTATCCATGGCTCGTGTTTGAAAAGGATTTCCACTAGTATTCATGAGGCTAGAAGGAGCAAGAGCAACTTCTCTTGTTGCAAGATTTGCCATTTGTGAGCCCCCAATAACAAGTTCCACACCAGCAAGAGCACCGTGAGCATGGACTTTTTCTGTCATCAAAGCATGAGATTTAATGTCTCCCTTGTCCCATAGGGAGGCACTTGGGTGGGGTGAGTCATCGCTTGAAGGATGGATGGAACAATATTCAGTATTAACAACCCCCCATCCACCTTCTGCTTTTACTTCACGTAAGCCAGCTAAAGTGCGGGGTTTATGCCAACCACTCCCTGTACAATGAGGTACTTGGTAAAATCGATTTTTTGTAGTTACTGGGCCAATTTTTAATGGCTCAAATAAAATATCAAATCTTGGATCACGGGGCACAAAGTTATCCTATCATATTAAATAATCTAGTGTAATTGTAGTGTTCCATTTCTTGACTTATCAGTCAATATTTTGAATACTTTCCCTAAATGCTTTAATTAATATTTTATAAGTTGATGAGGAAAAGAACGTTAGACACAGATGTGTTTTTTACCTTTTCGTGAGCAGAAAGATTACATTTATCAAAAAGATTATTGATAAAATAATTTGAATAAAAGGATAAAAAATGTCAAATTTGGATAAGTATTATATTAATGGTAAATGGGTTTTACCGCTTTCAAGAACTACTATGGATGTGATTAATCCTGCCAATGAAGATCATATTGGGAAGATAATTCTTGCAAATGAATTGGACGTAAACCTTGCAGTAGAAGCAGCTAAATCAGCTTTTCCAAGTTTTTCTCAAACTTCAAAAGAAGAACGCTTAGAACTATTAAGAGCTTTACTAGAAATTTCAAAGAAGAGATTGCCGGAATTAGCCAAAGTTATTTCTCTGGAGATGGGTGCACCAATGACAATGTCGTTGGAGTTGCAGGCAGATGCTGCTGTTGGTCATTTAGAAGGATATATTGATGCTTTGATAGACCAAAAGGAGCATGAAAAACTTTCTAATGGTGATATGCAAGTACGTGAGCCTGTAGGTATTTGTGGTTTAATTACACCTTGGAATTGGCCTGTTAATCAGATTGCCTTAAAGGCCCTTCCAGCGTTAGCTGCGGGCTGTACTTGTGTATTAAAGCCATCTGAATTCACCCCACTTTCATCAGTGATGTATTCTGAAATGATACATGACGCTGGTTTCCCTCCTGGAGTTTTTAACATGATACAAGGTGATGGGCCGCTAGCTGGTGCAACTCTTTCAAAGCACCCAGATATAGCAATGATGTCATTTACAGGATCTACTCGTGCTGGTTCATCGGTCTCTAAAGATGCTGCTGACAGTATTAAGCGTGTTGCATTAGAGCTTGGTGGAAAATCACCTAACATTGTTTTTGCTGATTGCAATCTTGAAGAGCGAATTTCAGGATCAATTGAAGAATGTTATATAAATACAGGACAATCTTGTGATGCGCCTACACGGCTTCTTGTTGAAAGAAGTTGTTATCAACAAGTTTTAGAAATTGCAAAACGATTAGGTGAAGCAGTTAAAGTTGATGACCCAGCTATAGAAGGCAATCATTTAGGGCCTCTCGTAAGTGATATTCAATACGGCCGGGTTCAGGCTATGATTGAAAAAGGAATTAAAGAAGGTGCAACTTTATTAGTTGGAGGTCTTGGACGGCCTGAGGGATTTGAAAAAGGGTATTGGGTTCGACCAACTATCTTTGCGGATGCACATAATAAAATGGCAATTGCTCAAGAAGAAATATTTGGTCCTGTTTTAACTATAATTCCATTCGATAGTGAGGAAGAAGCCATTGAGATTGCAAATGACACTCCTTATGGCTTAGCTGGTTATGTGCAATCAGGTGACATCAAGAGAGCGGAGCGTATTGCAAAGAAACTACGGGTGGGAATGGTTCATATAAATGGGGGTGGATTTAATTATGGCTCACCTTTTGGAGGGTACAAACAATCTGGTAATGGTCGAGAAGGTGGTATAATTGGAATTGAGGATTTCCAGGAAGTAAAAACATTACA
>Ga0209666_1003098_pt1 | contig 12218 bp, 7 predicted proteins | sample SaaInlV_125m_DNA_FD_184679 | JGI IMG/M metagenome (GOLD analysis project Ga0209666, IMG submission 184679) | Marine microbial communities from expanding oxygen minimum zones in the Saanich Inlet - Saanich Inlet SI037_S3LV_10m_DNA (SPAdes)... | ecosystem: Environmental > Aquatic > Marine >...
CCGATACTCGCTAGCGGTGTCCTCTACATCCCCATCTCGGCGAGTTTTTCGGCGATGGCGCGTTCGGCGAGCGGGCGCAGATCGGTCGCGACGTTGACGCTGGCGACGACGGAGACCCCGGCGCGTTTCGCTAAACGACTCGCCAGGTGGTCCGACGCGCGGTCGGCGTTTTTCGAGGCGTCGCCGGACTCGCCGCTCGTCAAAGCCGCGACCGAAGGAGGTCCACCTACGCGCGTCGTGCGACCGGCAGAACCGTTTCCGTTTGGAAACGCCATGCTCATCTCGCCGTGCTTAAACGACGCGTCGGCGCCGTGCGCGCCCACCCACACGTAGAGCTGGTCCCGCAGACACACCAGCTGCACCTTGATTACCGCGCCGGGGGCCGCCACGACGAAGGTCTCCTCGCGCACGGAGCCGTCGGGTTTGACCGGCGTGATCACGGTTTCGTCCGCGGCGGGGCGGGGGGGGGGCGCGAACGAGGGGGTGTCGTCGTCGTCGGAGTAGTCCGACATCTTAAGGCCTAAGGCGCTTCCGGTGTCGGAACGCGGGGCGTCGGAAGATGGATGTTTCACGAACGAACGATCGAAGGGACGGTCGAGACCGTTCGTCCCGACGCGAGCGCGCGCTAGAGGTGGCGCGCGCGGTCGACGCGCTCGCGTTCGGTAAGACGCGGGTCCGCCGGCGGTGAAACGCGCGGCGCGCCGGCGCGCGGGCGTGTGAGGGGGGGAGGAGACGTTTCGTCGACAGGAGGAGCATTCGATGACGTTTTCGGAGACTCGAGCGAGACAAAATTCAGTGCGGCGACGAAGCGCGCCTGTGTTCCGCCGAGGACGTTCTTCGTCGCTCGCGCGTACACGTCGCGTCGTCGACGCGCGAAAGGTGAAGGGGCTGCGTTCCGTATTTACAGCTAAAGAATCGTCCGTGCGTGCGGCGCGCACCGTCGCGCGCGCCGAGGCTTCCGCCGCTCGCCGTCACGCCACCGTCTGCCCGTCCCCCCCGCGGAACTCGCCCCCCGCGTCGTCGTCCGCGGCGTAGTCCTTGAGCTCCTTCATCGCCGGCCCGTCCTCGTCCATCGTTTGATTCGCGTCGGCGTCGGCGTTGGAGCCCGCGTTCATGGAGACTCTCGGCGACGCCTGCTGCGACCGCGCCCTGGAGGGCGTCGGCGGCGACGCGGGGGGGGCGGAGGGCAACCCCGCGCTCTCCAGCCGCCTCCGCCGCGTCTCCGCCAGGCGCCTCTGCCGATCCATCTCCGCCGCCATCTCGCGTTCGCGGTGCTCCGCCTCCACCGCGCGCCATTTGTTTTCGGCGGCGGCGATCTTTTCGTCGTCGTCCCCCCTCTCCCGCGTCGCGTCCTCGTCCCCTAAACCGAGCTCGAGCAGCGTTAAGCACAAATCGCCGTACGTCACCGACACCTTCTCCGCGCTCAGGTCGAGCGCCCACTTGAAGTCCACGTACCCGATCACCGTCGCGCCCGGATTGGCCACTGACTCAAACACCTCGCGCGCCGTGGTCTTGGAAAACTCCTGGAAACCAAACAACCCGGCGTCGCGGCAGAGGTGCTCCCACGCGGTAGCGCCCATGGAGCCCAACCGTGTGCCGTCTGGAGCCTCGGCGTGCGCGGCGCAGTACGCGTCGAACACGTTCTCCACGCCGTCCACACTGATGGGCCTCGGGCGCTCGTGCTTCCAGCCCTTGCGGTCGGTGATTCGTTGCTGCAACCCGAAACGCGCGGCGTGCGCGCCCGTGAACGTGCTCTTGTCGTCGTGCCAGAGCACAAACTCCGCCTGCGTGCCCGAGCTCGCCGGCGCGTGCGTTGCGACGCGCTGCGCCACCTGCTGGAATGTCTCGCCCCGCTCCTCGGCGCAGAGCGCCAGCATCCACAGGAAGTCCCGGTACTGCAACAGCTTGTTCCCTTCCGCCACCTTGGCGAAGATGATGTCGGCGCTCGTCATGTTGAACTTTTTGCCAATCAAGCCGGTGTCGTTCACGAGCTTGGCCCACACCTTGATGTTCATATCAACGCCGTTGCCCGCGGCGAAGGACGTGTAGCTCTGGTACTGCTGACGCAGACCAGGGACGTCCGCGTCGCTCGGCCGAGCGCGGCCCTGCTTCCAGTGCGGCTTCTGGAACCGAACCTTAGACGCGCGAAGCTCGTCGGGGACGTGGTGCAACACCGCGTACGCCCCCGTGTACGTGCTCTGGTCGTCGTGGAACTTGTTGTACTCGGCGCGCGTGCCCGTGGAGATGGGCCCGCCGCTGAGCACCGTCTCCACCACGGCGTCGTACGTCACGCCGCTGGTCTCCGCGCACAAAGCGCACGCCCACCGGAACTCCAAGTAAGAGATCTTGCGCTCCCCCTTGGTCTTGACGCGCGCAAACACCAAGTCGGCTTCGGTTTGCGAAAACGCCGTTTGCGACAGCAAACCCGAGTCGCGCACGCACTTGATCCACTTGACGTTGTCCATGGCGCCCGGCGCGCCGCCTCCGAACGTGCAGAAGGCGTTGAACATCGCCTTCAGACCGGGCACGTCGGGAGGCGCGCGCTCGGTTTTCTTGTGCTCTTCGCGCCATTCCTTGCGTTCGCGCGGGAGTTTCTGAACGCCGAAATGCGCGGCGTACGCCCCGGTGTACGTGTCCTTGTCGTCGTGGAAGCGGTTGTACTCGCCGACCGTTCCCGAGTTCGACGGGTGCTCCACGGCGCTTACCACATCTTTGATCACGGAATACGGCTCACGAACCTCTTCCGCCACCAAAACCAGCGCGACGACGAAATCGTCTAACAAAATGTGCCGGTCGGGGTGCCTCGTGGCTTTGACGCGCGCGAAGATCAAATCCGCCGCGGTTTGGTCGAATCGCCCGACCCAGTTCGTTCCGCCGATTAATCCGCAATCGCGCATGATCTTCACGAACGTCTTACTCTCCATCTGGTTCGGGTTGCCGTTGCCGAACGCGCAAAACGCGTGGAACACGCGTTTGCATTGTTCGTCGATTTGAGGCGTCGCGACTTTCGACCGCCACGCCAAATCGGCTTTCGCGCGCGGCTTGATTTCGAAACCGAGGTTCGCCGCGTACGCGCCGGTGAAGTTGGACGGGTCGGCGAACTTGACGTACTCCGCGCGCGTCGTGCCTTGCTGCTGCGGCCCGCCCACACGTGACACGCGGTCGCTGATGTCGCGGAAGCGCTCGCCGCGCATCTCCGCGACCATCGCGACCGCGTCTTTGAACTCCTCGAACGTGATGCGGCGCTCCGAGCGCGGCTTCACCTTACTGAAGATGATGTCCACGCTGGTGCTGTCCACCCGGCGTCCATCCTGCAGGCCCGTCTCGCGGCAGAACTTGGCCCACTTCGAGCCGTCCATGGTGTCCGAGCGCTCGTCCCCGCGAACGCCGAAGTTGGCGAACTCGGCGAAGACGTCCCGCAAGCTCGCGAGCGCGCCGGAGCCGCGCTTGCGCAGCTTCGTCCCGCCCGGGGAGCGAAACGAGGCTCCGCCGTCGAACGAGGCGTTGAGCGAGTCGTTGTCGGGGAAAGAGGGGAACCCGCCGCGGTCGTCATCATCGTCGCTGCGTTCGGGGAGTGAAGGGTAGGAGAGGTCAGCGTGCGTCGCGCGGGACGCGTCCGCCGCGGGACGCGCCGGTCAACGAAGCCGCGAATGTGTGATTCCCTCGGGATTGCCAAATTCGGGGCAATTCGTGAAGAATAAATGTCTGTGTCTCGCGCACACGGGCAGGCGCGGCGCGGGTCGTCCGGCGCCGAGCGCGGGCACCGCGCGTACCTTCTTTCCAGATCCCCCGCCGCCGCGCGGTTGGACTCGGCCTCCGCGAGGATGGCGTCGTAGTTGGACATCGTCGGCGCGCGACAATTATCTGGCGCTCACGTCGCGTACGTTTTGCGCTTTCCGTGCGTTCGCGTTGTTTCCCCTCCTTTTCTTCGAGAGAAATCTCCTCACGGTTCGGGAACCCGAAAAAGCAACTCTGTAGCCGAGGGTTTTTACTCCGGGATCTCAGTCTCGAAAACCTGCTGACGTGGTACGTTCGGGCGTTTCTCATCCGATCCGCAGTCGCGCAGTCGAGCTCGGCAACCCCGAGCCCCTTTTTCGGAATGACACGCACGTTGTTGAATCGCTAGCGGCGATTCCGACGACGGGCACTCCGACGCGCGCCGCACGTCGGAGCGCGACTCCGCGTCGCCGTTCTTCCCTCGCGCGATGCTCGCGACGGTTCTCACCTCCCTCGCCGGGCGCGACGGGCGTGGCGCGCTCCCGCGGTGGGTGCTCCCCCTGGTGTTCGGGTTCGCGTTGGCGATGCGGCTGGCGGTGTCGACGCATCCGCACAGCGGCGAGGGCGTCCCGCCCATGTTCGGCGACTTCGAGGCGCAGAGGCACTGGATGGAGATCACGATACACACACCTCTGCGCGAGTGGTACGTGAGCACGAAGGCCAACGACCTGAAGTACTGGGGGCTGGATTACCCGCCGCTCACCGCGTACCAGTCGTGGCTCTACGGGAAATGCGTCGCGGCGCTCGAGCCGGAAGCCGTGCGCCTGACAACGTCGCGCGGCTACGAGACGGACTCCAGCAAACGCATCATGCGCTACTCCGTGATCGTATCCGACGCGGTGTTCCTGCTGCCCGCGGCGTACGCGTTCGTCAGGGCGTGGTACGGCAGTGGAGTCTCTTCGCGGCGAACGGCGAAATCGCGCGGAGTCGACGCGAAACGCGCGTGGGCTTTCGCGACGCTCGCCACGGCTCCCGCGCAGATCTTAATCGACCACGGGCACTTCCAGTACAACGGCATATCGCTCGGTCTGACGATGTACGCCGTCGCCGCCGTGCTTCGCGACAACGACGTCCTCGGATCGATCCTGTTCGTCTGCGCGCTGAACCACAAGCAGATGTCTCTGTACTTCGCGCCGGCGTTTTTCGCGCACCTGCTCGGGAAAAGTCTGGCGAGAAACAAAACGTTCGGCTCGCGATTTTCCGCCATCGCCAAGCTGGGCGCCACCGTAATCGTCGCGTTCGCGATCGTGTGGGCGCCGTTCTTTCTCGCGATAAACCCGAGGACGAACACGCGGGACGGACTTCTTGGCGTCGGCCGTGTCTTGGCGCGGCTCGCGCCGCTCGAGCGCGGCTTGTACGAGGACTACGTCGCCAACTTCTGGTGCGCCACCAACCCGCTGTTCCGGTGGCGTTCGAGAATGGCGAACGGAACGGCGGCGCGGGCGGCGCTCGTGGCGACGGTCACCGCGATCGCGCCGTCGATGGCGCACCAAATAAAAAAACCAACCAAAGAGGGGTTCCTGTGGTGCATGTTTAACACATCTTTGGGTTTTTTCCTGTTCAGTTTCCAGGCGCACGAGAAGTCCGCGCTTCTCCCGCTCCTCCCCGCACTTTTACTCGCGCCCGTCGATCCAGACCTCGCCGCGTGGTTCCCGATCGTGGTGTCCCTCTCGATGTGGCCGCTGCTCAGGAAGGACAGGCTGCACGTCGCGTACGTCGCTATGGTCGTCGCGTTCGCCGCGCTCGCGGACGGGGGGGCGCCGGGCGAAGATAGCCATAGCGAGACGACAAGGAACTCGCGCGCGACGACGCGCGGAGGGAGGAAAAAAACGCAGAGAGCGTTTTTTTCTTCGTTCGCGAGCCTCCCGCGCGGCGCGCTCTGGCAGTACGTGCGCGTCGCGACGTTCGTCGGAGCCGCGGGGCTACACGGCCTGGAAGTCTTCGTGCCGCCTCCTGCGCGGTTCCCGTACCTGCACGACCTGCTCGTGACGTCCTTCTGCTTCGCGCTGTTCGCGGGCGCCGCGGCGTACGGAAACAAAAGACAACGTCTCGTCTCGCCGGAGGTGGACGCGAAGGCGCGCGCGGCGCCGCGCGCGACGCGGGCCTCGAGGCGGGCACAACCCGCCGTGGCGGATGAGTGGTCGCTCGTGCGGATCGCGGCGACGCCCGAGAGTAAGACGACGAGACGGCGGAAACCGAAAAAAAGCGGCGGGAAGCGATGAAGGCACACGACGCGTCGGAAGGAGAATAGCGTTCCCGGAGCGCGGGTTGCGTCGTAGCGCGCGCCGGGGACGACGTAAACGTCGACGTACGTTAAAAGGAGTCTACCGTACGCTACGCATATTTAAAACCGGACCTAAACGTGTTCCTTTACCATTCACATAGTGTATCACGACGATACGCCACGCACACGTCGTACGTCGCACACGTCCCAAACGCGGAGGTACACGTGCGTCGTCTCGCGCACAAAAAGCCGCCGCCGTCGCGTCAAACAATCCCGCGCGGGTGTCGGTACCCGTTTCGCGGAGACGCCTTCACGCGCGACTTTTTTTTTCGGCGGCGGCGCAGACGCGCTCTCGCGCTCCTTTTGGTTTTTTTTTTTGGCTCCCTAGCTCTCTCGCTCGCCCTTCGCCGCCGCCCACGCCGCTTCGAACACCTCGAGGAAGTCGTCCGCGCTCCCGCTGCCGCCGTGCGCGAACGTGCGCCCCGCGTTGTCGCGGAACGGCCCGCCGTTCGGCTCCAGGCTGAACAGGAACAGCGGGATCGAGCCGATGCCCATCTCCCGAATCGTCTCTCCGTAACTGCGCCAAACCTCGTCGTTGAGCTCGTCCGTGCGCAAAAACGCATCCAGCGCGTCGGCGTCCAGCCCGATTTCCGACGCGCACGCCAGAAGCGTCTGCCTGTCCGACGCGGACCGTTTCTGCGTGAAGTGCGCCATCCCGAGCCGGTCCATGAACAGCTCAGCCTTCCCGAACCGCGACGCCCAAAGCTGCGCGCGCTGCGACTCAACCGGCTGCCAGTGGGTCTTGACGTCGAAGTCGAACGTCACGTCGTTCCGAGCGCCCAGCGCGTTCAGGCTGCGCTCGAACCGTAGCGCCGAAGTCTCCGTGCCGTCCGTGTAATCAATCAGGCTCTCGTGCCAGGTGGTGTTCCGGATGCGCCCCCGGCCCTCGGGCGAGTCCCCGAGGAAAGAGTACGGACGTCGCCACACGTCGACGGCGAGCGCGACGACGCTCGCGTGTTTCTCGTTGAACCTCCGCAACGCCTCGGCGATGTTCTTCTTGCCGAGGTACCCGTGCGGTCACTGCGTGCACGTCACCCAGTCCGCGTGCAGCACGAGCTGCGCCGGCGCGTTGTTCAAAGAGCCAGCCGCGGAATCGGCGAGCACGCGGGACCCGAGCGCGTAGTTGGCCGCGCGCGGAGACTTGGCCACGGTGTTTGCGTTCGCCATCGTCAGGGAGGGATCCTCGGAAGACGCGCAAAAGCGCGCGACGGTGAACGCGCGTCGGGGTTTAGGGACCCGCGGGAGCGGGCGAAGGACACGAGCGAGACCGAGGCGCAGAGCGCCGACGGACATCGCCTCGCCGAAGCGCGGGGTCGAGTGAGGAGCGGGCTTCCTCGCGCCCCGAGGTCTCTTGGAAAACTCATCACGAAAAGAACACGTGCTTTCCCCGGACGACATGGATAATCGGCTCCGAGTCTCTCCGCGCACTTGACGGGCGCGCGGGTCATCGAGCGGACGATGGCGTCGGCCGGGCGACTCGCGGCCGTCCGGCCGAGTCTCGCCGGCGCGCGGGGTCGCGCGGCCGGAGAAGAGCGGTCGTTCCGGCGCAACGACCACGCGCGGGTCCCCGGACCGACATGCGTCGCGCGACGACGACGGAGGCTCGTGCGGGTCGCCTCGTCCGGCGGCGACGGGGACGTCGTCGACGGCTCGGGCGAGGACACGGCGGGGACGCTCGACGGGTCGATGGGTGATGGAAGAGAGCTGCGTCACCCGTTCGAGGACTCGGGGGAACCCCGCGCCGCCTCCGCCCTCCTCCCCGGCGGTGATTTCGGGGCCGCCGCCGCCGACGCGTCCGAGGATGCGAGTCTCCGTTCTAGCCCGTCGCTCGCCCCCGCGGACCCCGCGTACGGGTCGGCCGTCGGCGCGAGTCCCCCGAGCGCGCGCATCACGCCCTTCCAGAACGCGGTGCTTAACGTCGGCCTCGCGAGCACCGCGGTGCTGTGCGCGCTGGGCGTCAAGCGACTCGTGGCGTTCGTGAACGGCATCCCCGATCTCCCCGAGGAGGAGCGCCTGCGCCGGATGGCCGCCTTTTGCGACGCGCAGCTTTCGCGCGTGCGCGAGACGCCCTACGCGCCCGGGTCGCCCGGCGCGGACCGCCGCGACGCCGAGCTCGCGCGGCTCACGGAGGTGCGCGCGGACATCGCACGGAAGATGGAGAAGTTCCAGGAGGCGGAGCGGAGGCGCCGCGAGTGGAACAAAAGGCTTAGAAGGCTGGACGAGCGCGGCGCGCCGATGGGCGCCAGGCCGGGATCGCACCCGGGCGAGCCTCTATTACAAACCGACGCGCAAGAGGTCAGCGTCGTTTCGTCAGACGAAACCGCGTCATCGGTGTCCCCGGACGCGCCTCCCGGGCGCGACGCCGACGGCTTCGACGCGAATGGGTTCGGCGCAGGGCTGAGAAGCAAAGGAGAGCGAGAAGGCGAGCGCGCGGAGACCTCTGGGCGCGACGAAGAAGCGTCGCGTCGCGCTCGCGACGCGCCGTATGACGACACGGTGATGGAGAAGAAAGCCGCGCCTCCCGGGGCGAGCGCGCGGTGGGTCAAGGCGACCGATTACCTGCAGAGCGCGGTGGAGAAAACCGCGGAGGGGTTCATGGACATGGAGGGACTCGCGCCGAACGCGCCCCCGCCGCCCCCGGGCGCCCCCCCGCCCGCCCCCGACCGAAACAAAAACGAAAACGCGCGACACGAAGGCGCGGCGGAAAAAGCGCGCGCGGACACCGCCCCAAACGCCGGCGGCGCTTTTTCATCCGGCGGTACCGATTCCGTCGGGGTCCCGCGACCGGACCACCCCGAGTGGACGAAAAAGTCGTCTGATGCTCCGAACGCGAAAAACCTTCGTGAGACGGATACGACGCGCGAACCGCCACGAGGCGCACACGACGCGGCCCCCGCCGAACGCCAGACCCGCGCGGCTCGAACCTCGTCGCCCCGAGAGCCGCCGCCGCCGCGCGGGAAGATATCGCACCCCGACGCGGTTTTCGACGGCGGCGACGATTTCCGCAGCGCGCCGGGTATGACCCCGGATAAGGCGGAAGCGGTGGCTCGCGAGATCCAAAGGCTGGAGCAGATGTACGGCGACGACCGCTCGATCTCCGCCGAGGACCTGGACGAGATGTGCATGCGCGTCATCGAGAAGTACGGGCTCGCGGATGGGAAGTTCACGAAGGATGAGCTGTACGACCCGCGCGACGACGTGTCGAGCGGAAAATCGGGCGAAAAAAATACACCGCGGCACGTCTCCGAGGATGACCCTTTTTACTGGCGCAAACTGCGCGCCGTGTTCCCCATCTTCGAGGCGGACCCGGCTACTAAAGACACGCGGATCATGACCATGGTCATGACCCACCCGGGTTTGCCCGCGTACCTTCCGAATCCGAACGGTTCTTCGGGGAAAGTGAAACCGGAGCCGAAGAAACACGCGGTTGCGTTTGAGTCGCGCGACGACGCCGAGCGCTTCGTGTGGTTCATGCGCGCGACGCGCGGTTTGGAGTCCTCGGAGGGCATATGCACCACACAAGCGATGCCTCCCTCGTTGGTCCAGAAGACCGCGGACGCGGAGGGGCTGGGAGTCACCGTCATAGGCTCCGGGCGCGTCGACCTGAGCCCCGGGCGCAGAGACGCCGACGTGCTGGGCGACATGCGCGAAATCGGGGGAGAGCAGAGCTTGTGGGAGTTTGCGCAGTGGACGCGACGCGAGCTCGAGGAGGCGCGCAAGCCGCCGCCGCCCACGATCAGCTATTAAGAGAGTACTCGAGGAGTACTCTCGCGGGTTTTACGTATACAAGCGTTGATGTCACACGGTTCGGTTCGCGTTCGTCGTTCGCACGCCACACGCGCGTCACAAAAGCGGTTCTCTCCCGGTCGCGGTTCGGACGACGGCGGACCGAGTCTTCGTGTCTTCTGCCGTCTTCTGCGGACGCGTCGCGTCGTCAGGTACAATTGCCGAAAAACGACCGAAGGGGATCCCGAAACGTCACTTCGTCACGGCGCGACCGCACGCCACAGACGGTGAAGATGGGCGGCGGCGGCGAGGGCCCGACCCCCCCGCGTCCCCAGGATGACTTGTACCGGCACGTCAACGCGCACTGGCTCGCCGAGAACCCCATGAGTAAGTTCCCCGCGTACGGCAGGTGGGGCGTCTTCGAGGCTCTGGCGGATGAGGCTCTCGCCAAAACCAGATCCTCGATGGAAGCGGACGACGGCAAGGCCAACGCGTGGTTCGAGAGCGGCATGCGCGCGAACGAGCAGGACTCGCACGCGGCGTTGGCGCCGACGCTGCAGATCTGCCGCGAGTTCGCAAACGCGGTGGGCGCGCGGAACTTCGCCGCGGTCGCGGCAGCGACCGCTGAATTGCACGCCGCGGGCGTCTCCATCCTGTTCGGCGTGGGGGACTCGCCGGACAAGAAGAACTCGGCGTGGTCGCTCGCCGCGATCGGCCAGGGCGGCCTGGCGCTGCCGGACCGGGACTACTACCTCTCGGACGCGCCGGACCGAGTCGCGATCCGCGACAAGTACGAAGCGCACGTCGCCAAGACCCTCGCGCTGGCGATGCCCGAGACGTACCCCGACGCCGTCGCCGCCGCCGCCGCCGCGCGCGACGTCCTCGCCTTCGAGACGCGTCTGGCGCGGTCGCACCTGACCCCCGCTGAGCGCCGCGACGCCGAGCGCACGTACAACAAGTTCGCGTCGCTCGAGACGCTCCCCGGCGGCGGGTCGGGAAGAAGCGGCGAGAAAAAGGGAGACGACGGCGCGTTCGATTGGCGCGCGTACTTTGAGGCGTCGGGTAAATCCGATCCCGGCGAGATCAATGTCTCGTGGCCCCCCGCGCTGGCGTGCGCGGCGGGCGCCGTGTGCGGCGCGTCGGACTCGGACTCGGGGGACTCGGTGTCCAGCGCCGCCGCGCTGGCGTACGCGTCGTTCCACGCGGTGTGCCGCGCGTCGGACTACCTGGACGACCGGTTCGTGGATCTGGATTTCGAGTTTTTCGGGAAGGAGCTCAACGGCGAGAAGGAGCTCAAGCCGCGATGGAAGCGCGTGGTGCGCCACGCCGATGCCCTCATCGGCGAGCTCGTCGGGAAGGCGTACGTGCAGACGCACTTTCCCGAGTCCGCGAAAGCCTCGGCGGAGGCGCTGGTGCGGAACGTCACCGCCGCGGTCGAGGCGCGTCTGCGCGAGCTGCCCTGGATGAGCGAAGCGACCAAGGCGGCGGCGCTGGCGAAGATGTCTTCGTTCCGCGTGAAAATCGGGTACCCCGACGAGTGGATCGACTACGCCGCGTTGGTCGTTCAAAAGGACGGCTCGTATTACGCCAACGTGGTCGCCGCGAAGAAATTCGCGCACGCGCGTTCGATCGCGCGCGTGGACGCCCCCGTGGACCGCGAGCGGTGGTTCATGGCTCCGCAGCAGGTCAACGCGTACTACCACCCGATGCTGAACGAGATCGTGTTCCCGGCGGCGATTCTGCAGCCTCCGTTTTTCGACCCAAACGCGGACCCGGCGATCAACTTCGGCGGCATCGGCGCCGTCATCGGCCACGAGATCACGCACGGCTTCGACGACCAGGGCCGCAAGTTCGATAAAGACGGGAACATGAACGACTGGTGGTCTACGAGCGACGCGGCGGACTTCGTGAAGCGCGCGAAGGTGATGGTGGACCAGGCGGGGCGGACCGTCGTGCACACGCAGGACGACGCGTGCGAGGAGAAGCTTCGCGGTCCGTTTTCGCTGACCAAGCCCGGGATAAGAGCGGTGGCCTCGAACGCGTGCCAGTGCCGCGTGGTGAACGGCGAGCTCACGCAGGGCGAGAACATCGCAGACCTCGGGGGGCTGCGCCTGGCGTACCGCGCGTGGCGCATGTCGCGCGCGGATGGCGATCCAAACGGCGCGCCGGAGAACTTCCCGCCGGAGCCCGAGAAGCGCTTCTTCTTCTCGTGGGCCACGGTGTGGCGCCAGAACATCACCGCGAAGCTGGCGGCGAAATACATCGCGGTGGACCCGCACGCGCCGTGCGAGGTGCGCGTGAACGGCACGGTGTCCAACATGCCGGAGTTCGTCGAGGCTTTCGGCGTGCGGGAAGGAGACGGGCTGTTTCGCGCGGAGGCGGACCGAGTCGACATATGGTGATGCGTTTTTTTTTACATATGCGTCTTCGG
>Ga0209666_1003099_pt1 | contig 12216 bp, 17 predicted proteins | sample SaaInlV_125m_DNA_FD_184679 | JGI IMG/M metagenome (GOLD analysis project Ga0209666, IMG submission 184679) | Marine microbial communities from expanding oxygen minimum zones in the Saanich Inlet - Saanich Inlet SI037_S3LV_10m_DNA (SPAdes)... | ecosystem: Environmental > Aquatic > Marine >...
TACTTTTACACTTTCCATTTGTGTATCATAATCTAGTGCGTGATACACACTACTAATGTAGTCTGCTGCTTTAGTAATCTTAGCCTGTTGCCATCCTTCGATACCTTCAGCTTCGCTTACATTTTTCAACATCTCGTGTAGTTTGATAGAATATTTTGCAAGTTTGTACAAGTCACTACGTGCCATTTGTACTTCGTGGTCGCGTTCTGCCATGTCGGCTAAGTCAGCAAGACCTTCATTTGTTTTTTTAGTCATTAATCAGCTCCATAAATACGTATTATATTATATTTATGTCTTTTTGCTGTTAGGCTTCTTTTTCTTGCCTGCCATTAATGTGTCGCTGTCTAGAGCATTTTTAGCAGTACCGTCTGCATTTTTACGCTGTCGTGATTGCATACCACCCATTGGTGCTGCTACTGCTGCTACTGATCCTGCACTTGTAGTTTCAACTAACCCAGCAACTACCATATTTATAGCTTGCTGTGCTATTCTTGGAACAATGCCAAACTCAGTTTGTAATTCTTGCATAACTTGTTGTTGAGGCTTTCCTTGATCCAGCAGCTCTTTGGCTTTTTTAGCAACTATGCTCATGTCTGCTTGAGTTTTACCCGCCATGTTGCCTATGTTGTTTAGGCCACTGGCTTGACTACCTTTAAAGAAATTGTCCAAAAAACCTTCGTCTAAATCTGTAATTTTCATCCGTGTTCCTACCTTGCTGTTGTTTTGTATTTAGTCCAATAAGCATTACGTTCGTTAGTACTAGCTTTACGTGCTTCGTGTTCTTTATATTTAGTTATGTAATGAGCTAGTTCTTCTTTTGTCATTGCGATCTCATTGCTGCTGATTTTTTCTTTTGTGTTTCACTATACCACTTCAAATAGTTAGTGACAGGATTAGCCAAATACCATCCTACGTCTTTGTATGTGCCAAACTTTGCTTTAAGCATTTCTTTGTTCAAGTTGCTCCAGTCGCTATACGAACTTTTATCAACAATAGCTTTTGCTTTTTTGCCTGCATATTTGCCAACAAAATCACCTACATTGATTAGATAGTAAGTGCCGCAATCTACCATTATTTCATTGTCGCCGTGTTCTGGATCAGGCCAACCTGTTTTGTATGTGTCAATAAACTGCTCAACATCATCTTTGCGTCCTAAGTCTTGTACTTCGCTACTGTGATGTATTTCATAGTTGCCAACTGGAATCATAATGTTGTTTTCACCAAACGGTCCTCTTGTACCTGTGTGTGGTTCAAGTGTTGCCCATACTGGATTTTTAATACCTAGTTGTTGTATTACGCTTTGTTGTGCAGGGTTAACTTTGTTGCCGTGTGCTTCTCTATTTTCTTCAGGAGTAACTTTAACTACAAATCTATAGGCATTGTTGAATACACCTTTTACTTGACGATACATCAACGGCTTATTGCCCATTTTGTTACAGATACCTGCAATCACAGCCACACGTTCGATCATATGATCCATGTCATTTGGTTGAGCCATGAGTTCGTTGATCTTCATTTTTTCTTCTTCTTACCGCTTTTCATGTTAGCACACCAGTGATACATCTTAGCCTTCTCACCGCTTGCTTTTTTAGCACGTTTGCGTAGTGCTGTAACTGATCCATTACAACTAGCACCTGACTTTTTTACTCTGCCTGGTCTGCTTTTGCCTTTTTTCTTACCGTCAGCAAAGTTTTCTATGATTTCTAAAAACCTCATTATGCTAGTGACCTCATTCGCAGCTTATAATCGCTGTACGCTTCTTGTCTCTGTGCTAGATGCATTAATCCTGGATTAATAGTTCTTGTTACAGAGCGAACATCGTTCCAGTTACTAACATTAGGTTGTGTTCTTCTAGCCCAGTAATGAAATGCAAGTTGTACTGCTATAGTAGGAGTAGCTACCAAGTCAGGTGATTCTACAAAATCAGTGTATCCACCTGGCATTGCCTTACTAGCTTGTTCATAGTTATACCTGCCTGTTATTTGCAAATATCCTCTACCTCTATACTTGTATCCATCACCTGGTTGGGTATTACCAAGTTCTGCTGCTTTACGAGGAGCATATTGTGGATCGTACATTTGAAAATATGTTGCATCACCTAGCTCTGTCATATACTGAAAGTCACCGGTTTCTACTCTAATCTGTGCCAGCATTGCTGCTATTTCTTCATCACTCATACCACGAGCTTTGCCATTGCGTATTATCAAACGTTCGTGTATATTAGGTTTAAAATCTGGTCTTAGTTGAGGACGTGGACTAGATGCAGGAGCAAGATCCGATGCAGGTTCGTCGGTTGTGACACTGTCAGGCCTTAGTTGAGGACGTGGACTAGTTTCTGGAGCATCTTCGTAAACATTTTCTAATGCTGTAAATATTCTACCAGGTTTCTTTGGCTGTGGCTCAATATCTTCTAAACTATGTCCGCCCTCGATAATAGCCCATTCCATTGCTGTGTAGCGTGGTTCTGTACTTTCTGTCATACCTAAGTTAAAAAGAACATTGGTACTACTACCTTTTACTTTTTTACTTAGAGTAGGAGGACGTCCATCTTTGTCTACTGTATTACCAAATTTAGCAGCTTGTGTTTTGATCTCGTCGGGGCCCACGTCAACTGTGGTGTTAACACCTTTTACAATTCTGCCATCTTCGGTTAACTCAGACATTTTCATGTTGAGGTGTTTCCTGTAACTGCCCTTGTTACTGCGCCGACCGCTGCGCCCGTTGCCGCACTTTGAAGTCGTTTTGTAACAAAAGCAGCCGGATTAGCAACAAACATAGCAGCATCAACTAATCTAAAGAATCTGTCTCTATTTCTTTGTCTTACAGCCGTTTGATATGAATCTACAAACTGTTGATTAAACGCTTGTAATGCAGCACGAGTCTGCGGCCCCCATGTTCCATCTACGGCGCCTGCATCATACCCATTACTGTTGAGCCATTGTTGAAGTTCTGCCAAATCTTGTTTGTTATAGGCAAGTTTCGATATATCTCCTGAAATAGTTTTAAGTTCTGGAAACTGCGAATGCGACACAGCATACTTGGCATATACAGCCGGAGGCGGCGCCATCTGCGTATAATCTTCTGTTTGTGCCCAAAGACGTCCTTCGGTTAACTCAGACATTTTCATGTTGGTTTCTCTCCTGTCAGGTGTGGCTGACTAAACCATAGTTTAAACCATTCTTCAGTGCCAGGTTGTATTTTTTTCTTGCGTTGTATACGAGACTTCTCGGTACCTGTTATACTCATATTCTCAGGAACATACGGTGTAAAGCCAGTAAACTTATTGCGTATTCCTGCTAGGTGCTGTAAGTCCTTGATGTCCATATTAGACTCCGTTAGCGTGGATCGCTGCCATGTGCTTCTTGTACTTCTTTGTACCTTTTTTATGAGGACTTCTACCTTCGGAAATGTCTTCCATTTCATCTTGTATTATTTTTAATGCAAGTTCTTGTATATCACCTTCGCCCATTAGTTCGTCTGTTGGGTTAAGAATATTAAACTTTTGACAATATTGTCCTAATCCACCTTTGATCATATTTTCAATAGGCGAAGTATCCTTGTCATTTTCTTTGTATGTTTCTACTGCTGGAAAAAATGTTTTTCTATAAAACATAGGATCGTTACGCATAAAGATTAGTAAGTCTGCTGCTACATCATAGTCAGGCTTTGGAACAATCTCATCTGGTATATCCATATCGTGAAATTCGTTTATTTTCATATTACTTCTCTTTAGGTGTTTCTACTTTTACATAAAAGGGTCTTGCAGGAGTATTATCTTCTGCACTTTCATCGACCGGATTAATTTTTGAAAGACGGTCGCCTAACTCTCTTATTAACTGTGCTTCTGATTTTACCATTTTCTGCAACTCCAATATCTTGCTTTGTGTCTAGGTCCGGGATTATCACAGTTGTGTCTTGCACGGAAACTGCGTCTACGTTCTGGATTACCTTTTTTAATTCTTGCGCCTTTTTGTCCAAAGTTAACTTTAACTACATTACCCTTTGGGTTCTTAACATATACCTTAAACTTCTTAACATCGCCTGCCATAGGCTTGCCAAGTTTTACTTTACGACCTTGGTACTCTGCTTCGTCGATCATTTCATCTTCGTTGAACCACATAACTCCGTAGTTTTCAAAGAACTTGTCATCATCCTCAAATGTTATTTCTGGAATAGCATGTTTGCTTTCTGAAATAAATGTACGTGGACGAGGCTTACCGTTTGTGTAGTGTGTGCTTTCATACAGCGAACGCCATATTGCACGATCCTCAACCATAAATGCACCTTTTGGCATTGGCTCAACACTTTCGTTGTTTTGTACAATTACTCCGGCACCATTTTTGGCTTCATCACGAGTTGGTAGTTGTAACCCTAATCTTTCAAAATCGGGCATAATAAATCTATCTAGGTCTCTTTGGTTCATTTCATCATAAAAGTCACTGATTAAACTTCTGCCATCGTATTTTTTGCTGTATGCTTCTTCTGCTGCAACAAATTCATCTGCACTTTTCATTAAGTTTAGGTAAGATCGGATTGTAGCCTCGTCAGTTCCGGCACCAGTGCCGCCTTTCATTGCTTGGTAAAATTCTCGTGCGTGGAAGTCTGCATCTTGCGCGGCACGTTCAGGGCTTCCCCGAACTGTTGTATTTACTGGTTCTTCTGCACCATCTTTAGCTGCAAAGTAATCTTGTGCTGCTTGTACTTCAGCTGCCGTTGCACCTGAATCACCCAAAATAAGGTTAGCTTGCTGATCTGTTGTTACTTCAGGTGCTGTATCTGCTGCTGTAGCAACTTCACCTGGTGCTGCTCTTGGAGGCGTATTTCTTTGATCTTTACCACGTGGATCAGTTGCATCTGGATCTGCATTTGCCTCTGGCTCATCTGCATCTACAGGATTGCGTTGTGCATCCATTAATGGTCCTTGACGGTATGCTCTAATAACTTCAACTGCATCACCCTTTTGTACTATTTTCCCGCCGTTTGTCTCGCCAGCTTCATCAGGGACTCTTTGATTACCGTTGAGTACACCCATAACACTCTTAAGATTATTTTCAATATCTAATAGAGCTTCAATATCTTTACCTTCTAAAGATATTGCAGCAATAAATGCCTCTGCATCAGATCTAGCCATTGGAGTTTTAAAGAATGTCATTCTATCTTCTGCAAAATCACCAGTGTAAGTGACTGCTGGTCGATTATTAGGTCTTGTAGCTGGTCCACCGCTTGCACCTGGTTCTACTGGCTGTGACATTACTTCATCATCATCTGCGGCATTGCTGTCTCTACGTCTTTGATCTACTTCTGCATTTCCATCACCTCTACCGCTGCCTGATTCTGGTTCTGCTGGTTCTGCTACTGGTGCAGCTCTCCTGCCGGGTCTTGCAGCCTGGCCCGGTCCGTCAACTGTACCATCAGGATTAAAGTTTGCAAAACGTCCTAGTCCTGCATCTGCATCTACTGGTGCTGCACCTACTGGTGGTGGTCTTTGACCTAAGCCACCGTCATCTGTTGCATCACCCGGAGTTGCAACAGGACGTCCATCGCCTATCCTGTCTATTCTTGCTTGCAGCGTGTCAGGAGTAATCGATGGGCCTACACCGTCCGGTAAATCCAGCCCCCTAGCATCTAAAAAATCAATTGCTGCTGTTAGGTCAGCCGTAGAAACATCTGGATCTTGTATAAGACTGTTAGCTTGATCTTGTGTTGTTATTGTTGCTGTTGCATCTGGTGGTGGAGTTTCACCTTTGGTATCTAGTCTGCTTGTTGGTTCTGCATCTGGTGTTGTTGTTGCTCCTGCTCCTGCATCTCTTTCAACATCAGTCATTCCGCCTGTATCTGCACCTGGTCTCGCTTGTGGACGAAGTGATGCAGAAGGTGCGTTTACTGTACCTGCTGCTGCATCTGTACCTGCTGCATCTGTACTTGCTGTTGCATCTGGTGTTGTTGCTGCTGCATTGTCGTCGTCATTGCCTTGATACTTTGTAATGGCTGCACGAGTTTCAGGTCCTACTAGCCCGTCAACTTTTGCACCGCTATTTTGTTGGAATGTTCTCACAGCACGTTCTGTTGCTGGACCAAATATACCATCAATCTCGTTGCCAGTCATTCCTAAATCACGTTGTAGTTGTTTGACTTCTTCGCCTCTATTTCCTCTACGCAACAAGCCGCCAGTTGGTGTAGTATTTGAAACTCTTGATGCTGGCGCTGCTGCTGCTGGTGCTGCTGCTCTTGGTGCATTACTAAAGTTTGTTCCTGCTGGATACGGAACTCTTTGTCCATTAACTATTGTACCTTTAATAGTTGCAGGGTTCCATTTACCAAAAAAACCTTCGCCTGTTGGGTTACCGTTCCATCTTACTATTTCTCTTCCTGGCTGCCCGTCGTCTCTTTGTTTTTGAAAATAAAGATTGCCATCTGTGTGTAGCATAACATTATTTAGACCTCCTGGTCCACCGTAGTGTGTTGGAGTAAATGTAGTTGGTGCTGCTTCATTAAGAGTTGCTTCGCTGATACTAAACTCAATATCAAAGTTATTATAACCTTTGTCAAATAGTTTATTAGCAAGTCTTTTTGCAAGGTATGCTTGTTGCTTTTCATTTAATTCACGTGCAATAGGAACACTTAATACTTGAGTATTGTTTTCACTTTCGTATATTTCATATTCCATTGTATTTTCTAATAATCCAATGTTAGCTGTATTTAAAATAGTATCTAAAACAAAATCTCTATTTTCATTTATTCCGTTGTTTTCTATTACTATGCTAATAAAATTTTTCATGTGCTTACCTTAATGATTTAATAATATGTTTGATATAGTTCCGTCTGTCCAGTTACTAATATACGCACGTACCCAAACATAGTTTCCGGTGAAGTTATATAAAAATCCGCCATCTGCGTTGCTACTACTGTCATTTGCACTAGTATGTGATGTTTCACTTAGTGTAAACCAATCAGTACTAGACGGTTCTACTGCTAATGTAGCTTGTATAACTATTGTACCAATAAATCCATTTAGACTATATTGTACAGTATGAAACCCATCACTACGTCCGTAGTAACCGTCTCCTTTGAAGTCGTCGCCGGTAACAGTTTCAGTAGTACTGTCTCCTGGATGAACTTGATTTGATAAAATTATTTCACTTGAACTTGCCATACTGTATTTATCTATTGTTTAATATAAACAAATTTATCTGTCCTAAGTATATTATCACCAGCCATCATCTGTATTATTAAAAGTGTTTTGATGTCTCTAACATAAAAATAATAACCATATACATAGTCTTCATTTTTACAACTTTCACGAGCTCTTGTACCCATTGATGCAAGTTTTGGATTATGTTCTATCCATCTAGCAAGTGCTGCAACTCCTTTTTTATTTCCAAGAGTAACTTTATATTCATATTGCGGCGGCTTGCTTACTATAATAACATTTTTTTCAGAACTTAATGCTTGTATAGTTTCAGGATTTGGTTCCCAAAACTCAATATATTTTTGTCTAAGTTTATTTCCTAAGTCTACTAACATTTTTCGATTATTACTGTAGATTAATAAATGTTGAGATTCGCATCTTATTTTATAATCAGTGTGTTTAAGTAGATGTCTGTAAATATCAATAGCATCCCAAAAATGCTCAACAGGAATGACATCGTTGTAGGTTGGTGTTACTGGTATTTCAACCTTCCAGTCATAATCATTTGGCATATAATGTTTATTAACATTGTCGAGTCTACGTCTAGCATATTTTAAACTTCCGTCTCGTTGAAACTCTGTCCTAAAATATGATGCACAACAGTTTACTATGGCAAGTTTATAAAAGTACTTGCCATAGTGTAGTTTTTTAGTTTCATACAGTTTCATATTCTATTTCGCAATCGAGTTTAATCTCTTTTTCTCGATAATCAATAGTAACACTGCCGCCGGCTTTTAAATCACCAAACAACATCTGACGACTAAGTGGACGTTTGATTTCGTTATCAATAACACGTTGTAATGGTCTTGCACCCATTTTAGGATCAAAGCCTTTGTCTACAAGATAATCAAGAGCATCATCAGTAATATTAATAGCGATGTCTTTTTTCTGTACTTGTGTCTTGAGTTCTACAAGAAACTTACCAACAATCTTTAGCATAACTTCTTTACTAAGTTTGCCAAATGTAATAACACCATCTAGTCTGTTTCTAAACTCTGGAGTAAAGAACTTTTTAAGATCAACATCGTCATAATCTTTATCCATAGTGTCATTAAATCCAATAGTATTCTTTTCTGCTTCTTGCGCACCTAAGTTAGTTGTAAGAATAAGTGTACAGTTACGTGCATCTGCTTCTTTGCCGTTACTTCCTGTAATCTTGCCGTTATCCATAATCTGCAATAATATACTACTTACATCTGGATGTGCTTTTTCGATCTCATCAAGCAACAATACACAGTTAGGATTCTCTTGAATCTTATCAATCAACAATCCACCTGCATTATCTTCGTATCCTACATAACCCGGAGGAGAACCAATCAACTTACTAATACTATGTTTTTCTTGATACTCGCTCATATCAAATCGTACAAGTTTAACTCCAAGCTGATTACTAAGTTGTTTAGCAAGTTCAGTTTTACCCACACCAGTTGGGCCCATAAACACAAAGGAACCAACTGGTTTGTTGTCACTCTTAAGTCCTGCTTGGCTTACAAGTATTTTATCAACAATATCATCGATTGCTTTGTCTTGTCCGTATACAACTTTTTTCAAGTTATCTTCTAAGTGTGCTAGGTTTTCACTTTCACGCTCTTTAACTTGGTCCTCTGGAAGTTTAATCATTTTAGCAAGTTCGTATTGAATACTATCTTTTGTTACAACCATATTTTCAGTAATATCACGAACTTTAAATCTTGCACATGCAACATCGATTAAGTCGATTGCCTTATCCGGCAACTTTTTATCATTTTGATATTTTATACTTAAATCAACTGCTGCTGCAAGTGCCTCTTGTTGTATTTCAACCTTATGAAACTCCTCGTAGTATGTTTTAATACCTTCAAGGATTTTTAGTGTAGTCTCTCTATCAGGTTCGTCAATGCTTACTCTTTGGAAGCGCCGCATAAGAGCACGATCTTTTTCAAAAAACTTTCTATATTCTTCCCAAGTAGTTGATGCAACAACACTAATATTTCCTTTAGCTAATGCAGGTTTTAGCATATTAGCTAGATCGTTTGATCCACCACTGCCGCCTGCACCGGCACCACTAATCATGTGTGCTTCGTCGATAAACATAATAGTTTTGCCTTTGCCTTTAAGGCCAGCTAGTACAAGTTTAAAGCGTTCTTCAAAGTCACCGCGGTATTTACTACCAGCCAGCATTGCGCCAATATCTAGACTATATACTTTATACTCTTTTAAAAACTCCGGAACGTTTCCATTAACAATCTGATAAGCAAGACCTTCAGCAATAGCAGTTTTACCTACACCAGGATCACCTACAATAAGAACATTTGATTTTGTGCGCCGGCCTAATGCAAGAGCAACTTGTTCAATCTCTTCATCTCTGCCAATTACTGGATCAATTTTGTTTATACTAACTTGTTGATTTAAATCTGTAGTAAAATCTCGTAGTGCTTTGTTAGCAATGCCTTTGTTTTCGTTTTCGTCTTGATTGTCATAGATTTCTGTTTCGGCACTAATATAGTTTTGAAACTTATCTTTTTCAATGCCAACTTTTTGTGTAATAAAATATGCCCAGCTTTTCTTTTCAGTTAATATACTAATAAAAACATCAGCAATCGTAATATCATTTCTTCCTTGGAAGAGTACTTGTGTAAATGCACGATTTAGTACACGTTCTACTGTGGTAGTTTTCTTTGGCTTATATTTCTTTGTTTCAGTCTTAATGTCATTGAGATTTGTTTTCAAATAGTTTTGTAACTCTTTTCTCATAAGATCAGTATCTGCGCCATAGCCTGTTACTAATGTTCCAAATGTTTCTTCGCAGAGCATAGCAAATAGTAAATGTTCTAGTGTAATATATTCGTGTTGAAGTTTTTTAGCATCATTAACTGCTTTATCAAATACTGCCTGTAACTCTTTACTTGGTTCAACCATTAACTTTCTTTCCTTTTTTGCGGCGCTTTTTTTCTGCCATGTCTAGTTTTAGTTTACTAACTCTATCAATAAACTGAATACCATACAAATGATCATACTCATGTAAAAATATTCTTGCATCGATATCGTCATACTTTGCTTCTATATGTATAACATCCTTCATGTCAGATGTCAAGGTATCAAATTCAACCATTACACTAACTGGGCGTCTTACTTTTAGTATCAACTCAGGATGGCTGAGACATCCTTCTACACCTGCTTCGATTTCTTCACTTAGACCTTTTATAACCGGATTCATTACAACAACAGGATCTCCGTGTTTCTTGTTTAGTAATGCCTTCATTACAAAGATTTGCATAGGAAATCCAACTTGATTTGCACTTAATCCTAGCCCGCTATGTTTCTGCATTAAATTAATCATATCTATTGCAACCGGTGCAGGGTGCATTAACTCAAAATCAAATCTTTCAAGTTTTGTTTCTAGTCTACCATCAGGTGCCAGTACTAGTTCCATCATTTATCTTCCTTATTATGTCTAGTGTTTCCCAATCTTGTATGTTGGGAGTAGTTCCTTTTATTTCTAAATATAAATTTCCGTTTCTGCGGCCATTTATGTCAGGTAATCCGTGTCCTGCAATACTTAATATAGTTCCTGGATTTGTACCAGGCGGTATTTTTACATTTATATCTTTTCCTGCTAAATCTTTTATAATAACACTTGTACCTACTATTAGTTGTAATACATTTATACTACACTTTGTTCGAATATGCGACCTATCTCTTATAAAATCTGGATGATTTTCTACAATTATTTGTACGTTTAAATCGCCTCTTGGAAGTTGTCGTACTGCATCGTCACCTAGGCCTTGATAACGCATTATTATTCCACTTTCAACACCAGCCGGCAACCTTATAGTTGCAATCTCTTCTCTGCCAGTACTAAGTCTATATCTACCAACTATATCTTTACCTGTCATTACATCATTTAATGTAATTCTTACATTTATTGTAACATCTTGATTTCTACGTGGACGTTGTGCTTGTCTAAAGAACTGACCAAATATGTCATTCATATTTTGTGAGTTCATATTAACATTGGCTTGCTGTTTTGGATTATCGTATGTTTGTCTTTTATTAGGATCTTTTAGTGTTTCGTATGCTTCGTTGATGCGTTTAAATTGTGTATCGTCACCACCTGTACGATCAGGATGATTTGCCATAGCCGACTTGCGGTATGCTTTTTTAATCTCATCTTGACTTGCTTGTTTGCTAACGCCTAATATACTATAATAGTCCATGCAAATACTTATCGCACAGACTATTAATATTAGTTAGTAATGATTACTTTTTCTTAGTGTATGCCTGCGCACCAAAGAACGCTGCAACAATACCAGCAACAGCAACAAAATATGTTGGTGCCATTGACCCTAATGTTTTTTGTGCTTCGTCTAATCCTACAAAACTTGCAGCTACTACCGCAAATGGATATAGTAATAGTCCAAACAATGCAAACCAAGTCATGTTACGCTGTGCATCACGCATAGCATCTTGATCTTCAAGTGCTTTACGTCTAAACTCAAGTTCCATTCGTTTTTCTTCTTCGTCTACTTTTCCGTCACCGTTTAAATCGGCTGGATGATAACCTGACATAGGTTGTGAAGCAACTGCTGGAGCTACTGGTGCTGGAGTTGCAGCTACTGGTGCCGGAGTTTCAGCTACTGGTGCCGGTGTAGAAACAACTGTTTCTGTTTTTGTTTCTACTGGTGATTTACTTTTTAGTTGTTCTGGTTTTTTTCTTGGCATTGTTACCCTCCAATTTTTGTAATCTGCCCTCTAGATCGTCTATTTTTGCTGTTATTTTTGGATACTTTTTACGCCATGCATCCTCAGGTTGTTCGAGCCATGTAAGACCCCAACGCTCAACAAGGTAGTCTACTGCTAAGTCAAACTTAGCGTATCCCCATAATCCTATTCTTGTTGTGCTTAAATATGCTAGTGTAACGGCACCTAAAATACTGCCTGCTATACTAGTATAAATCCATGTGCGATCGCCCGCCATGTTTTGAATCATTTCCCACATAATATGCCCTCTTAGTTATGTGTGTATTTATTCGTTTACAACAGCATTA
>Ga0209666_1003104_pt1 | contig 12209 bp, 8 predicted proteins | sample SaaInlV_125m_DNA_FD_184679 | JGI IMG/M metagenome (GOLD analysis project Ga0209666, IMG submission 184679) | Marine microbial communities from expanding oxygen minimum zones in the Saanich Inlet - Saanich Inlet SI037_S3LV_10m_DNA (SPAdes)... | ecosystem: Environmental > Aquatic > Marine >...
CGCCATGAGCTCGCGGTGCGCTCGCCTCGCCTCCTTCTCCTCCTCGGTCAGCTCCTCGCGCTCGCGAACGACTTCGAAGCGAATGTTCGCGAGCGTGAGCACCGCGCGCACGCTCGGCACGTTCTCGCCGTCGCCGATCGCTCGCAACGCATCGCACGCGTCGAAGACGACGTCGTAATCCACACCGCGCGCGTGCGCATTCTTCAACGCCTCGACGCATCGTTCGCGCACGTCGCGATCGACGTCGGGGTGCGAGCTCGCGCGACGAATGGCCGCGTGTAAGTCCTCGTGCGCGGTGACATCGATTGCGATCCTGCCCGACGTCGAGGGCTCGGAAGACATCGTCGATGTGCGGGCGAGGCGGCGGCGACGCGCGGAGAGCTACAGATTTTTTGTCGACGTTGCAATCGCTAGGCGTTCGCGTTCACGACCCGACTTTGAAACCATCGCAGAATAAACCGTATAAAACACCAATCTTGAAGCAATTTAAAACCGTCGGTAGCCAATCGCCCTCGCGAACCCAGCGCAAAATCCCGCCTTGGTTTTCGTCGCCGTAGAGCACGCTCGAGGCGAACTCGGCGAGTAAGATTATGGTGAACGAAATGAACGCGTCTTGCGGGCTTTCGGGATGAGGTAGCAGCGCGCACACGGAAAATCCGACCAGCAGAGAAATCAACGCCAGAGGCAGCTTTTTAAAGTTCTTCTTCGCCCTGCGCCACGTCTTCGTTCGCAACGAATCGACCGCGCGTTGCACGCGCGTTTGGCCCAACCGCGAGGACCCGTCGTCGTCGTCGTCCCCGCTCGCCACGACATCGCTCATCGCCGATGTCGAGACATCCCGGCGGCGACGACGCGGTGCGCGCGCGTCGTCGTCGTCGTCGTCGTCGTCGCCCACGGCGCCGACGACGAGCGCCGAAGCACGACGCGCGGTGGTTAGGGCGACGACGCTCGACGCTCGACGCTCGACGCGCGCGCGCGAATACGCGCGCGGCGCGCGAACGCGGCGCGCGCGCACGGTGTCGCGCGAGGACGAAAACGCGCCTTCACCGACGTGGGCGCTCGCGCACGACGCGCGCATGGGGAACGGGCGTCGCGCGCGCGCGCGGTTTTGTCGGACAGACGGAGCGGAGCCCGCGCGTCGCGCGCCGTCGACCAAAAAGTAGTGTTCTCAATATTTGTTTGATCAAATTTGATTGATCAATCAAACGAATCAAATTTGATTCAACTGTTTTCTCCGGCGGGGGGAAAACGCGCGAACACGCGTGAACAACGCGTGAAAATTCGATTTTGACGAGTCCTGACTCGTCTCTACCCCCCTCGTATTGTCCCCGTTTCCGGCGATCGTTGGTCCCCGTCGCGGCCGGCGCGCGCGACGGCAGACGTTCGCGCGGCGACGCTCCGTTCGCCGACGCGTCCAACGAACATGGGGAAGTTATCGCACGCGGCGCTCGCGCTCAAGGCGCGATATTCTTTGTTGACCGACGTCGATCTCGCGAAGCCCGAAGTGCGCGCGCGGGCGGATGCTGTGGAAGATAAATGCGCCGCGAAAACGCCTATGCTGCAGCGGCTACTCGTGCACCGATCGTATCTACTCGCGCTCATGGCGGTGATGTACACGCTTCAACTCGCGGACAAAATTTGGGCGCTCAACAGCGAGTTCAAGACGTACGACAGCATCAAGCGTTGCCCGACGCTTCCCGAGGCCTCGTTTCTGACGGAGGAGCTCGAGTTGAACACGTACTACACGGGTTGGTGGGAAAAATGCGGCGCCACGGAGCCTGATAAACAATATCGCATCTCAGGCGACAACGCCACAAAAGCGACGAGCTCGTTCTGCTTCTTTTCTCTCGGCAAAGGCGAGTCGTACGTGCTTACGCCGCTGGCGAACATCGCGAATAGCGGCGTCTCGACGCTGCAACAATTCACCACGAACGGCTTGGACAAGATCAACGCGACCACTGTGAACGGCTATGGTGTTTACATTCTAACCGATCCGTCCGAGGCGAGCTGGTACACCAATCTCACCGCCGTAGCCTCCATGAAAGTATTCAACGTGTGGAGCGCTTCGATCGCGTCTTCTTCCTCGTTTACGCCGGCGTGTCCCAGCGACAACACAGATCTCAGTGATACTGTTGCGAATGGAGGGCTTGGTTTTGGGTATTTCAACGTCAGAGGTGTAGAATACGAAATACAATGCTACGCCGACACCGAAGACGACGGCACTCCTCTCAACGGTTGGTATACCTGGCCAAAAGGCGAAACGTACGACGACGATTACTTCGAAGACGATTCAGTCTTCTTGTGGACGAGTCCCAAGAATTCCACCTTCCCTGGTTTCACGGCCGAGAATCGATGCGGCACGCTTCCCGAACTCGTGCGATCGTGCTGCACTTCGAAAGAAGTTTTGTACTCTACGAAAAATACGCCCGAGCTCATCAAAGTTCGCAAGGCGATATCCTTGGTGAATATCGTCATGAACGCCCTCAGTGCGGTTTTCGCAATCTACGCAGCGCTGAATTGGACGAATTTACGCACATCTCGGAAGTGTGTGGTGTACGCCTGGCTCATGCCGTTTGTCATCGCGTGCGTGCTCGGCACGCTGCCTCTCGCGACCATGGCGAAAATCAGCGCGTCTAAAATGTTCGACGACACGCTCATCAAGGCTGTCGACGACGCCGACTTTGACAGTTTGGTGAAATTCTTCAATATTCTGATGCCGAACGAGGCGCAGAATCTCGTCGAAACTCTTCAATACTATTACGACGAAAGCCGGGACAGCGGTCGAAGGATCGCCGACATCGGTGCGCAAATTGAATTCCGTCTGAAAACGATGGTCGGGACGATGTTACCGCTCGGAATAACGGCTTTAACTTTACCCCTTTCTATCGAGAAAGCCGCGGTTTCGTGCAAAGAGATGTTTCCATCCGCGGTGTGGATCGGGTGGATCACGCGCATCATGCCGATGTTCTACATGCCTTGGGCCGTCGCGGTGTTTTGCGCGGTGTGTCAGATTTTCGCCGGTCCCTTGATTACGGGCGCGATAATGGCCGTGCTCCTTGTCAAAGTCATTTCTTTTACGGCCAATGCGGGCGCGCACACGAGCTCGCACGCGACGCACGAAGAGTACAGGCTGGCGAGAAAACCCACGAAGCGCGTGCTCTCGACTCTCATGTTGTTGCAAGGGGGGGCTGTCGCATGCATCGTCACGGCGGTACTCACGGACAAATATTTAAAGAGCATCGGTATCGTGGCCCTGATCGGTGAGAAGCTCGATACGAGCGCGCTGAAAGCTGAAACCGCGCATCTGATCATCTCCATTATGATCGCCACGCTCGCGAAGTCGTCGAACGCCATCGTCATGTTCAACGACATCTTCACCGGCATGATCGCAGCCGTAGCTGCGATGCCGCCGTGCAAAGAAGACAATGAAAACGCGCTCGCGCTTAACAAGATGTTATCGGGCGATGAAACCGCTCCGGCGTCGGCTATTTAAAGCTGTCAGAGCGGCTGGCGGCTCCCAGTTGAGTCTTTGAAAACGGAGCAGTCTACGATTTCCTCGTCAGACACGCCGGAGCTACGGCGGACCCGACCCGACGATTACCGTCTACCTGTACCTCGTCAACGCGAATGATCGATAAAACGAAACGTCTTAAATAACATGTACCAGTATTACGTTTACTCTCTGTCGAGCTCGGCGAGCGAGATGAACCCCGACGCCCCCGCGTCAGCGTCTGGGTGATCGTCGTCGACGCCGTAGCCACCCCAGTGTTCGCGTGGAGTTCTATCCGGCGTCGCGCGCGTGGCCGACTTGTTTTTCGTCGATTTTGACGCGCTATACAGTCGCTCGAGCACGACGTCTCTCGGAGTCTCACGTTGTCGAGAAACGAGACGCGGCGTAAACGGGCGGCGTTCGTCATCGGCGTCACGCTCATGTTTTGTTGACGGCGCGAAGTCCTCGCGTGACTTTTTGAGCGCCATGCGCTTCTTCAGTGCCATGCGTAGCGACCTTTGATCCAACACTGGCGTGAAAGTCGCCCCGTGCAATTCTTCCTGCTCCTTCTTCGCCTTGGCGCTACGGATTTTCTCTTCTCTGCGATCGTTCCACGCCTGAAGGTCTTCAAGCGTTCTATGCGTCTGCGCCGCTCGGTTCGTCATGGGCACGCGCTCTCCAGAAACATCAACCATTTCTTTGGCTCGTTTTTCTTCTTCGGCTTCCCGACGTCGTTGCTCCGCGCGTTCCGCCGCCTTTGACGCAAATCTCTGTTGGCGCGAAGAAAAGTCGGGCATCTTCGCTGTGAGTTCCCGAGTCTTCTTACCGATGTGCGCCGACACACTCCGCATCGCGAGTCGACGTGCGCTCGCCTCCGCCGCCTTTCGTGCTTCTTCTTGCTGCTTGCGGCTAGCCTCGCCGCGCGCGCGCAGCGACTCGACGCTTTCCATAATCTGTCGACCCGTCAAATTTGCTTTTCGGGTTGCGGCGAGTTCGGCTTGACGTATCTCTTCCATTCGCGCCGACTCGCGCGCTTGTCTAAGAATCCACTCGCGGAGCAAACGATCTTCGACCGTTTCTCCATCGGTTCTCCGGCGCGGCTTTGGCTTTTTCGATTCGTCAGTCGCGCCGGCGATGGACGAAAGCGCCGACTTGCTCTTCGAACGAAGTGACGAAGACTTCGTCGCGCGAGCAGCGTCTCTCATCGTACTAGTTGCAGTTGTCGCAGACTCCATTCTACCTCCGTCATCGGGCTGCGGCGTGTTTGGCGCCGTCTGAGCGCCCCCAGACGCCGTTCTCGCCAAGAGCGTCGTCGCGGTCGGAGGCGGTGATAACGGCTGCGCGGTGAGCGTTCCATTCGCACTCATGGGCGTTGACGCGTGTAACACCTCTGAATCTCCCGTCGTCGCCGTCGCGCTCGACCCCGTGAGCACGTACCGCGCCGCTTCCAACGCGGCGCCCGCGTTCGACGTCCCTACTTCCTCTAACCCGAACGCCGTCGTCAAGCGAATCAACTCAAAGATATCACCGTCGCTCAGCGTGTTCTTCTTCAGCCCGTTCTCCACGTGTGCTTCTAAGCGTGCGAATATCTCCTCACGCTTGTCCTCGCCCCCTTCGTCGCCGACGAATCGTTCGCCTTCGAACGAGTTCGTTCGCAAGCTCGCGAGGACGTGTCGCACGGGCGATAACAGCGCCTGCGACACCGATCGAGGCGGCGAAGTCATCGCCGCGGTCGCGCGCGCTCGACGCTCCCGCGGTCGACGACCGAGCGCGCGCGTCCGAATGACGATCGCGCGTCGTTCGAGGCGAACGACCACCGCGCGGGTGGATGTTTTTGATTAATCAAATCAAACGACGTCGACGCGCGCGAGGACGTTCGACGCGTGACTCCGCGACGCGGCGATCGACGCGCGATGTACGCGCGCGCGAGACGCGCGCTCGCGTCGCGCGCGTCGGCGTGTTGGCCGCGCGACGCCGTCGCATCGACGTCCTTCGCGCGCGCACCGTCAGCACAATCAGCGCGCGCAAAGTCGTTAGGACGAGGACGGGCGTGCGCCGCGCGGAATGTACCGACGTGGGCGACGTGCGACCCAGAGGCGATGTCGCGGCGCACCGGCGGACCGGCGACGTGCGCGAATCTCATAAACGGCACCTGGCGCGCACCGTCAACGGGGGAGACGACTGAACGCGTGGTGGACCCGATGGCGAAGGACGACGTCGTCGTCGTCGCGCCGAAGACGAACACCGAAGGCGAGATTGCCGAAGTCGCGCGATCGTTGGCGTCGTGCCCGAAGAGCGGGTTGCATAATCCATTCAAGGCGCCTGAACGCTACCTGAAGTACGGTGAAGTCAGCGCGAAGTTGGCGGAGGAGATGCGCAAACCGGCCGTGGAGGAATTCTTCGCGCGACTCATTCAACGCGTGGCGCCGAAATCCCACGCTCAAGCTCTCGCTGAGGTCGTAGTGACGCGAAAGTTTTTGGAAAACTTCGCAGGCGACAACGTACGTTTTCTGGCGCGAGGATTTTCCGTTTCCGGAGACCATCTCGGCCAAACGTCGCACGGGTTGCGATGGCCGTACGGACCGGTTTCCGTCATCACGCCTTTCAACTTTCCCTTGGAGATTCCCGTGTTGCAACTCATGGGCGCGCTTTTCATGGGGAACAAGGCGTTGGTAAAATCTGATACGAAAGTTTCCATCGTGCTCGAGCAGTTCATCAGGCTCATGCTCGAATGCGGGGCCCCGGCGACCGACCTGGATTTCATTAACTGCGATGGCGCGACGATGAACGAAATTTTGCGCAGAGCGAAACCGAAGATGACGCTCTTCACTGGGTCGCAAAAGGTTGCGCACCATCTCACAAAAGAGCTCGACGGCAACGTCAAGCTCGAAGACGCTGGGTTCGATTGGAAGATTCTCGGCCCGGACGTCGGTGACGTTGATTACGTGGCGCACGTTTGCGATCAGGACGCGTACGCGTGCAGCGGTCAAAAGTGTTCGGCGCAATCAATTTTGTTCATGCACGAGAACTGGGTCAAGGCTGGAATTGAAGCGAAGATCGCATCACTCGCGGCGCAGCGCAATCTGAGCGACTTGACGGTTGGCCCCGTGCTCACCGTGACCACGCAAACGATGTTGGATCACGCGAAGAAACTGGCTGAACTCCCCGGCGCTCGCGTCGCCTTCGGCGGAAGAGAGTTGAACGAGGGGGAGCATAATATTCCCTCGCAATACGGCGCCATCGAGCCGACGGCTATCTTTGTCCCGTTAAAAACAATCATGGCGAGCGATGAAAACTTCAAGCTCGCGACGACGGAAATTTTCGGCCCGCTGCAAGTGCTCACGTCTTACTGCGACGACGAAGTCTCGCTCGTGCTCGACGCGTGCGAGAAAATGGACGCACATCTGACCGCCGCGGTGGTGTCGAGCGACGAGTTGTTCGTCCAGCGCGTCCTTGGATCAACTGTAAACGGTACCACGTACGCCGGTCGACGCGCGAGAACGACGGGCGCGCCTCAAAACCATTGGTTCGGTCCCGCCGGCACGCCGCTCGCCGGTGGAATCGGAACCATCGAAGCGATTCGGCTCGTCTGGTCGTGCCATCGCGAGGTCATTTACGACCGCGGTCCTGTGGAAGCCGGGTGGACCACCCCGCCACGCGCCTAGATCGCCGTCACAATTTTGTCTGTGTTGTACTCGATTCGCCCTCGTTGTTTCATTGTCTGTTGTTATTCAGCTGCAACCAAAACTTAAACCGCCAAAACGAGCGACGAGAACGCGGCGCGCGCGCGCGCGCCAGGGTTTGCAGGGATCACCTCGTCTTCACTCAGTCGCGCGTCGACGACGACGAAAGACGCACCGCGCATCGACGATGTCAAGAATGCTCGCAACGCTGCGCACGCTGCATCGCGCGAGCTCGAGCGTGCGCGCGTCCACGTCAACGGCGTCTCCGTCGACGTTCGCACCGTTCGACGGCTGGTTGCACACCGCGCGCGGCGTGCGGAGTTTTCACGCCTCACCGCGCGCGTTCGACGGGAAAGGTGATCAAGCGAGCGAAGACGCGACGTCAACATCTTCTGCGGCGTCTTCGAGCGGTGAACCCGGCGTGAGTCCGCTGCGACAGGCGCCGGCGCCGACCAACGCTTTGCGAGGCGCGTTCATCCCGGGCGCGTTGACGGACGAGGGGATATCCGAGAGCGCGAGTGCGATTCTACGGGGCGCAAAAGGCTCACCGAAGAAGTTTAGCGCGTTTCTCCGCCTCGTCCGCGGGCTTCGCGTCGACGACGCGCTCATCCAGTGCGACATGAGTCCAAAGCGAGTGGCGAAGACTGTAGCGAAGGTGCTCCAGAGCGCCATAGGAAACGCGGTTAACAATCAAGGGCTCGATCGCGAGCGACTAGTAGTGTCGTCCGCGACGGTCGGAAAGGGCGAGTACCTGCGACGGGTTTCCATCCACGGTCGAGGACGCGCAGGCGTCATGCATCGCCCGCGCTCGCACGTCAGAGTCACCGTCGAAGAAACCGACGCGGCGCCGAAGCGGACGGTGGAAGTCTTCGACGACGAAATGCCGTGGGAGCGCAGACGTAGGTTGGGTAGAGCGAAGCAGGCAATCGCCGAAGCAGCTGGAATCGTTTAGTCTTTAATACAACATTTGTTCTAGTACTAGTACTGCGCGCCGAAGTCGCTTTCGCGATTCGCCGCTACGCGATTTCGCCTACGCGACTTCGCCACCAAAGTCCTCGATGAGTGACTTGTTCGTGATCATCGTGAACCCATCGTTGCCGTACGCGTCATCTAGCGCCGCTTTCACCGCCGCTCGCGCAACGTTTTCCAAAGGAACTGGAGCATTTTCGACGAGCGCGCCGCCGCACGCGCGTAAAATCGCTCGCGTCGGGTCCATGACGAGCGACAAAGGAAGCGCTACGCCGCCACCCATTCTGCGCGTCCCGCTCACTGCCGCGGGCTTGAGTATGAACGCACGCCGTCCGTTGCTTTCACTCGCAAATTCGTCTCGCGCGAACGCCTCCACCTGAGCCTTGCCCTCGGCGTAAGACGCGAGACCAGGCACGAATGGCGGAATCGAGGCTCCGACGACGACCAATCTTCGCACGCCCTCTTCCATCGCCGCTCGACCGGGAATCACGTTCGTCGCCCCGTTTGTTCGCACGATTTCTTCAGCTTTGAGCCAAGGAAATGGTAAGCCACCTATCGCGGTGACGACCGCGGTAGCCCCTCGTACGGTTTCTCGACACTGCGCGACGTCGAGCGCGTCGCACTTTACCCAACGCGCGCGCGCCACCCACGGTTCGTCGCGCGCCCAAGACGGAGGTGCGCCCGTGCGAGACGCGCACACGATATCGACGGCATCGCTCGCGTCCGCCTTCGCGTCCGCCTTCGCCGCATCGCTCGACGTCGTTTGCGTCGTCGCCTTGACAGCCGGTGACGTCGTCGCCAGCGTCAGCGCCCTCGCGATGGCGCTCCCCACGTATCCGCTGCCGCCGAACACCACGACGCGTCGAAGCATCGATGGCGTCACCTTCATCGCTCGCGCGTTCGCCCGCGTGTCCTCGCGCGTCGGCGAGCGTCGTCGCAAGACGACGACGCGACACTTTTTGACGCCATGGCTGTGGCGTTCGCGACGACCTCTCTCGCGCGCGACGTCGTGCGCGTCGCGAACGACGCGCGACGTGCGAGTTCATCTTCGTTCGCGTCGACGTCTCCTCGCGCGCGTCGCGCGCGCGCGCACGCGACCGTCGACGACGGTGCGCGATTCGTTCGTCTGTGCGAGGCGGCGGCGGGAGACGGGACGCGAACGCGCGACGATTTAGTCGACATCGGGGGCGTCGAGAGCGAAGAAGGCGTGTGCGGCGTCGTGGCAAAAGTCCACATCCCGGCCGACACGCCCATCATGACGCGCGCGCTGTCGTCGACGGCGTTCGACGCCACGTACGCGCGGAGCGACGACGCTTTCGGCGCAAACGCGGCGATTTCTGCGTACGAAGGCGAAGTACAAAGACTCGTGAGCGATGACGTCCCGATGGCACTCATGTTGGTTTTTGCGAAACGATATCCCGAACGTTCGGCTTTGGGGGCGTACGCGTTGTCGCTCCCGAAAGAGGCGGCGGACACGCCCGCGCTGTACGAGGACGAATCGTTGGAAGCGCTTGTGCCGATGCTCTCGCTCCACTTCGTCGACCAAGTGGACGCGGCGCGACGAGAATTTGCGATGTCATGCGCCGACGCGAGACAGATTGTCGCTAAAATGAGCGACGAGCCGGCGTTGGAGGATCTCGAATTCGCTTGGGCGTGGTCTATGGTGCGCAGTCGAGCGATTACGTTCGCGGTGAAAAAGTCTGGAACGGACGTCATCGAGCGTAAGCGATGTCTCGTACCCGTTTGCGACGTGCTCAATCACTCGCCCACGAGCACGAGCGACGACAGCGACGACGGGCCGAATGTCAGCATCGAATCGAATGACGTCGGCGAATCTATTTGGAAGACGACACGCGACGTAGCGAAAGGTCAAGCTTTGCGCTGGACGTACGGCGAACTGTCGAATGAGGAAATGTGGTTGTGGTACGGATTCGTACCTTCGACGCCGTCGCACGGCGATTGCTCGGTCGTTTTCAACTTACCAGACACTGTGTTCGCGAACGGATTGAACGCCGTAGCGAAGGAAGATAGAGAAGAAACCGCCGCGCTGAGACGCAGACTCCTCGAGCGGTGCGGCGCTTTGGGCTTAAACGAGGGCGAGGAACTATCGTTCGTGCTCACGATGCGAGGGAATCCAAAAGTGCTCGGTGGTATCGCTGGTCTCATGTGTTGCGACGCGGACGAAGTCGTCGCCGTCGCCGCGTCCGCGGTGATCGCATCGAACGGCGGCGGTGACGGCTCGTTGTTTAGTTTCAAGCCGGAAACGCGTCGGCGAGCGGGACGATACGTCGCGTGGTTGCTTACTCAAGTGGAAGCATTCGTCTGTGGTGCCACGGACGCGGAGATTGCCGAGCTCGAGCGAACGGCCGAAGCCGTCGGCGGCGAGTTCGCGGCGCGTTTCCGCACGGCGAAGCGTCTTCGTACCGGAGCGAAGAGCACTTTTGCGGCCGTCCAAGGCGTGCTCACGGAAGAAAGTCTGCTCAAAAACGGATCTTGGATCGATGACGCGACGAAAACGCTAATATCGACGTAACTGGGCGGTGACGCAATAGGGCGCGAAATGTAAAAAATTGTATGTACAGTCGCCTCAAATCACGGCGTCGAGAATGTCTATTTTTCTAGAGCGATAATCGCGGACGAGCCCTTGCGAGTACGCATCTAACACCGCGATACCGGTCTCTATTTTACCCGTCGCGCTTACCATTTTTGTCTTCAACTCTTCCGCGCGCGTTCGTATCGCCGCGATCGCCATCTCTTCGTCGCCACACATTTCGTTGAACAAAAGGAGCATCGAATCACTCACGACGCAGCCTTCGCCGAGATACAAATCTTGAATCACTCGTCGTCGAAGTCCGGATTTCTTATCTAACGTATATTTTCCGTACTTGTCGCACACCATTTTCACCACGCGCTCGCTCTCTCGGTTCCAGATATCGTCCGCGGCGTCGGCGCCGCACAGCTTTCGATACCAATCCAGCGCCTCGCGGCCGTTGTTGAACAGTTTCACTCGGTTGAACGAGTTCCGCCGCGGAAGAAACCCGTAAAATAACGCAAAGTGCCGATCGCACTGTTCACCGTACGACAGAAAAAATTCTTCACCCTTGCGAACGTCTTTCGTGGCGGATATGACGAATACATCGGCGTCGTTCGCCACCCAATCGCAGTTCACGTCTTCGGGGACGCTAGAGTGGTTGATTAAATCCGCCCCGGCCACGAGCGCGCGTCGCGTCGGTCGCCGTCCACGCTCGTCCTCGAGACGAAACGTGCGCGAGTGCACTAACGATACCGCCCATCGCCATTCGTCTTCACTCAGGCTTGAATCGAGCGCGCGTTCGAGAGCGAACGAGTCTTCGATTTGTCGCGCGAACGTCGTCATATCCGCGACGGCTTCGGTGCAATCCCAGACGTCGCGTAACGCCTCGACGCACCGCGCGTCGTTCGCCAGCCCGATCGCCGGTCCATCGCCCATTTGCGGTAAACTCGACACGTAGCGCCGCATGAAATCCGTCGACGCGCGTCGTCGTTCTTCGACGAGTCTTCGCGCCAGTTGCCTCGACCACGGCGCGTCTCCGCTCGGGTCGTCCACCACGGCGTGCGCGTCGAGCGACGCCTCCAACAGCGTCTCCCCGCGTCGCACGTCTCGCGACGCGAATAAACCTCGCACTCCATCCGCGTTCGTCCCGCACGCGCACGTCGTCGCCGCGCCGAGCGTCGCCAAGATGAACTCAACCGACGACGACGCGTTTTCGTTTTCATCGTCCACGCGTCGCGTCGACGTGCTCGCGGGCGACGACGCGGCGCGCGCGACGGCGCGCTGAGAACACCGCGAGCGCGCGTTCGGAGCCGAGACGCGCGCGGCTGGCGACGACGTCGCGATGACGAACATCGCCGGGCGCCGCGCGGCTCGCGCGGCGCTTCGACGACTGCGGCGACGCGCGTCACGCTCGCGCGGGGTCGTCGCGCGGCGTGTGGTGCTTGGTTGGGTATATTACAGTGCTAGTATCGATCGAACTCATCGATCGTCGACGACGCATCGCGGCGACGAGCGAACGCGATCGCGACGGATA
>Ga0209666_1003105_pt1 | contig 12205 bp, 9 predicted proteins | sample SaaInlV_125m_DNA_FD_184679 | JGI IMG/M metagenome (GOLD analysis project Ga0209666, IMG submission 184679) | Marine microbial communities from expanding oxygen minimum zones in the Saanich Inlet - Saanich Inlet SI037_S3LV_10m_DNA (SPAdes)... | ecosystem: Environmental > Aquatic > Marine >...
AAACCTCCGCGAACGAAGGTCGGTCCTTCGGGTCGCGCTCGACGCATTTGCGCACGATCGCCGCCAAACCCGGCGGCGCGTCCGCCGCCGTCTCGAACGCGACGGCGCCGTCGGCGACGCCGACGGCGATTTGCGACGGCGACATCGCCGCGTCTCGGCGCTGCGATCGGTACGGAGGCACGCCGGCGATGAGCTCATCGAGCATCACACCGAACGACCACACGTCGCACGACGCATCGTACGACTCGTGGCGGACAACCTCGGGGGCCATGTACAGGTACGTGCCTGTCTCGCCGGTCCAGTCCGGGTCGCCGGAAGGAGGCGACGGATCGCCGTTTTCGCCATCGCCGTTTTCGCTCGGCGGCTCCGGCGTCGACGCTTCTTCTTCGTCGCGCGCGAGCCCGAAATCAGCCACCACCACGATCGGCGCGTCCTCGAAGCCCCCGGCGAGCGCCGGATCGGAAGCGCCGGCGTCCGTCCCGGGGTGCGAGGGCGACGGCGCGACCGATCCCGCCTCGCCTTGCCGCCGAATACCCTCGGAGCCCGAAGCGGACGCGTTCTCCGTCCCCGCCGGATGCGACGCCGCCTTGGCGTCCAGCACGAACACGTTCCCCGGCTTCAGGTCCCTGTGCGCGAGCCTCGGCGTGCCGGTCTGCAGGTAGCACATCGCGCCGGCCACCTGCCTGGCGACCGCCAGCCTCTGCGCCAGGGGGGGGACGCCGCTTCCGCGGATCGCGCGCACCACCGGCGGAATGTCATCCGGATCGCCGCGAGGATACAGCCACTGCTTGAGCGTGCCGCCTCGGCACGCGCGCGCGACGATCCAGCAGTCGTCGGGGGGGGACAAACACGCGCCGTAGAAGGGCAAGACGTGCGGATGCCTCGTGCGCGCCAGTGCGCGGACCTCCCGCAGGAAGGAAGTGGCGCGCGAAGGCGTGTCGACGCGGACACGCTTGGCGGCGACGAGCGTGCCGCGCCATCGCGCGAGCGTGATTTCGCCCGAGGATCCTTTTCCGAGAACCGTCCCGACCGCGTCGGACGCGCCGTCCGCGGGATCTGCGGCGGTGGGGGCGCCCGCGGAGGCGCCCGCCTTGGGGGCACCGACCTCGAGCTCGGCAGCGTCGATCAACCAGCCGCCGGCGCGCGCGGCCTCGACGAGCGCGGGCAGGGACGCCCACGGGTCCTCTGGGCTGCCCGAAATCGCGCTCTCGGTCGTCGCCATTGGTGAATTCGCGGTCGAGCTTCTCGGGGTTCGGCGCTCGGGTTCGGAAGCGGAGGATGCGGAGCCGCGAGGTGGCGGTACGCGGTGCTCGCGTCAGGAGTCCGCTCGGGCTCTCGCCGCCAGGCACCCGGGGCGTCGCGCGCGCGACCGGCTCTGCTCTCCCCCCTTCGCGAATCGCTCGTCCGCTTTTTCTCGGCGCGAAAAGAAAATCAGAGACACGCGTCTGCGCGTCGACACGAGACCGATTCCCGAAAGCGTTTTCCGAGACGCCTCGAACGTAACGACCGGTCACCTCAACGCACGTTCACCACGAGACGCGTCACACCGCGCGCGCGCGCCGCACCGCCTGCGCATCCCCGAACCTCGAACCCCCCTTTCCGTCTTCATCACGATGTCGTCCCCCGACGTACAAGACGGCGCCCGCCCCGAGGTCCCGTCGCGCTCCATGAACATGGTCCGCTCGACCAAGTACTCCGCGGAGTCGCCCTACAACGACTCGCCGGGTACGTCTCCCGCACCTCGCGCGCCCCCTCGACGAACGGAACCGCTGACGCCCGCCTCCCGCGCGCCGACAGGAACCGGGCGCACGGGGATGTTCGCCATCCCCCCGAACAACTACGACTTCTACACCGAAGAAGAGAAGTACGTGCTTCCGCGGCGCGGGGACGAGACGCTCCCGGACCTCTCGTCGTGGCTCCGAACGACACAAACGCGGGCGCACGACGTTTCTCGAACGCGAAACCAACACGCGTTTCCCTTACTCGGTCGTTTTCTTTTTTTTTCGCCGCTCTCCCCCGAACGCGCGACAAAAGGCTCTCCCGACCGCCTCCTTCCCGTACGTCCCATTTACGTGTCGTTCTTCTGATATACTGACCCCTGATGAGCCACCCTCCCTAAACCACGCAGGTACAAGCCCATGCACGCCGGCGACTGCGGCGTGTTTTCTGATTGGCAGCCCATGTACGAGCCGAGCACGGTGAAGGCGGACGCCGACCGCCTCGCGGCGTTTAAAAAAGGCGTGCCGTTTGGCGCGGAGAACGAAGGCGCGGTTCCCGAGTACCGCGCCGTCGGTCATTCTTTCGCGGGCGAAGCTGAGCGTTTGAGGGAGAAGTATAAAAGCGCGCCTGTTCTTCGTCTTTTAATCGCCAGCCAGCTGCACCGCGACGAGGAGTTCGGCGGTCCGTTCTGGATCGAGGTCCCGTCGAAGACGCGCGTGTTCGAGTTAAGACGGGTCATCGCGCACACGTGCGGCGTCCTGCCCGGGCTGCAGCGCTTGACGTTCGCGGGGAAGAAGATGGACGACTCCGAGCGCAACCTCGAGCACTACGGGATCAAGTACTGGAACAACAAGTTCCCGGACTGGCCGATCGTCATGCGCAGGTTCTGAGACTACCGAGCGGACGAGACTACGGAAGACGAGAGAGAGCGCGCGTGAACGTCGAGAGTTTTTGGACGCGAAACGCGAAACTTTCGGGTTTGTGCACGAAACGACGCGTCTCGCTCCACCAGTCCACGGTTCGCCGGAAATTGCCCCACTCGAATTCTCACTCACGTGTCGATCTCCGAACGCGCGTGACGACGTCGTTTGAGAGCTGACGTCACGCACATCGCGTCGCGCTCCGTCGTTTCGATGCTGTCTGCCGCGAGCAGCGCTCTGGTGGCGTCCGCGCGACCGGCGTTCCGCGTCTCCCGCAACTCCGCCGCGCGCACCGCGCGTCGCGCGCCCCGCGCGTTCTCGGCCAGCGGCGAGGCCTTCTGGGACAAGATGGTGGCGAAAGCCAGCGGAAAGTCCGGCGTGACCACCGAGACGGCCGTATTCGCCCTCGGATGATTCTGGCACTATTCGGCTTACGTGGATAAGCTGGATGGCGTGGTGTCGCAGCGCGTGGGGTACACGGGCGGCGACTCGGAGAACCCGACGTACGGCACGGTGTGCGGCGGCGACGGACACACCGAGGCTGTGAAGATCGAGTTCGACCCGAACGTGATTTCCTACGAGCAGCTGCTGGACACGTTCTGGGCCGAGCACAACCCGAGCGGCTACAAGCCCAAGGTGCAGTACAAGAGCGCGATTTGGCCGCAGAACGAGGCTCAGGAGGCGGCCGCGCGCGCGTCCAAGAAGGCCATCGAGGACAAGTACAACAAGACTCTGCACACCGACATCGAGCCGCCGAAGACGTGGTGCGTCCCGGAAGGTTTCACGTTTCTCTCTCTTTTTTTGGCGCCGACGACGCCGCGCATCTAAACGCTCGAGTCCGCCCGAGGCTGACACCGCCGCCGTCCCGACGCGCTCCCGCCTGCCCCCTCCGCGTCCTCGCCGCGCAGGTACGACGCCGAAGAGTACCATCAAGACTATATCAAAAAACAAACCCGGCGAGGATGGTAAGGACGCCGAGGATGGAAACGATATCGTCCTCACCGGCGTCTCGCGACGCTCGCGCTCGGTTCGGAGACTGACGACGACACATGAAGGCGACTGGCTCAATGGCGCGGAAAAAGCCGCGCCGTGCCTTTCCGCTCGAAACACCGCCGAAGACCCGAAACCGAGCGACGAGAACGACGCGCGCGGCGACGTATACTTTGTCGAAACGTATTCTTTGTCGAAACTCCTACGCGATCCTACTCTCGTACCGTCACGCCCCCGCGCCCGCCTTCCCCCCCAGCGGCCTGAGCGGCAGCTCTCGCGTCAGCGGCGCGACGTTTTCGCCGCCCTCCGCGCCCCCGGGGAACAGGTTGCTGTCCTTCCCCTTCCCGAACCCCACGAACGTCAGCGACTCGCCCCGCGCCTCCACCACCGCGTACGGTCCGGGGTACCCCTTCTCGGCGACGATGGGCGACTCCATCACCACGTAGTGCGTCCCGCTCGGAGAAGTGTACACGCCGCCGTCGTGCTGGTGCCCCGAGATGACCGCCGCGACGCGGTCGCTCACGCCGGGGTGCTCCAGGACGTCCAGCAGATCCTGGAAGTTCCAAAGCAAAGTGCGCCCGCTGCGCTTGGCGGTGGACTCGGGGTGCACGAGCAGGTGCGAAAACAACACCACGCGCTCATCCGCCGCCGCCGCCTCCTCCAGCTGCTCCTTGACCCAACTCAACTGCGCTTCGCCCACGCCGCCGTTGAAAGGCACCCACCGGCAGTCCAAGCCCTCCAGATCTTTGAAGTACGGAAACGTGCCGGACATGCGCTCCGTCTCGAGGATGTCGGGATTCTCCGCCACGTACTTGTCGCAGTTGGCGTTGTTCGCGCACAGCGTCGCGAGCGCTTCCGCGTCCAGCCCCCGCTCGCGCCCGTTGCGGTAGATGGAGACGTCGTACGAGTCTAGAACCAACACGCGCCACCCTGTGGAGGGCTTGAAGGCGTAGAAAAAGTCACCGTTCGCGTCCGCGCACCGAAACGGAAGCGTCGCGCCGGGCGCGGAGACGCCGTCCCGCAGTTCGTCGCGCGTGAAGTTATACAGCTCGTGGTTCCCGACGGTGAAGTGCCAGTTCTCGCAGCGCGCCTCCGAGAGCACGGACATCACCTCTCCCAGCGCCGACATCGCTTCGTGCTTCGGCTTGAACGCGTCCGCCTCGAAGTCGAACGCGCACTGGTGGTCGATGATGTCGCCGTTGTGCAGCACGAAATCCAGCTCGGGCCGCGAGTTGAAGTACTTCACCGCATCGCCAGCCACGACCAGCGCGTTCCGGTACCGGCGCCACTGCGTGCCCGTGAAGTTGGGCTTGTCGTCCACGTCCACGTACTGGATGTCCGCGAGCAAGCCGAACGTGAACGCGGGGGGGTCAGCCGACGCGGAGGCCATCGTGCCCGAACCGCGGCGGGCGCGCGCGGCCCCGAACGCGAAGACGCGCGATGGGCTGGCGCCGCGGAGGCGGGGCGCGATCGGCCGGGACGGGAACGCCGCCCCGCGGCGCGCGGCGGAGGGGAGCGCGGGAGACGCGCGACGGGTCACGAGACCGGTGCTGGCGCCGCACACGTGGAGAGCGAACGCACGACTCATGCGTCCGCGCGCGCAGCCTTGTGTGGAGCGCGGGTGCCGCCTGCCAGAGCGTATAAACGAAAGTCGTCAGGTTTTGCTCCCCAGCGACGCCGGGCGGGAGCCTCGACAAGTGGCAGAGGTGGCGAATCTTTCACAGCGAGGAACGGTTGAGAACGGTCTCCGCGTTCCCGGTTCGATGATGCGCGCTTCGCGCCGCGCCGTTTCCGTCGATAGTCTACGATACCTACACACGATACCCCACACTGCATGCCTCTCTCCCTACCGCGCCCCTGCGGCGGCGAGCGTCTCGATGGTGCGTTCGATCGCCGCCGCCTCCTCCAGCCGCGCGCGCTCCTGCCTCCTCGCCAGCTCGACGCGCGCGTCCGTCAAACACGCAAGCAACTCGCGGTGCACGTCCTCGGCGGCTTCCAGCTGCGACGCGCTCATCTCGGCCACGCCCAGCCCGAGGAGGTTCCGGAGGCTCACCTTCAGCGCACACGCCGTGGGGTGCCTTTGCTCGAGACGCGCGCGAGCCTCGCTCTCCCACCCGCTCTCGATCGAGAAGGAAGACGAAGACTCCGGAAGCGTAGACGCGTCCGCGGAGAGACTCCGCGGGGCGCGCGGCGCGACCGACGCGGCGGCGGCGCCGCTTCCGGTCGCCACGGCGGCCCACGAGCGCGCCGAGGGGGCGGGGGCGGGGGCCTCCACCTCCAGCCTAGGCTTGGGTTTCGGGTCGGACGCGTACTTCGGGGAGACTCGGGCCGAAGCGGCACCTCGAGAAGGAGACGTCACAGGCGTCACGGGCTCCGGTTCGCGCGAAACGGCGTTTTTTTCGGCGTCTTTTTCGCCGTTTTCCGTCGAGACGGAAATCTCGTTCGACTCGCCGTCGCGCGCCGCGAACGCCGCCGCCCACCCCGGCGCGATGGCCAACGTTACGTCCCTGGTGGTCTCCTCCGCGTTCGCTTCTTTTTCTGTGGTCGGCGCCGTCGGCGGTTTCTCTTTCTTCTTCTTGGCTTTGCGCTTCTCCGCGGACTTTCCCGGAGGTGGTCTCGTGGTCTCGGGGTCCTCCTCTTCGAGCGCCGCCGCCGCCGCCGCCGCCGCCGCCTCGGCGTCCCGCATCGCCGCGCGCAACGCCGCCGCCGGCTCGGGGTGCCCCTCCCGCTCCGCCACCGCCGCGGGCTCGAAGCCCCTGTTTTCCCTGGCGAAAGGGTTCGCACCCGCCTCGAGCAACGCCGCGACGCAGCCGACCGAAGCGCACGCGGCGTAGTGGAGCGCGGTGCGCCCGAGCCGATCGGGCGCGTCGACGACGACGTCCGCCGGTTTTTTCTTCGATCGCCGCGCGAGCACCAATTCCACGCATTCTCGCGCGCCGCTGGACGCGGCGAGGTGCAGGGGGGTGGACCTCGCCTCGTTCACCGCGTCCAGCCTCGCGCCGGCGGCCAGGAGCGCGGCGGCGGCGTCCACGCGCGCGCGCGCGAGCGCGTGCATCAACGGCGTGTCTCGGTTCTTGTTCCGCGCGTCGACGTGCCACGCGGAGGCGCCGGAGACGTCGCGCGCCGGGCGCTTGGCGTCGGGCAAAAGCGCTCGGAGCACGGCGACATCCCCAGTGGCCGCCGCGATGTGAAGCGCGGTGTTCTCGGTGTTGGGCGAGCGCACCGCGCCGAGGTCGCCGCACGCATCGCGCGCGCGGATCACCTCCGCGACATCGCCGCGCTTCGCCGCGGCTATCAGCGGGTGGTCCATCCGTGGTCCATCCAGCGGGCGCCGGCGAGAACAATGAACGCTCGTCGTGGTGCCGAGCACGCAAAAAGCGCCTGCGAAGATCTCCAGTGCAGCTTTTTTTTCGTAAACGACGCCGCGGGCAAACCGCGCCGACGCTTCACCGTGGACGCGTGTACGAGACGATGCGAGCGCGTTCGTCCGCGAGTGACCCTTACGTTGCGTGTATGCGGTTGATTATTAAAAGCGGTTATTAAAAGCGCTCGACGCGCTCGACGACGCGCCGCCGTCCTTTTCCCCTCGGCGCTCATTCTCTCACGCCTCCTTCGCCTCCGCCGCCGCCGCCGCCGCCAGCGCGGCGTCCCTTTTCTGTTTGTTGCTCGCGAGCGTGTAGAGGAAGGTGCCGGCGATCGCGACGACGGCGCTCGCCTGGCCGAGCGGCGTGATGGGGTTTCTGAACACCGCGACGGAGGCGAGGATGATCACGACGCGCTTCACCGTGTTGGCCACGGAGTGCGACAGCGGCGAGAGCTCGCCCAGCGCCTGGTACGACGTCTGGTTATACAAGTGGTAGAACATCGAGCCGGTGACGAGGTACGCCAGGAACCCAGCCTGCAGCCCGAAGAGCGTGATGCCCTTCTCCGCCATGAGCGCGGGCGCGGCGGCGAGCGCCGCGGGCATCTGCGCGCCCTCCGCGATGAGCGACATCGGGAGCTGCATGATCCCCGACACGATGGCGATGCCGCCGTACAGGTTGATCCCGGACAGGCCCGTCGTCTCCTGCAGGTCCTTGCTGGTCACGCCGCGCAGCGCGGAGGCGATGTTGGAGGTCATCGCGCACAGGAACGCCGCCATGGAGAAGTTGAGCTCGGAGGTGGACCCGACGGCGACGCCGCCCACGATGGGGATGAGCGTCAGCCACACCAGCTTGCTGTACTTGCGCCCGAAGAAGAGCGAGAGCAGGATCACCGAGCACGCCGGTTCGCCAGCCTTCACCACCTGCATGAAGGACACCGAGCCCAGCTTGTACGAGGCGCACGCGGAGACGTGCGCGATCAGGTGCAGCGCCGAGGTGGGGATCAGCGCCTTGAACATCTCCTTCGTGAACCCGCCCTCGGGGGGCTTGAACAGGCGGAGCTTCCACATGATGCACATGAACACCGCGCCCACGGCGATCTGCACCCAGGAGAGAACCCAGGGGTACGGGAACACCGACAGCGTCTTCTTGTTCATGATGGCTGCGGGGAAACGAAAGCGGGGGCGCGATCGGGAGGCATCGACGGTCAGCACGCGGGTGGGGGACGGTACGTCGACGGCCGGAACCCGAATCCTGGATGTCTCGCCATCCGATTTTCCGTGAAGAGTCAGCACGCACCGAACACGGCGTTGAGAAAGTACCAGCCGAAGATGTACGAGGCGATGCGCAGCGTCTTGCCGACGTCCTTCTCCTCGTCGTCCGCGGCGGGCGCTTCCGCGGCGGCGGCTCTCGCGACGACGGTCGGGGCCTTGGGCGCGGGCATCCTCGTCGCCCACCCGCCGACGACGGGGGAGGCGAGCGTCGTTGTACCCTTAACGCCACCGAAGGAGGCGGCGGAACGAGGGTTCGTCGCGATCGAGGGCGCGACCCCCGCGCGGCATCGAGCCGGGGAGGACCGGGCGGACGCCGTCCTCGTCAGAGGGGCGACCCGGAGGGCGGAAACGACGCCGATGGCGGCCATGACGAGCTCAGAGTCGTGCGGCGAGCTTCGACGCGCGCGACGAAGTCGACGAGGCGCGATCGTCGGCTCGACCAACGATAACGTCTTCAAAAGCGCAGAGATTTTTTTGACGATTTACCTTTTCGGATATCTATGATAAACCGAGGTTTGACCGACGAAACCCGAAACGCGAAGGGCGATCCTCGACCGGCGTTCGCTTTGAAAACACACCCGTCGACCCTTTTCCCTTTTCCCTTTTTCGCCTCGTCACAGCTCGCCGTAGCGTTCGCGAAACTCGCGGCTTCGCGCGCGAGCGGCGGCGCTCTCGCGCTTGCGTTCGTGCGGGTCCCCGAAGGGGCGCCAGCCGTGCACTTCGGGGAAAAACTCGCGCTCCACCTCCTCCCACAGCGTCGTGTCGCCGGGCGCGTCCCCGTCCCGGGGCTCGCCCAGCCCGAGCCCGAGGTCGTACGCCTCGCGCGCCTCCGGGTCGCCCAGAACCTGGTACGCCTCCGCCACGCGCTGGAACGCGCGCTGCGACCCGCTCGGCTTGTCCGGGTGCGAGCTGAGACTCGCGCGCCTGTACCGGCTCTTCAGCTCCGACTCCGTGAAGTCCGCGGGGAGATCAAGCACCAGGTACAGGTCGCTCCGGTCCGCGACGTCGTCTTTGCCCAACACCGCCGCCGCCGCCGAAGACGACGACGACGCGTCAGTCGACGCGTCAGTCGCCTCCTCGGCGTCCGCGAGCGCGCCGAGTCGCGCCGCCGCCTCGACCACCGCCCGCGTCGCGGCCGCGGCGTCTTCTTCCCGCTCGAAAGACGAAGAGTGTGTCTCGAGACGCGTCGACATGGCACGCGCGAGGCTTTCGACGCGCCGCGTCGCGACGCGCCACGCGGTTTCGCAGTACGAAGCGCACGAAGGACCGTCGCCGTGCGCGCATCCGAAGCGCGCGCCGTGCGTGGCGTTCCCGCTCGCCTCTTTAAGGACGCGCGCGTCCTCGGAGCCATTGGGGCCGTCGTTGAAGTCGAGCGCTTCGAACCCCCCGTGTGCCTCGAGCGTCTCGCGCGCGAACCCGGTCGAGGATGCCTCCGCCGCGAACGCGGAGGCGTCGCGCAACGCGAACGAACACTCGCAAAAGCCGGATTGGCCGTTCTTCGTGGACTCCAGGCACGAAGCGTCCTTCTCCTCCTCGCGCTCGCCGTCCGCCGAGCACGAGCCCGTCTGCCGCCACGCCCGGCAGAACCTCGTGGCGCCCCTCGCCAGACGCGTCTCCAGCTCCGCGCGGCGGACCGCGCGCGCCCACTCGCGCGTGCGCTCCACGGCGCGCGCCTCGCCGCGTAGCTCGCGAGCGCGCGCGCGCGTCATCCACCGCTGCAAGTCCGGAAACGCGCGGTCCGCGCACGCCAGGCGCTCGAACCCGTCGAACGCGTCCGAGAACTTTCCGGCATCCAGCGACGCGAGCGCGGACTCGAAGAGCGCGTCCGCGAAGTTCGGCGCGGTCGCCAGCGCGTCGCGCAGCGCGCCGGCGGACTCGGCCAGCCGCCCGACGCGGCGCAAGGAGGCGCCGCGGCGAAACGAGAGGATCGAACGCGTCCACGCCGCGACGCGCGCGTCGGGGTGGTCGCGTGCTCTTGTCGTTTCAAACTCGATCCCTGGAGGCCCCGCCTGTTCCATCGCGGCGGCGTACGCCTCCGCCGCGGCATCGTGGTCCTCCTCCGCCGCGCGCGCATCAGCCGCGTGCGCCACGCGCGCCGCCTCCGCGAGCGCCGCCTCCGGGGGCGAGGTTTCCACGACGGCGAACGCGTCTCGCGGCGGCGTCGGCGGGTGGCAGTTGAGCGCGCGGTTGACTTGGTTGTCGTGCCTCCGCTGCTGCCGCGCCAGCTGCGCTAACATGTCCTCGCTCAGCACCGCGATGAGCTGCCAAGGCAGCTCGTCGAACTCGTCGTCCGCCGCGCTCTGCGTCTTGGACGAACGCTCCACGCGCGACTCGGCCGTCTCGTGCGACTTCGGGTCTTCGTCAGACGAGTACGCGTCCGACGCCCGCGCGTTTCCACCGCGCCACTTCCCGAACCAGCCGCTCGCGTCCTTCGCCGGCGCGCGCGCCGCGCGGACGTGCGTCCACCTGTCGCCCGCCGGCGGAATCAACGCGTTCTCGAACAGCGCGACGCGGTCGTGGCCCGCGGCGTCCATGAACACCCACTCCATCGCGTCCGGCTCGCGCGGGGACTCCGCGAACGCCAGCGAGTACCCGGACGCCGCGTGCAGATACAGCAGCGAAAACTTTTTTTTGGCCGTCGCCAGGCTCTCGGGGAGCGTCTCCGTCCGCGCGTACAGGCCGTTCATGGCCTCGTCCTTGCTTCCCCCCACGAAGAAGCCCACCGCGGGGTCGTTCACGCGCATGTACCGCGTCGGACCGCGGCGTCCCCCGCCGCCCCCGCCGCTGAAGGGCGCCATCGCCCCGGGACCGACCAACCCGCTCGACGCGTCCGACGAACCGATCGCGCACCACAAGAGCAGCGCCACGCGCAGAAGGGCGCGGCGGACGCGCATGGTCGCGCCGCCGCGCCGAGACGCACGACGGGTCGCGCGGCGGATCGACGAGGCCCGGGTTCGGCGCGAGCGGGAGTGGACCGGGGGAGTGGGCGCCCGACGCCGCGTTCGGGCGGCACAGAAAACGCATCTCGTTTTCCTGAGCGTGCGTGCGTGTCACAGGTCTCGGGGCAGGCCGTTGCCGTCGCACTCGGGCGCTTGCCCCGCCTTGATTCCAGATGCCAAACACCATTCTTGCGCAACCGAATCTCGACCGGCGAAAGAATCAACCGACCGACATTGGGCGATCGAGACGAGTCGTGATTCGAGAAAAAAAAACGCGGGCAATTTCGCACGTGGATGGCACGTGTTGAAACGAGCGTCTCTGGTTGGCGTTCAAAACAAGAACAATTTGCGGTCGGGCGATGAAGCGTCGCCCGCTGGCATTCCGAACAGCACGGGCGCGTGGAGACGCGCGTCCGTGACCATGGAGGTGTACGCGGTGACGCGCGAGTTCACCGAGTGGGGCAAGGGGATCTACAACCGCCTGCCCTCGGCGGTCCGGAACTCCCTGCGGTCCTCGGGCATATGCCACTTCCTCGTGGTCATCCGCGAGCGCGACACGAACACCATCACGTCCTTCGACTTCGGGCCGATCGGCGGCGACGTCGCGGGCCTGCCCGGGCTCCGCTCGGCGCTCAGCTCCGAGCTCGACCTGAGCAACCTGAACAATAGACGGCGCGATACGATGGACATGAGCTCGGTGGCGCGCGAGCTCCCGAGCCTGCGACGCTCCAAGTCCGACTCCGCGCTCCTGGACACGGCGGCGCGATCGACGGCTCAAGAAAGTTCCGAGGCCGCGGGCGGCGAGCGAGCCGCGTCGTGCGCGGGCTCGTCGGACGACGAGGCGTCGTTCAGCGCGGCTGACGCCTCGCGTCGGCTCGAGTCGCCCGCGCCGCTCGCCTCGGCGTCCGCCTCGGCGTCCCCGAAGGGCAGGTTCCACCGCGTGGCCTCCACCTCGGTCATCGCCTCGCAGACCGAGCCCACGAGATCGCGCTGGTCCAGGC
>Ga0209666_1003107_pt1 | contig 12204 bp, 4 predicted proteins | sample SaaInlV_125m_DNA_FD_184679 | JGI IMG/M metagenome (GOLD analysis project Ga0209666, IMG submission 184679) | Marine microbial communities from expanding oxygen minimum zones in the Saanich Inlet - Saanich Inlet SI037_S3LV_10m_DNA (SPAdes)... | ecosystem: Environmental > Aquatic > Marine >...
AAGAGGATCGCGCTTTAGGTGCGAAGATTGGGCGGACCCGCCCAGGACACTGTTGTGCTGAAAGTGCGTCCGCCAAAGCTCCGCATAAATTGAACACAGTGATGTTCCCTAAAAGTCTCACATTCTTTACCGGGCGGTTTGCCTCGCTTGAAAGGGTCATGTCAGCTCGAATGGCACTCATATGATTAAGACTTGGTGATAATGATTTGGAACGACCAGTTCTCCCGACCAGGGTCGCGAATGAGATTGACGCATTCACAAACAGCTGTGCACTGACAGATTCTCCAAGCTTTCCGAGCCCCCCAAAGATTATTCCCACCGACGTAGTGATCGTTTTAGATGTCTTAATCAGCCTACATCTATCGAAGAATTTTGGATACATAATCACGTTCTTGATTGCGGCGTTTAGGCTTGTTTTTGCATTTTCTCGATGCATCATATTCAGCCTCATTAGCGCCGCTAAATGTATTGAACCGTGTGAGCATGTCTCCCGAAGCAGTGGATCACTCGACAGGGCATGTCGTGTATCCAATTGCACTGCGTTTGAATCGACGTGCAGAGAAAACCCGCTTCTATACTCGTGCCACAATGATCGAGCAGTGCCATGCAGGACCTCCCCAGATTCACCTGTTGCAACAAGCTCGAAGGTGCTGTCATTTGAGACTGTCAATGCTAGAAATGCCAACGTATTGCGATGAGGTAATTTTCTTGTGAAAATGTCGGGACATACTCGAAAGGTACTTGGGGTCGCTGTATATTTAGCAAATTTGGAGGGCCTTGTAAGCCTATCGATTGCATAAACAGAATGATTCATACATTGTGACAGGCGTGAAGGTAACTTCCCATACGCGTCTTTCCTCATACGAGGTTGTGTAACTCGGAGTTGGAAAATACGGACACCGAGCGTGCCATGATGATTGTCCGCGGATTTCCCAGCCTCATAATTGCTTGCGGAGCACCATGCAAAATATGGATAGGTTGACCGCTGTGAAATGCGAAAGGCTTTGATTGCGACTGGAATTCGTGCCATTCTATCACGAAATTGAGCTCCTGTGCCTTCAGGGAGATGGATGAGTGAGTCCAGAGAGCCGGGGTCCATGATTGTGCTTTCGGGCTGCGATGTCGTAAAGTTTGCCCTAGTAATCACAGCGCACAAAGGCACATTGGTGCATATGTTATCATCCCATTTTGTCATATGTTTTAGAATGTCGTCGCAGGACACAACAGCAGCGACAGGTGTGTCGTGCACAGTACAATCAAGATGTGAATGAGTGCTCGCCCCATGGTTCGAAGACTCTATCTGAATCCTGCCAGTCTTGTAACAAACATACACGTTTGTCGTCCTGAATTTCTCATCAGCATGGCTCAATATCATCGGGCATGGAATAGTCGAGTGACACACGGTTGCAGAATGACTATTTCGGTTCTGCTTGGAAAGGATGCTAATTGCAGTTTCGATATATGCTGCGACTGGGCAAAGTATCCGCCCATATACGACATGATCTTTCAACCTTGCAATTTCTGGCGACATTTGCATATGGTATAAAATCGAAGACCGTTGTCGCACATCATTTGTAATGCACCTCTTCAACCATACATGACAACAAGGTTGGCGCCAGTGTGACTTTTGATTAAGCAAAATATTGTATACATCTTGGCATTTAGACAATAAATTATCAGCAGCCATCAGGGATGAATTGGCGTTAGTGCCCTGGAACGCAAAGGCGCTCACAGAAGAGTAACCTGAATTTTCTGCATGTTCCGCGAGCTGTTTAGAGAGGGAAATGAGAGATCCCATTGTTTTAGAAAGAGTCAACTTTAACGCTGTTGTCACATGTGTACTTGGACCTCGAAGCTGTGTTAAGGGAAGCCTCCACAGCAAATTTAATTCATTCATGGCTGCAAATTGCCCCAAGATCCCAGCGGCCGGCTCTGCATGTCCGGAGATACATTTGCGTGCCGCTAGTTCTAGTGGTCTGATCCTAGCAGGAGAGTCGCAGTAAAACGCAGCAACTGCTGCATTAACTTCAATAGGATCTCCAAGTGCTGTTCCTGTGCCGTGCGTCTGCAAGGTTGAAAACTGCAAAGGGTCAACGCCACAGATGAGTAAACAACTGCGAATAGCATCTTGCTGTGCGGGGCCGTTTGGTGCAGTTAATGCACTACTTCGTCCGTCTTGATTCGAGGAGATCGCTATAATTTGAATGCCCCTTTGGGGACTGCTGACATCATGAGTACAGACGTTTAATGCATTTCCGCACAAATGTAAAACTCCGCTAGCTTCGGAACGCACATATCCGTCTGCAGCTCTATCAAAAGTCTTACACCGTCCATCACGTGATACCATGCGAGCTGCGTTGCACGCGAGGGACCATAGAACACAGAGCGTTAGATTTATTCCGCAGGCGAAAGCACATGGTTGTGTTCTTGAGAATTTATCAATCAAATTCATGTCATTGAGTGTCCAAGATCTTGCAAACATGCATGCCACAAGTGATGATGAGCATGCTGTGTCGATTGCACTCGCAGCACCTCCTAGGCCTAAGACGAAGGCAACCCTTCCAGCAGTCACAGAAAGATGGGATCCAGTAGCGTAGTGCGGTCCTAATTCGGATGAATTTATTTGAAGAGTTACTGGATACTCAACCCGCGACATCCCAACAAAAGTTGCCCAATACTTTGAATTTTGGCAACGAAATGCAGTTGAGGCCATATTCCATAACGAAATTGTTGACGCGAGAATCAGCCGTTGTTGCGGATCCAAACTGACTGCCTCTGCGTCGCCCATTCCAGCAAGGTACGTGTCAAAGGTAGATATATTAGGAAGCATGCCCCCAAAATTTGGTGGCGCTTGACCGATATCTTTAGAACACAAGAAATTAAGATCCCAGCGTGACAGTGGCACAACTGATAGACTTTCCAAGGTGAGTCTTTCGTCGGATAAAACCTCGATTTGAGATCCTGGGGCCCTACACTCAGCCCCATGAATGTAACAAATGATGTCTAGCTTATCGATGCCAGTGGGTGGCCTTATACCTCCAGGTTCACAGATTGAGTTCTTGCTGTCTTCCAGATTAGGAGCTTCGGTGAAAATGGAACCTATGATGAATGATTTTATCGCATTTACGGATGGGTAATCAAACGCGATAGTCGCTGGGATAGGCCTAGTCATTGCAATTTCTTCAAGGTCTCGAGCCAGTGTCTCTTGTAGTTGCACAGCTCCAAGAGAGCTGAGCCCTGCGTGCATTAGGGGCATGGATTCGTCGAAAGGCAAATTTCCATCTTGCAGTGCCAAATCCAAGGCGAATGCGATCGCACTGTCAACTACCCGGGAAACTGCTTCCTCTGACATTTTCACTGGATAAATGATATCGTATATCTGTTCTGCAATTCCTCGAATAGTTGAAGAATCGAATTTAAGTGTTGCGGGCAATGATACCCCAATTTTTACTTCCAGCTCAGCCTTCAATCGCGTTAAGGTTTTCATCGTCAATCCGGCGTTCATCAGAGGGACCGAACCCTCCGCAATAAGGGAGTACTTCTGGGGACAGATGTGATGGATAGTGAGACGGACTGCAGCGAGCACGTTGTCATACTTCTTCGAGATTCCAGCAATACTTCCACTGGAATCTGATGTAAGCTGGTTGGCTCTGTCAGGAACGCAATCAAAAGTTCCAGCATCCACCCTGGTAAATTTGGAAACCTTGAACAATTCACCAACAGCTGCCCTTTTTGTGATTGAAAATGCGGCTTGTATGTTAGCGCGAGTCCTTAGGTCAGACACAATACAAACTTTTGCATTCGTGCCAAAGTGGTAATGTGACATAAAAATATCGTGGGTTTCGTGCGATGTAGTGTTCAATTCAACAATCATGGTCATATCTTTGCACGCAGGACTCGCAATTACCGAGGCCGCGTGAGCAAATGCATCGAGCAGATGACCGCCAAGGAGAACGATATGCGCAAATCCATGATTCATAGGTGTTACAGAATGACGCATTGATGCACGTCGGTGCGTTGAAAAAGCCGCTTTTGTTGAGCAACTTAATCCAGTCAGACTTTCGAATGGAGTTGAGTTACTTCGACTCAATGTTGAGATGTCTTGGCATTGTTCCCGCAGTGATTGTTTCATTATCTTGCCATTCGCACTCGTTGGGAGCTCTTTAACAATAAATACAGTGGAGGGAACCTTATACCGGCTTAATCTCCTACGACAATGGGTGATTATTTCAGTTTGGTCATGGATTGCATCTGGTCGAATCGATACTGCAGCTTGCACCACCTCACCCATAACTGGATGAAAGCTTCCAAACACTGCGGCTTGCTGAACAGCTGGATGTGCAAATAACGCTCCCTCGACCTGTGATGGATGTAAAAATTAGAAGGTTCCAAGAACTGTATCGAAAAAACTGATCATACCTCGGCACAGTAAACATTTTCCCCCCCGCAGAGAATCATGTCCTTTGCTCGGTCAACAATGGTGATGTAACCATTGCTCTCGACGGTGGCAAGGTCACCAGTGCGAAACCAGCCGCAATCGTCGAAGTAATCTAGTTGTGCATCTGAATTGTGCAAATATCCTTTAAATATTGTCGGACCGCGTACTCGCACCTCCCCAATGCAGGGGGCACGGCTCACGTGTTCCACGTCAACATTGCGTGTATTTATAACAGCGCCCGTTTTTACATCGACGATTTTCATGTCCATGAGGCAAAATGGCCGGCCGCTGGTTTGCATAGCAGCGAGGCAGCCGTCATAATTATTTGATCGCAAGAGCTCACGGTCAATTATTGACATGCTTATTTTGCCGCAGCACTCAGTCATGCCATAACTAATGAAAAATTCGCATCCGAAAATTGAAAAAGCTCTGGTGACAGATGCAGGGGCGAGTGGGCATCCACCGCACGAAAGCACTCGTAAGCTTGAAAGATCGAAATGATGCGTTGACGAATTTGTGCAAATAATGGCCACCATTGTAGACGCCATATTTGTGCTAGTCACGCCTTCGCGCTCAATGGTGCACAGAGCATTAGACACTTCAAAGCGTTCGGCTATAATATGTCTACCCCCAACGAGTGTCACACCATAAATTGCAAATGCGTCTACAAGATGAAACATGGGAGCAATATGGAGCCAAATATCGTTGTTGTTGAGGAGCATTTCTGCACAAGTAGCCACCGCATGCCTTGCAACCACAGCATGTGTCAAGTTTACGCCCTTCGGTTTTCCACTGGTACCACTAGTATAGTATATATGCGCGGACATTTCCAGGGAGACTGACTTGGAAGAAATATTAACATGGGCATCACTGAAAGCAAGGATTTCTGTCCACCTCAGCTTGAATCCTCTTCTTATCCATCCTCTCATTTGGTCCGCATAATCTGTGATGCTTCCATATGACATACAGTTGATGCTGACGAGCGGCAGCGTGTACATTTTCAATTGATCGTCCTGCAGTGTCTCCTGCAAGACATCTGTATGTGTCAAAGGATTTCCTACAATCGTTATTGCGCCGCTTTCAGCAAGAATCAGCGCCATTTCCTTCGCAACGAGTTGCGTGTTAAGGTTAAGCAATTGCGCGCCGATTGCTGCACAAGCGTAGTGAAGCACCATGACTTCGTGACTATTTCTCATCAGTACAGCGACAACATTACCGGGTCTGACATTGAAGTCACGGCGAAGACACTGAGCCACAAGTGCGGAACATGTTGCCAAATGCGGATAGGAAAATGTGACAGGATTTGGACTGCGTTCCATGCTGGTCTGCACATCAACTACTGCAACAGGACATGGTGCCGCGGGGTAGTCCGTTGCAGCTCGGGATAGAAAACACGAAACGTTAAAGATAGATTCGAGTCCCACGCCAAGAACTGAGGCGAGCCGTGTACAACGCAGTCTTTCTCGAATTGACAAATGGGCATCTTCGTATTCGGTGTACTTCAAACATTCCGTTTGCCAAACATATGAGTCGCAATTAGTTTTGTCAACGACCTCGGACTTCTTTGTCTCGAAGTCAACAGATCCATCTTTGTCAATTTGTCGATGTGATACTTCTCGATGATTTGTCGATACGATCCGTTGCGTACTTTTAGTGCCCACCTTGTATGAGGAACCATAGCCGAACAACCAGTTTGCAGCCTTGACCAAAGAAGATACTTGCCTCGGTTTGCGATTTCGTCGGTGTCCGCTAGCAGCAAAACCACATCCCTTGGGCGTAATCTGGCGACACGGAGAGGAAAGTTGATGGACGAGGCACGATTAGGGCTCGTTCTGTGAGCATGCGAGGCAGAATGAACGAGACAGCCGATATGCCGTGAACAAGGAAGTATAAGGCTCACGTCTGTGTCGGACAAAGACAGTTGAGGCGTGCTCGATGCTTGATTATTTCCGAGGCACTCGATCGCTATCTGTGAAATCTTATCGCTGCCGGTTGAGCCCATCGAGGACAGAAATGATAATGCAAATGCATCGCCCCTGCGGTCTCTTTAAAAAGCCAGTAATGCTAAAAAGGTCGGAGCGACAAGAGATGTCTTGAAAATAACGCCTTGATTAAACCTGTCACCTGCCTAGCTAGCACGATTTGCTGTCTATTATATATCTACGAACACTTAGCTAGAGAACCAATGAGAATCAATGCGCAATCTTAGCTAGCGCCCTTTAGCTTTGGCTGCCGGGGATGGTACTCTTGGGTTGCTGACATGGAAGTTAACGTCTGATGCAAACGATTTGCGCAGGTTGCCGAGGCTAGGTGAGCTAGGTATGAGTGCCGCAGCTCGCGGACGCGGGCTGAGTGCCTGAAGTGGAGTGTATTGAGATGTATTACACCATATAATGCAAGTTATCGCTCCCGCACTCGCCTCCGCGCACGCGCCTCGCGTGAACGGATCCGCCTTGACTTGAGATCCGTCCAAATATTACATATTTTGATGACTGATAATCATATAAATATCCGTCCGGACGGATATCCGTCAGTAGACATAGGCACTAGCTAGCTAGCTAGCTAGCTACAACACCCGCATGCGAGTTCTCACGTACATCCCGAGCAAGAGGGCGCCACCTTCAGCGCCGAGACGATAGAACCGGGCGTAGCACTACCAGGCAAAGAGCACACCAAACTCCGGTGTTGGTCGGTCGAGATTCCAAGGTCCACTCGCGTTCATCAGTTGGAATGGAATCTCGCGTCACGAGCACACTTGAGCTCACTTGAGTACACTTGAGTACGCAGAATCCGCTCGGTCGAGGTACCTTCATTCGTACCTTCGAAGGTGTTATACGATTCGTTCGTACCTTCGAAGGTAAATAATACGAAACTTAATACTCTTATCTAGACAAATAAGTTGTTGAACGTCTACAGGTGTGAGTTGCAGCAACTCTCTGAGCGGTCCCTGATATGCCTAGTGCCCATGAAGAACGCGCTCGACAACACTGACGTGTCTCGAAAAAACGATGATCAAAATGGCCAAATTTCGTGATGGAAGTTTTGTACCGGAGAAGCTTTTGCAAAGTCAAGTTTCCCTTCACCAGTCGGCTATTTCGTCAACTTCGGAGGTAGGCTGACCCGAAGTCAATGTCTGAAAGCTCGGGTAATCTCCCATAGATCGATGCATGCCAGCGGTGCCTGCACTGATACTCGTTCCGCGTTGAGGCGAATCAGACCTTGAGGCATGTGGCTTACTATTTTGGGGACACCTGTCAGCGACGACTTCACCCTGCATATTCACCCAGCGTTTAGGTAAATATGGCACCATCACTCCGCCAGAAGAACCAGTCGACGCAATAATTCTGACCATTGGTAGCATTTCGGCTCCAGCACTTGCAAGATTTGACCCCGTGGTAAAGGCTGCGCCTGATGCGGTGACGACATTTTTTTGAAGCTCAAACAAGTTCTTCGAGGCAGCTCGAAATACCCGGCTGGCCTGTGGAGGTCGAAGCTGGAACCATTTTCTGATTTCAGGTCGGGAGGGATCGGGAGCAAACAAAACACCGCGTGTAATGACCGAGCCTGCTATGTTCTCACCGATCTTGTTAGAATCGATGAAATGGCTTTGCTCGTAAACGCCTGACAGCTGATCATCCATTTTAAAACACTTAGCACTTGACCAGAGTTGAAGTGATGATGCATCAGACATATACCCGAGGCCCAATGCTGCATCTCCAATTCCAGAATCATGCATGAACTCTGCATAGTTCTCGAAAAGAAAATCAATCGCAGAAACCGTGCTTAAGCGTGAGGTGAAGAGTATCATTTCAGGATCATAAAAGGATTGTTCGCGCAGCAGCGTTGGATGCATGTGAATGGCGGTGGTTCCACATTCACACTGCGCCAGTGCATCCAAGGGTGGCAGAGCACATTTACTTGTTTCGAGGTGTAGGGCTGAGACATAATTTTCCTCTTCCATGCAAGTAGGACCTTGGGTGGCATCCCGTAGAGGAAACCTCCGTTTGTTGTGAAGAATTTTCCCAAGAGCATGAAATGTGGATAATACGTTATCTCGTCGCGCAAACTTCGATGAACCCTTAGGGTGTGGCCGCTCGTTGGCATGCATCCCACACATCGACGCTGTGCGTGTTTTTGCCTGAACTGGCTTTGGATCGCGCGAAATGGCATTCATTCCAGATTTGTGCAGAGCTATTAATTGCAAACTGGTGATAGCACACCTTATATCACCTGAAGCAGCAGAAGCCAAATCAACAAGTGTTGATTGCGGGATCTTGACATTTTCAGTCCTTGCAATTACAGAGAGTGCCTTGGCAAGTCGGGGTACAGTAACCGGGTTGAGTGCAACTGTCACTGCTCCTGCAAAATTTAGCTCGCGTGACATACTGTGGAGAAAAGAAAGGGGCGATGATCTGCCGCGCCATTTCGCCTCTCCATCGCAGAACTTGCCAGCTTCACATGGGCGCATTGCTGCTCTATCACCGCTTTCTGAAGGTGGCAATATAAAAACGACTGGGGATGCACTTCGAGTCAAGAGCTGTTGCAAAATTCTGTGAACTTGGTTAGATTGGTCGACATTGTTGACAAAGGGAATGTCCTCAATAAGCAAAATAACGTTTTTTGACGTTTTTGAGTGTTTTCCGCCGCATCCTTTGACAAGAGTCTTTTGGCCAAGGTTGCTCTGGTTCTGTATTATTTCTTGATGTTCCTTGTTTTCAAGGGGGTCTAACCTGAGATCAAGTGGGGAATATCGAAAAGCACGTGCGATGAACGCCACGAACTCATCCACCTTCGAGCTGTATGAAGACGAAGGTATATTATTGTACCTTAAATCATCCCAGAGTGTGGGCACTGGGGCACGCCACTCATGAACCTCACGGTCGGCTTCAGCGGCAACAAGACGCACTGCTGCAGACTTTCCAGAACCAGAGGGCCCTTCAAGAAGCATAACCCGGGAGGCATCATGCCGTTCACATTTTGACATCCATTGTCGGATAGCATCTAACTTCTTCTTTGCTACGACGATCTCTGCATCTGACCTTGAAAGACGTTTCATTACAGGAAGTGAGATTTTAGAAAGCAAAAGCCATAAAGGAGGCAATGATGTTGGGCCGAATGTGTCTATCTAACCTTGGGCTGTGCTTTATGACCCACGGCTGAGTGTAAACTTGTTGAGTGTCACCTGTCCTGACATCGCCCTCCGCTAAATCATTCGACATTAGTACACTTCACCCGGGTCAAATCGATTTAGGCACGGGTCCTGGGCTAAGAAGTCGCTCACACCGGATGTATGTGTGTAGCAGAACTCTCCCTGTTGGAGATTGATCTTACAAGGAAAAGAATGCAGTCACTTGAGGTTCTCTCGGCGCCTTGAACGTAACACGTGTGAATATTATTACCTTCGTACTTGTACGAACGAACGAAGGTATAACTCTTAAAGGTCTTAATATCATAAAGTTCAACCAAAAAAAAGTTCTGACATCTCGGGTTTTACAAGATTTCAAAGATCTTGCAACTGATGACGCAAACCGCAAGCTTCCATGCGATCGCTCCGAGAGCTTCGCGAAATTTTCGTCCAAAAATCCCAAGGCCTCGCCGTGACCGGACCCTACGCGCAGCTGCGCCCGTTTCACCTCTGCATCCGTCAAGACCACCGCCATCGGACAGCGGGCAAACAAGTGAACGACGGGGACGGATCCCTGCTACCGATTACGCTCGAAGTGCGCTAGTAGGTACCGTTGCTTCTTCCATCATCGCGTTCGTGTCTGCGTATGGGCCCACATTCTCTATTTTGCCACCCGCTGCAGCTATCAATTCAAACAACCTTTTGTTCCTAGAGGCTTGGAGAGCTGTTGACAAGGCCTATGTCGACAAGACGTTCAATAGCGTCGCTTGGTTCAAAATCAGGGAAGCAACTATCAAAAAGACTTCCATGAATACCACAGAGGAAACTTATGTTGCGATACGCGATATGCTATCACTGCTGCAAGATCCGTTTACCAGGTTTCTTGAACCGGAAAAATACGCATCACTTAGTGAGTCTACAATGTCAGGCAACATCACTGGAGTGGGCATCGAAATGGCCTATGGAAGTGAAGATGAAAATCAAAATGATATCGTTGTCGTGGCTCCGACTCCGGGAGGCCCAGCCGATTTGGCGGGGATTCGATCGTCTGACATCATAACTGCCATCGATGGTCGTAGTGTTAAAGGACTTAGCCTATATGAAGTTGCAGATGTCCTGCAGGGTCCTACGAACTCTGAGGTGCAATTAAGTTTGACGAGGAGAGTAAATGATGGTCTCCGTGAAGTTGTCCCTGAAGAGCATGTTTCGGTCACCATTACGCGGCAACGATACTCGCTTGTTCCTGTGCAATCAAAAGTGTGTGAGCAAGTGATTGGTTCTGGACTGCGCGTTGAGTACATTCGGCTTACAACCTTCAATCAACTTTCTGCGGCGATGGTAAGGGATGCACTACAAGCTGGTATTGACGATGATGCCACTGCATTTGTACTAGACCTGCGATCGAACCCCGGGGGGTTGTTTCCAGGCGCAGTCGATATTGCAAGGTATTTTATTAATGATGGTGTCATCGTCTATATTGCCGATAGCCAGGGTATCCGTGACGTTTTTGAGGCAAACAACGACGCATTAGTACCAAGTGCGCCATTGACCCTGCTGGTAGACCAAGGAACTGCTTCTGCCTCTGAAGTACTCGCAGGGTCACTACGAGACAATGGGCGTGCACGGATCGTTGGTGATACCACTTTCGGCAAGGGCCTGATACAGACTCTCGTGCCTCTCTCAGATGGTTCAGCTGTTTCGGTAACAGTAGCTCGATATCAGACGCCGTCTAGGATGGACATCAACAAAATAGGCATACAGCCTGATGATCATCTGCCAAACGTCACCGTTGAATCAGAGGGGCGAACCGCTGAACTACCAAAGAACCCTGACATGTTTTGCGAGGCGTTCGCTAGTGATTCAGCCTTGTCTAGAAGACTTTTCCCCCAATCCAGATAGCAATGGATTAGATGAGTAGATGACGATGTCATGTTCTGATCTCTTCGACTCATCTCCTAAACTCCTAAACCCTTGTGCAGAAGACTGAAGTTACAAGATCAAGCAGGAAGCAGGAAGCATCAAGGTCTACATTATACCTTCGTAACACTTACCTCACCTTCGAAGGTAAGTTACGAAACGTTACGAGGTACAAGGTACGAAGGTACCTTCGAAGGTACCTTAAGAATAATAACAATAACAATAACAATAACAACTATGAATAATATATGTACCTCCTACGTACGTACCCAGGGGCATGACTGGTCATTCTTCCTTACACGTCCTGAAGCGCGCCACGCGCTGACAGGAGCGCTTTTTACATGAGGCGCTCATGTAGCCGCAAACGCGCGAGTAACAAGCGGTGCGCTGTATCTTTAGGGTCCGCGCCGTGTTTTTAGGGGGTTGGGGTCTGGTCTTCATGGGTTAGAGTTTAAACAGCCGCGACGCGGCTCGTTGGCCACTCCCTCAAGCCGGATCCCCGCCCAGGGGCAAAAATATGTCAGCATGGATGTAAATAACTGATCACATACACCGGTGTGACAGGGATCCCAGTTTCAAAATGAATTTCGATAGGGGGAACTTTGAAACCGCGTTCTGATTCTATAGGAGCACTTTGAAAGCGGCGTATGTTTTGAAAGACCAGCAAGCTGCGTGTATCAGCGCGAAATCGCTTTTCACTAGGAGCGACACTTCAATATGAATT
>Ga0209666_1003113_pt1 | contig 12191 bp, 7 predicted proteins | sample SaaInlV_125m_DNA_FD_184679 | JGI IMG/M metagenome (GOLD analysis project Ga0209666, IMG submission 184679) | Marine microbial communities from expanding oxygen minimum zones in the Saanich Inlet - Saanich Inlet SI037_S3LV_10m_DNA (SPAdes)... | ecosystem: Environmental > Aquatic > Marine >...
TGCAGGTCCAGCTGCGAATGACGGATGGGATGCATTCGTGTCCGCGCCGCCCGCTGCCGCACCCGCCCCTCAGGCAACCACTGCTGCTCCCGCGGCGGCTGACGACTGGGGCGCATTCACGGACGCCCCCGCGGCGGCACCTCCGGCTGCCAAACCTCAAGTCTCAAATGATGACATCATGAACTTGTTCAACACATCCCAAGGCGGCGGTATGGGAGGTATGGGAGGTATACCCCAGCAGCAGGTTGGAGGTATGGGGATGGGGATGCAGCAGCCGGGGATGATGCAGCAGCCCAACATGGGGATGGGCATGCAGCAGCCTAATGGCATGATGGGAATGCAGCAGCCCGGGACGGGAATGGGGTTGGGCATGCAGCAGCCCAACATAGGGATGCAGCAGCCCAACGGCATGATGGGAATGCAGCAACCCAATGGCATGATGGGGATGCAGCAGCCCAACATAGGGATGCAGCAGCCCAACATAGGGATGCAGCAGCCCAACATGGGGATGCAGCAGCCCCACGGCATGATGGGGATGCAGCAGCCCAACGGCATGATGGGGATGCAGCAGCCCGGTATGGGGATGCAGCAGCCGGGGATGATGCAGCAGCCCAACATGGGGATGGGGATGCAGCAGCCCGGCGGTATGATGGGGATGCAGCAGCCCAGCGGCATGGTGAATATGCATCAGCCTAGCGGCATGATGGGAACGCAGATGGGAAACATGCCCCTGGATATCACGCCGGACACCACGTACACGCCATCCGAGAAGAAGAAGCCGGAGCCACAGCACCACGCCGCGTTCGATCAGTTCAAGATGTTTTAGACGCCGAGCTTTAGTTTCGTGGCGCACTCTTTCAAGCCGACATTATAGACGAGTAGAAATCAACGTACATGTCTCTACAGTACTCCGCGCTCAACCCCTCCCCGCAGAAGAAGACGACGCCCTGTTCGCAGCCGCCTGGGCCCGGAGCCGCGCCTGTCGGGCTCGGTTGGCTTCCTCCTCAGCGAGCTTTCTAGCCTCCTCTTCGGCCTCGCGGATCGCGGCGCGTTCCTCCTCCTCGGCCTCCCACTCCTCGATCCGGTCCTTGATCTTCAGCAGACCGAACACGCCAAGCACGAGCGCTCCCACGAAGGCGACCAGGCTGCCCACCCCACCCTTCTTTTCCTTGACGTGGTGCGTCTTGAGCATGGCCACGAGCTTCGCGGGCAGGGCGCCGGTCATCTCCTCGAGCTTCTCGTCGCCCTTCCAAAGCTGGTACGAGGGCAGCGCCTTCACGTTGCACTTCTGAGCGATCTCAGGGAGCGCCTCCATGTCGACCCGGACGAAGTGGATCTTCTTGTACTCGGGCGATTTGGCGAGGGTGGTCATGTAAGGCTGCATGCTCTTGCTGGAGGAACTCCAGCCCGCGACGAACTCGACGAGGACCAAACCGTTGTCGCCCGCCTTCTTGAATATCTTGGCGTACTCTTCCACCGTGTGGCAGTTCACGATCCTGCTGAACGCCATCATCTTGCGGGCGCTTCCCGCGCGCCTCCTGACCGCCATTTTCTTTTGCGATCCAGTGCCCCGTTAAAAATCCGTTGATTGTATCGTTTAGCGCGACGGGTACCGAAGAGGACGTGCGCGCTACGAGAGTTCGACGCTTTCGTTTGACGAGTTGATGAACGTCGGTGGTTCCGCGTCGACGATTACGAGCTGGTCAGACCGACGGGCGCTGGAAGATTGCGGAAGGCGTGTTCTTCCGTTTGCTTTTATTTTATCCTTGTTGGATCTCCGCGACGAGATCGAACAAACCCTAAGCTAAAACCTGACTTCAACGTAAGTGTTACCTTGGTATCATCTGGAAGAAACTTTTATAATTCACGTTGCAATTACCTATTTCCAACACCTGTGTCTTGCCAGCGGTGCCAACTTTTGACCTAAAACTTTTCCCGAGCCGAGCCCTTTACAGGCGGCGCACGTCCGAGTATGAGTGACGCCGAGGAATACTCCTCCGATGACGATGGTCACATCAACGACGAGTTCGAACCCCAAGTCGACCCGACCCTGAGCGTCGACGTCGGATCCGGCCTTTCGGTGCGTCCCGAGGACTGCCAATCTCCCCCTGCGCGATCAGTGGCTATCCCGCCCGCCCCGATCGCCCACCTCTTCCCCGCGCTCGACTCACCTCGAACTCGCCTGAACATCGCAGAGCCATGACTGGGCGGATATCGATAACTCCGACCTGGTCGCTAAGGTCCGCGGCAGCGCCGGTTTCCGCATCATGCGCGAGCTGCACGCTTGGGACGGCGCCCTCGAGGCGCCCCCGGCGCTGCTCGAGGGCAAGGTGTTCGAATTCTTTTACGTGCAGAGGAAGGAGGCTGATCTCTGGAAGACGCTCGTCAAGGAGTGCTTCCCGAAGAAGTACGAGGAGGCATCGAACGACAAGTCCGAGAAGAAGCGTCTGCAGTCTCTCTGGGCCCAGGCGGTGCTGGATGAGATCAAGGCGATGAGGGAGCACGGCAAGCACACCCTCCGCTTTCTCACCGCGGTTGTCAACGCGTCCTCGTCCGCGGCGGACCACCTGTTCCTGCGCCGCGAGGCCCTGAAGCACGGACCGGGCTCCGTGGAGGCCAAGGCGGCATCGATCCTCTGGGACCAGACCAGCAACAGGATCAAGGACCAGGCCTTCGACGCCATGCACCACTGGACAAACAAGGGTGGCGCTCAATCCGGCGGCGTGGCGCGCATGTACAAGCACCAGCACGAGCTGCTGGAGGAGCTTGACAAGCACTACACGATCGTGAACAAGGCTGTTGAGACGGAAGCCAAGCCCCCTCTTCCCTTGCACGTCATTCTTTCCACCCCGACTGGCTCCGGTAAGACGTTCACCGCGCTCATGGTGCACCTCAGGCTACTCAAGGTGAAGCACCCCAACGTCATCCTGGTCTACTCCGTGCCCACGAAGCAGGTCCTGAAGCGCGTCGGTCAAGAGTGCGAGGCGCACGCCGCGCCTTACTGGACCGCCGCACGCGACCACTCCGGCGACGGTACTCTCCACCAGGTGCGTCGTCCTTACTCCATTCGTGACAAGGCGCGGAACAGGAAGGCGCTGCGCGCCAAGGCGGCGATTGGCGAGAAGCTCAGCGCCGGTTCCGGCAACATCGAGCAGCAGCTTGAGTATGCCGCGGACGTGGGATACAAGCTCAAGGATCGCGGTGCCGGCAAGCCCGATATCATCATCGCCGACCTGAACACTACCGCTTCGCTTCTGAAGGCGGCTCACGCGGCGAAGGAGACGAGCTTCTACCATAAGAACAACCTGCTCCTCTACTTTGACGAGCCGAACATGGGTATCCACCTCGATCCCAACGTGCTCGGGGTTGTCTCGACGATCCAGAACCACATGCCCGTCGCTGCAGTCCTCGCGTCCGCTACACTGGGTCCCTGGGAGGGGCTCGAACCGTGGTGGCGCGGCACGACGCCCGCCAGGCAGATCACCATCAGCCTTGAGCCTTACGACCTGCCGATGTCAACCCTCAACGTGTACTCTGAGGAGAAGACCTCGATCTCGCCCATCAGCCCTTTGGCGCTGTTCAACAACCATGCAGAGTATAAGCGCGTCATGTCCGATGAGCGCATGCCGACTCTGCTCCTACGCCATCTCACTTCCGCTCAGGGTAACGATCTGCTGGGCATCAAGGGACCCGGCGGCGACTGGGACAAGATCCAGGGCGACGTCAAGTCTCTGCGCCTAGCCGTCGAGCCAATCTTCAAGGACCTGTCGTACGAAGAATTCACCCGTCTGAAGGCGCAGTGGGCGACGGGTGCCGGTGCCGCAAAGAAGGTTGACGGTATCCGCGGTGCCCTGTCCAAGGAGGGCGTCACGATGGTGGGTTGCATCGACCCGAGGAAGGTTGCGCTCATGCTGGCGGGTTACGGTGACTCGGAGCAGTGGACGCAGGAGGTCCACAGGCTCAACTCGAAGCTGAAGGAAGCCGAGCGCGTGATGAAAGAGTCCGCCAAGAGTGAAAAGAAGGCGAAAAAGAAAGACGAGGAGGAAGAGGCACAGATGGGCGATGAGACGGAAGGGCAGATTGGCCTCATCACCCTGCGACCGATGCTCAAGGTATCTGTGGCCGAAGCGCTTGAATCCGACATCGACACGCTCGTCATGCTTTCCAAGGGTATCGCGTACGCGTGTGGCAGTGGAACAGACCCTATGGTCAAGCGCCTGTACAACCAGGCTCTTTTGACCGTACCCGACTCTCTGAAGGGTCGCGCCCCGCCTCTTAATGTTCTCGTGGTGGATTACTCGTCCATCTACGGTACGGATTGTCCCGCGGTTGACACCCTTTTGCTTCAGGAGGATCTCGGTAGGTTACTGGCCTGGGAGGATCTCCAGCAGTTCCTCGGTCGTCTTCGTCGCGACGGTACCGCGATCTTCTACTCGCTTCGCACCCTGCGTCGAGCCGCTCTCGGCCCGGGAGCCGAGGAAGCAGAGGACTTGGCTGAACGCGAGTATCAGCGGGACGTGGAGGTGGCAGTTCTCGAGATGCAGGGCAAGTCACGCGATTCTGATGCTGAGGCTGACGCCCTCAAGAAATTGGCGGAGTTGAAGGGTCGCTCCATCGCTGAGACGGGCGCCCTCGCGACGGCTTGCGTGATGTCACTCGTGCTCCCGGCGCCCAGTGGTCTTCCGGATGGACTTCCAAAGGTTCATCCCTCCGAGCCCGCCGGAACAGACAAGGATCTGTTGGCCCAACTCGCCAAGCAGCTCGAGACGAACGGGGAGATGTTGGAGGCGATGATGAAGAAGCGCGCCGATCAAATTCTCGCCATCAACAAGGTCGAGGCCCTGGCTCTCTCGGCGAGCCCGTTTGTGAAGCGCACGGGTGGCGTTCGCTACCTCGGCGCGGCGGCTAAGACGCTTCAGGTGTTGTACGACGCGGACGTCTTCTCCGAGGAGGCGGTGATTGCCTGGGGGCAGCAGAAAGAGGCTGCGTTGTCACTCGATCCGGACATGGATGCGCGGTTCTTCGAAAAGGCGAAGCCGTTCATCAATTGGCTGGAGGAGGCTTCAAGCTCCGAGGAGGAGAGCGACGAGGAATAGTTTTGACTTGACAAACAGAGGTCGTTCTTTTACCGATATTTTCGTCCAGACTCTTGGACCTTCCAACGTTCACATTCGGGCCATCCTAGAAAAGTTATATCACGCCCAACGAGGTCGTGGTCGTAGCTTGGTTCTCGGATATCGCGCTCTCTGCCGGCGTATCGGCCGGGCAGACTCTGGCGCAAAGCGGCCAGCCGCCTCGACGTAAACACAGTTTCACCGCGCTCGGCATACTCAAAAGCGTATCGCAGATATCTCCTCAGTCTCTGCAACGTCTTACGTCTGAGGAGCAAGTCCAGTGCCTCATCACGCGCCGGCACGTGCTGGAGAGCGAGCAGAACTCCACTTAGGTGGCCACTGCGCAGACCCGCAGGCTCCGGAGCTTGACACGCGCATGATGTCAGAGTGGGATATCCAGTCCAGCTTCCTGACAGATGAAGAGCTTCGCGGTAGGTCGCTCTTACTTGATACTTATAGTGAGGCACCGCCTCTGCGTTGGTCCGGTCGCCAGCGCGTCGTCCACTTCCTCTTCACTTTTTATCTGTGGCGGTGTATTTCACCACTTTTTCTTTTTTCCCCAGAGTTTGGTTTCGCGGACATCTCCCAAGATGGTCAGAACGGCACACAGCAGACGCAGCACATCGGCGAGAAGAATCGCATACCCGCAGAAGAACTGGTAGGCTTGAACTCCACGCCTCGTGCGTCGGGCGGTGACAACAACGCGCCAAAAGTTCCGTGGGCCCAGGGTGACCTTCGCTGCCTCAAGGAGGCGATACCGCCTACCAACGGCTTCACCAACGCGATCCCCACGACGCTGCGAGAGCAGACGACCCATGCGAACGGGCTCACACGCGTGATCAGGTCAACCATAGTCGCCGGAAAAGCCGCCGGGTCGCAGGCCATCAAGAAGAAGAGGAGTTGCCGTCCCAACCTCGACGAGAAGACCCCGGACAAGAAGACGCGAAAGACGACCAACAGCCGCAAGAAAGGCCTCATTGACAGTCACAGCAGCGGGAGCGCTGCGAGCAGGCCATTCCTCGTCGACGAGAAGAATGGCTTGGCAGATATCCACAACCTTCCTTGCATCAACGGAGAGAAGGCTATCGTCAACGGCAACGGAGAGAAGCTTCGATCCAGTCAGTTTCGCGGTGTCACCAAGCACAAGCGCAGCGGCAGATGGGAAGCACACATTTGGGTCAAAGAGACAGGTAAGCAGATGTACTTGGGCGGGTATGATAGGGAAGAGCACGCCGCCGAAGCTTATGACGTCGCCGCCATGAAGTGCAAGGGTGGCATAACGGGGCGAAAGGTCAAGCTGAATTTCCCGGAGGCCAAGTACACAGAGCTGAGCGCTTACATGGCGTCAGTGAGCCTTGAGGAACTCGTCATGGCGATTCGCAGGCAGAGCCAAGGTTTTGCGCGTGGCTCGTCGGGTTTTCGTGGCGTCACCCAGCACCCGAACGGCAGGTGGGAGGCGAGGATCGGCATGCCGAACTCGAAGCACATCTATCTGGGCCTGTACAACGAGGAGAGCGCCGCAGCGCGCGCTTACGACATGGCTCTGGTTCGGCTCCGCGGACCCGGGGCCGCCACCAACTACACGCTGGCCAACTACAAGGACGAGCTCAAAGGGTTCGAGAACGAAAAGGCCGGCATTATGCAGCTCGACGCTAAGCCTTCTTGCAAGGAGGAGGTAAAAAACGAGGAGGCCTGAGGAGAGGATGCGATGACACGATCGTTGGACTACTATGGCTAGACATCTACGGTTTGATCGTCTCGTCCTTGATCAGGTCCGACATCGTCTTTGCAAACTTGTGTATGGGAAATCCCATCACGTTGAAGTAGCATCCGCTTATCGAGCTGACAAACGCACCCGCCGGCCCTTGAATACCTGTGCCGCGAGAATGACGAATTGAACTTTAGACGGTCTCCACGACGAACGTGTACATAAAAGAAAAGAAGTTTCAGAAAAGTAACGCACCGTAACCACCTGCCTTGTCGAAAGGTTCCCCGGTTTTCACGTAAGCTGCAATCTCCTCGGTGTCAAGTGCGGCGAATGTCACACGAGTGGTCTCCGAAAACGATTTCACGAGCCTTCCGTCCGTAAACACCATCGACACTCCGGTATGAACCTGGTGAGTCACGCCTTGCAGCGTCAGAAGCATTTGTGTTGCCTCTGCCCCGTCCTTGGGTTTCTCCATGATTGTCCCATCGGGTGCCTCCACCACCGTATCGGACCCTATGATCATAAACGGCTGGTCTTCCTTCTCGAGGCGATCGGCAACCTCCAACGCCTTGTGCTGCGCGGTCGCCATAGCATACTCGGCAGCGTTCGGGAACTTCGATTTGGCCAGGTCCTCGTCGAAACGCGATACCACCACATCGAACTTCAGCCCGAGATTACCTAGGATCTCACGCCTCCGAGGCGATGCACTAGCGAGTACAAGACGTCTAGCACACAGGGCTTCCGCGTACTGAAGCAACATCGTGTATTGGCCCTGCTCCTCACGTCCGGGTCGGAATGTAACAAACTTTTTCGCTGCCAAAAAACAAGCCAGTTTTATGGGTGTCCACCGCTGGGTCCTTGCGCTCACTTCTCTGCCGCACTCACAGGCATTGATCATCCGCAAGAAGCCGTCATATTTGGATAGCTTCAGACTAAGTTCAAGAGCGCGGAAAGGTGCATCGTTCTCGTACAGAACGAGCCAGTCGCAGGGTAGAAGGGATTAGGGTTAAGGCCGATGGATCCATCGCAAGGCCTCGCAGGGATCCCCCCCGAGGATGAGAAGAAGATGACGGCGATGGTCGAGAGTATGCAAGTTCGCGACAGTCTTCGCATGTACAATGGTCTTGTGGAGAAATGCTTCTCCACTTGCGTGCAGAGTTTCCGGAGAAAGGATCTGGAGAAGGATGAGGAGCGGGTGAGGCTCCCACCATGACACGATCACCTGTCACCTGAACATCCCGACCGAAACCTGCCAACAGCTGACGTCTTTTCCTCTCGTTCCCGCAGTGCGTCACCAAGTGCTGTGAAAAGTTTTTGAAGCACTCCGCTCGCGTGAGTCTGCGCTTCGCGGAGCTCAATCAGCAGACTATGGAGCAGATGGGGGCACCGCCGTCATAGATATCTGATATTTTTAATAACGAGCTGCTAAATCTCCTCCGCACACTTTATTTACACGGTGACCTCAGCTAGGGCATCGAAGTAGGTCGGGAACGTCTTCTTCGTGCACGTCGGGTCCATGATAGTGACTCCAATACCCCCACACGCGGCGAGCGAGAATGCCATGGCCATGCGGTGATCGTCGTAGGTGTCGATGGCGACGCCCTCGTTGATCTTGCCGCTCTCAGGGGGAGTGATGACGCAGTAGTCAGCACCCTCGTACACGTCGCATCCGAGTTTCCTCATCTCGGTGCAGATGGCAATCATGCGCTCCGTCTCTTTCACCCTCCAGGACCCGACGTCACGGATGGTGGTGACGCCGTCCGCGTAAAGCGCCGCGACCGCGAGGGTCATGGCGGCGTCGGGCATGGCGTTCATATTCACGTCGATGGCCTTGAGCTTGCCGCCGGGGCCCGTCACCGTTACATCGTTTTGGCCCCACTCCACCTTCGCGCCCATCAGGCCCATGGTGTCCGCGAACTTGGTGTCGCCCTGCAGGCTGTCCGTGCCGCACCCGATCACCTTCACCTTTCCTCCGGTGATGGCTGCGCCGGCGAGGAAGTACGACGCCGAGGACGCGTCGCCCTCCACAAAAGCCTCGCCAGGGGACTTGTAGGTCTGCCCGCCCTTGATGACGAAGCGCTGCATGTCGTCGAAGATCTGAACCTCGACACCGAACCTTTCCATGAGCTTGACGGTCATGTCGATGTAGGGCTTGGAGATGAGCTCGTCGGTGATGACAATCTCGATATCGCCGGTGGACAGAGGAGCCGCCATCAGCACTGCGGTGAGGTACTGGCTGCTGACCGATCCCTTGAGCTCGACACGTCCGCCAGGGAGGCCGTCAGCCACGACCTTCACGGGAGGGCACCCGGTTCCCATGGTGCACTCGGCATCGACGCCGAGCTGCTTCAGGCCATCTACCAGGTCTTGGATAGGGCGCTCCCTCATGCGCTCCACCCCGTCGAGGACGAAAGTACCCTTGCCCGCGGCGGCAACAGCAGCGGTCAGGGGCCTCATCGCAGTGCCCGCATTTCCGAGGAACAGCTCGGTGCCCTCGACGGCAAACCTGCCCGCGCAGCCCTCGATCTCGAGCACGTTGTTCTCACGATCTTCGGTGATCTCGAGGCCGAGCTGCTTGAGGGCGTCCACCATGAAGCGGATGTCGTCGCTATCCAAAAGGTTCAGCACCTTGGTCTTGCCCTCCGCGAGGGCGGCGAGAAGCAGGATGCGGTTGGACATGGACTTCGAGCCCGGAAGGGTAACGGTGCCCTCGATCTTCTTGATGGGCTCAAGGAAGAGCTTCTCAAGGGTTCCGGTGGACGCCGTGACCGCACGGCTGGGCTTGACGGCCTTTCGCGCATCCCGCGTGCGGGGCTTGAGGGCGGCGGTGGAGGGCGCGAAGGCCGACGGCGCGGCGATGGCGCTCATATTTTGCGGCGGGGTTGCGAGGATGCAAGAAGCAAAGAGGCACCGAAGAGAATAGACGTGACGGAGCGTCAGTCACCGGACGTTCCGCGTTGCGTTACGTGCACTGTCGGGGTAATCGGATCGGCTCCACGAGGCGGCGGAAAAGGACTGGGACGAAATGCAGATAATCCTCCAGCGATGATTTTTCGTTTGCGAATCAATTTGCGAAATCAAAAGGTCGGTTGATTTTTTTCACAGGGGAAATCAACATGTTTTCAGTCAGAGAAATACGATATTTACGGTCGGACGGAAGAAGAGACGAGTTGATTTTCTCAGAGTTGAAAACGTCCTGGCTCCAAGCGAAAAATGCTTTGTGGATCTCAAGAGGGTGGTCTAAGGGTATTCAGACTGAAACTGACTGAGTACGAAGCTTCGTCTCTGCCCAGAGCAAATTATTTCGATGGAAGAATTCGCTGCTTGGCCAATAAAAAAAGCTGGCTTGGCTGGACGGAAGGAAAATGCATTCCGAAGCGGAGGATATTGACAAGAAATGGTCGAGATGGCTCTACTTTTCATTTTCGAACTAACGCATGATTCGAGACTAGCTAGCTGAGACAACTAAACAAAATAGGAATTCATATGCCAACGGAACGCGGATCCTTGCTTATTGTAAATCGTGAAAATAGTCGCTTCCGTGCCATGGCAAAGCGGCTTTGAGAAGGAATGTATTTCTTTCACGGCCACCGGTAATGACGAACTGTCGCGGCGAATTCAAGCTTAAATTTTCTACCCGATGGCAGCAAAACGCACTCTGAAATGGCACGTGCGAAAGGGCTCATCAAACTGAGTTCAAAACAGGATCGGTGTCGGTTGCAAAATGAACTCAGATCCTTCCATACATACTCTCGCTGAGCGATGCGCCACACGCAAACAGGTACAATCCGTCCGCTCGGCTCGAAATGTTCAGATTCAAGAAGAAAATGACAGCGCCGGTTGATGTAATATGAGCAAGCAGCCATTGCAATAGATTGTGGTCATATCCTTTTTCGTGCGGCGTAAAGTCCGAATGCGCGCATCGCATAGATTGTAATCACGAGTCGAGTCGTTAAGCGTGAGCACGACGCTTGAAATACCGGAATCGACATCATAAATCAAGAAACATGCGAGAAAGCAACGCGAAAAACAGACAGAAATTGCTCATCTACATACAGATAGGCAAAAGATTGCCGAAATCAACAACGTTTGAGCGAAGAAGCCGATGTAAAAACCACGCGACGACAACAGCATCGAAAGGAAAAGCCGTCCATGCAAACCAAGAACAGCGTGGGTGTTACCGTACGCTGAAGGATGTGGTAAAGAAAAGAACGAGTAATCGAAATGAACGCATCAAGTAATGTTTAGTGGAACGAGGTTCAAAGAGTCAAAGGGGCATAAAGTGACATAAAACGACAAGAACTCATCTGTCAAGGATATTTTCGCGCCCAAAACTTAGTGCGTGCCATGTTACAGATGCATTGTACGCGCCACGTTATTTGGACATTGTAAAGTACAGGAACGGCGCTGATTGCGCATTCTTACGTATCCTCGTTTGTGATATCTGCTCACTGAGGTATTGAAAACTCTATGTGAGTGTGTCTATCGTTGTTTTCGCATTTGAGTGACTTTCTGTCGCATTATTTGCGCCTGATTTTTTATCGCTATTGAGAAGAGATCAACTTTCTGGCCACCCTGCGGAATCAATGCTCTATCTTCTTGTAGTCTTTTCTTCTAACGCGATGTTCTGGGCAGATCAATCGGTGTTTCGCCGAGTCATTTTAGATTTCATGAAGCCGTGCATTGACTGAGCCAGGGGCATTGCGAAGTTTTGAAAACGTTGCGGATTGACCGCACGCGCACCTGTTTTGTGTATTGCCATGGTGGCCTTGTTTTTATTACTCTCGGCAAGCAACTATTGCTTTCCGTCACTATTCGCTATGAATGCTGACTAATTGCGGACCCTAAATCGTCTGATAATACGATTCGAATCATATTGAATATGCCGGGAAGCTTCGCGGAACTGTGATCCTCGATGCCTAAACTCCGAACAGTCTTGTAAACCCAGTATAAATAATCATAGGCTGCGCACCACAAGAAATTGAATCACAGCAGCCAGCGGTCCAAACTCGATAAATGAGGATTCTTCATGCGCATATAACATTTTACATGTGAGAAATCGCTTCAACGATTTTGGTCATGAAGTTTTTCAGCAGCCTTTCGGCCTCGGGGCGAATTGTATGTTAACACCAATTGATATGCGGTCGCGTAACTGATTTGCTGTGACCAAGTTTCACTTGATTTTTAATTCGGCTGCGGTTGATTTCGCAGATTTCTCGATAGTTTTTCATTTGAGGATCATCAAATCGCTCGATGATTTCAAACAGTGGGGGACATGACCGCGGACGAAGAGCCGAAGGTCGGCTCCAAGAGGAGCCGAGACGAGTCCGGTGATGACGACGCAGAGAAGAAAGCTGCCAAAGAGGAGG
>Ga0209666_1003114_pt1 | contig 12186 bp, 8 predicted proteins | sample SaaInlV_125m_DNA_FD_184679 | JGI IMG/M metagenome (GOLD analysis project Ga0209666, IMG submission 184679) | Marine microbial communities from expanding oxygen minimum zones in the Saanich Inlet - Saanich Inlet SI037_S3LV_10m_DNA (SPAdes)... | ecosystem: Environmental > Aquatic > Marine >...
GGGGGGGGGGGGGGGGGGGGTGGTGCCCGCACGTCGCGATGTGCGTGTACGATTTTGATGTTGGCCACCTGCGCCCGCTGGTCGCGTTTGTGGGCGCGCACGGCGCCACGGATTTGGCCACGTGGCGTTGGCCGCCGGTCTACGCCGCCTGCTGCTTGACGCCGCTGCCGTCCAAGCTCGTCACGGGGCTCTTCGTGGCCGCGTCCCTCGTCCACTTTGCGGAGGACGGCGGCCCCGACGGCTCGGTCGCGCTGCACTCGGTCGCCGGCTTCGTGTGGCTGTGGATCGGCGCGCAGCGCGCGCTGGAGCTGATGCTAGCCTACCTGGCGTTGGTGCACGCGCCGGCGCACTACGCGCGCTGCTACAACCGTTGCCGGTGGTGGGCGCTGGCGTCGGCTGGCGTGGCCACGGTGGTTGCCGGCGCGCTGGTGCGGCCGCTGCAAGTGGTGCGCGTGAGCCACGCCGTGCAGCGACTTGTCGTGGCCCACGTGGTGTGCGAGTGGTTGGTGGGAACGTCTGTCAGATAAGCGCTGGGCGTTTTGAGTTTTTATTACAAAACTGCTCACGCGTTTGTGCTCTCAAACGCGTCCATCATCGCGACGAGCGCCTCGTCGCTCACCTGGTTCTCTGTGCGCGCCGCCTGCCGCTCGCGCTCGCGGTGGCGCTCCGCGCGCGCCCCCGAGCGGTCGGCGCACCCGTTGTAGAAGCGCAGCGCGTCCTTGTTGATGTTGTTGAGGTGGTGGAGGCACAGCCCGTCCACCTGCGCGTGCGCCACCTCGCGCACGCGCGAGAGCGCCACGTAGGCCTGCCCCGCCGTGAAGCACTTGCTCAGGTCGACGTACATGGCGTCGAGCGTTGAGCCCTGCGCGCGGTGGATCGAGACGGCCCAAGCGAGCTGGAGCGGCATGTACGTGCGCGTGCCCACGACCTTGCCGTCCCGCTCGTACTCCTGCTTGACCAGCTTGATCCTCGCCTCGGTGCCGCAGTCAAAGTGGACGAGCGCCGACATGGGCGCGAGCGACGCCACCGTGCCGCACGAGCCGTTGTGCAGCATCGGGAACTCGGGCAGGTTGCGGTTGAGCAGCACGCGCGCGCCCGGCTTCAGGTGCAGCGCGTTCCCCTCGCCAAACCTGGCGTCGTAAGGCGGCACGTCGCCCGTCATCTGCTGCCGGTAGATGTGCAGCCCCACCGTGTCCAGCTGGCCGAGCTTGAGATCGTTGTACTCGCCGGTCTGGTAGTTGCGGCAGAAGAGCCGCGGCGCCGCCGTGTCCACCTGCTGGCAAACGTTCGCGCGCAGCCACTGCACGTCGGCCTCGCGCGCCTTGCCCAGGCGCGCGCGGTTCAGGATGCGCAGGTACCTCGAGTCCTCCTCCTGCCGAAACGACTCGGTCAGCACGTAGACCCGGAGGCCCTTGATCAGGCCGGAGTCGTAGAAGGGCCCCTCCGTCTCCGCCTCCACGGCGCCGAGCTGCATCGGGTCGCCCGACACGACGAGCTGCGGCAGGTCGGCGCGCACCATCTGCAAGACCTCGAACGCGAGGTCCAGCAGCTTCGCCGTGAGCATGGACACCTCGTCGACAACCAGCGTGTCGCAGCCGCAGATGTTGTCAACCAGCCGGCTGCCGTAGTGCCCCGGGATCTTGAGCAGCTTGGCGACGACCTGCTTGGCGGGCTGCTTTCCCAAGCCCAGGCCGAGCGCCGAGTGGATCGTGACGGCGCCGATCTTGTCGGCGGCCGCGCCGGTGGACGCCGTCACGAGCGGGAGGCGCATGCGGTCGCGCAGGATCTTGAGCAGGAACGACTTGCCCGCCCCGGGCGGCCCCATCAACAGCACGTGCTCGCGCCGTTCCAGCACGGCGCGGAAGACGTCCATCTGCGAGTCGCCCAGCCCGAGGCGTCGCTGGACGCCGGCGCGCGCGAGCCGGCGCGTGCGCGTGTCGAGTCGCGCCAGCCGCGCGATCTGCCGGTCGTCCAGGTGGCAGAAGACCTCAATCAGCACGTCGTCGCCGAGCGCATCCCAGCGCGCGGTGCCGCGACGCGGCGCCGGCTTGGGTCGCGACGGGCGCGCTCCCTTGCCGGGGTACGCGTACTTTGTGAATTCCATGCCCACGCACACGCGCTTGGCACGATTGACACACGCACCCCACTCACAAGTTGCAAACGCGCGCTTGTCGAGGTTGGTGCCGACGCCACAAGTCGTCCCCAGCGTCCCGAATGCGTGGTATAAGTGTCGATCCGCATCCAGGGCTGATAGGAAGCTTACAGCAACCCAAATGACAAACGGATACAGTCAATGAGCGCGACCCACCGCTTCGCAAGGCCTGGGCCACCTGGCAAGCGGGAGGGTCCTCAAAAAACCAGCTTCCTGAGGGGGGGGTGCCCTTGGAGTTGTGGGCACCCCCCCCGCCTTTTGTGAAGCACGACTTGTTCTCAATGATCACGCCCTGAGCACCGTGACAATCAGCCTAGCTATCGGACTAAACTTGGTCTTCTGTTGACCGGTGTCCACCCTAACCGTGATGGAGTACGGGCCGGTGCTCTCCAGCTGTCGGCTCAAGTGCAGCTCCACCTGCTCGCCTGGCCTCGGGAACATGAGCGCGGCCTGGTTGCCCACGCTCGCGTGCGTGCCGCGGAAGATCTCCACCTTTGACTTCTGGGAGTAGCGCCTGAGGCGCACGTCGATGAGCAGCTGCTGCTGGATGCCGATGTTCTTCCACGGCAGGCTCGCGTCCTTCAGGTCGTGGCTGATCACGCGGTACGTGCGCTCGGCGTCGTCCTGGAAGTGGCCGTTGCCGAAGTCGGACGCCTTGGAGATGCTGGAGTGCTGCGCCGACAGGTGCGCGCGGTTGCGGCAGATGCCGCCCGCTCTGAGCAGGCTCTCGTCCTCGGGAAGCAGGAAGCTGAACGGCGGGTTGCCGACGAGCGACTTGATGCGCGGCCAGTACCGTTGATCGGCGACGATCTGCCGAAAGAAGGCGCGCTGCTCGGTCGGCGCGAGCAGCACGTTGAACGCCTGCCGCACCAGGTAATCGCCAGCGGCGTCCTTGTTCGGCGCCGTGAGCGCATCGATCGACGCCTCGAGCTGCCGCTCAAAGGCGGCGTGCAGGAAGCTGATCGCCTCTTGGCGCGTCTGCAGGTCGGAGACTCGCACGGGCTTGCGCATCGCGCGCCACCACTTTTTTTTATCAAAAGGGGCCCAAGCAGGCGAAATTGCAATCGTCAAACTGGGCCGCCCCAACCTGCCATTTCGGGACGCCTGCCGGCGCGGCGCGTTTGGGCCGTTGGAGCGCATAAGCCCGGCACGCCGCGCGGATAGGCAGGGAAGCGGATTGGCCCAACCATGCCCATCGGCAACAGTTCGCGTCTGGAGGACGTGCTCCGGGCCGGCGAGGCCCACCGCCAGGTGCTGATGACCGGAGCGGGTCCCAAGAAGCCGCTCAAGGGTTCCGCGGCCGCGGACGCGCTCAAGAAGGCGGGCAAGTCGGTGAAGGCCCTGAACGCGGCTACGGCGATCAACAAGAACGACCCCGGCGCCCCGCCGGAGGGCCTCAAAAAGGGGCAGAGCACGCCCGCGGCGATGCAGGGCTTCCAGGTTCGCAAGGGAGGCGGCGCGCGCGGCGTGAAGGCGGACGGAATGGGCAACCAGGTCGTGCCGAAGAGCTCGGAGGTGGTCAAGGACCTCATCGCCGAATTCATGAAGGAGCAGGTCGATCGCGAGGACGTGCTGCGCAAGGCGCGCGCCGACGCCGAGACGTGCGCGCAGCGTCGCGTCAAGGCCATCGACGATTACCGAAACAGCGAGGCGAAGGCGGCCCGCGAGACGGTCGCCAAGCTTGAGGAGATTCTCAAGAAGAAGGAGGCCGCGCTTGACTCGCTGCAGAACGCGTCCAACGAGTCGATCGCCAAGATTCAGAAGATGGCCGACGAGGGCGGCGAGTCGAGCAAGATGGTGGAGGAGCTCCGCAAGTCCATGGGCGACCTCAAGGCCGAGAAGGACTCGGTGCAGGCCCAGCTGGATGCACTCAAGATCTCAAGCAACGAGGCGCGCGACGTCGCCCAGCGCGAGGCCGACGCCGAGAAGGAAAAGCTCGAGGCCGCGTGGAAGCTCAAGCTCGACGAGGCCGAGGCCAAGGCCGCGGAGGGCGACGTCGAGTCGAGCAAGGATCTGGCGGAGTGCTCCCGCAAGCTGGAGAAGGCGGTTGAGGATCTCGAGGCGGAGACCAAGGCCCACAGCGCGCTCGAGAAGTCCTCGTTTGAGAAGGACCGCAAGTTCTACGAGGCGGCCAAGGCGGCGTGCGACGCGCTCTCCGAGTACACCAGGGAGTCGCCGGACGAGACCTTCCGCAAGAAGACCAAGGACTTTGTCACGGGCGCCTCGGCGGAGGCCATGTAGAGCGAGTGGCCGGGGTGACGGGGGTGGGGCTGGGACTCGTAAAACGGCTAGGTTGACAATCGTGTGGTTTGCAACTTTTAAAAGGGCTAGCACGCGCGCGCGCGCTTGACATGTCCACGGACGAGCTTTTGGAGGCGGTCGCGTTGCTGCAGGGCGTCGTGGACGACGAGAGGGAGAATTTGCGCGGCGGGTTGCACCTGCGCCTGTGCGCCGCCACCAAGCAGGTCTACGACTACGCCAAGGTGCTCCAGCGGAAGGAGGGGGGCGGCGACGCGTCGGACGAGGACGGCGAGGACGGCGAGGACGGCGAGGACGGCGAGGACGGCGAGGACGGCGAGGACATGGAGTTGTGGTTAACGGAGGGGGAGGAGGAGGAGGAGGAGGACGATTCCGAGCCCGAGAGGGAGCGGACCGAGGACGACATGGAGCTCAACGAGCTGTCGGAGCTGTGGGGGTGGCACTTTGACTTTGGCCGCCCGAACGCCGTGCTGCCCCTCGAGTGGCTGATCGAGGCCATCTTGTACGAAGACGAGGCCAAGCGCGTGTGCGCGGCGGTGCGCGTGCTCAATCGGGCCTTGCGGGGCTCCAAGCCGGACGACCCGGCGGACGCCGAGCGGATCCTCCAGTGGAAGGAGGAGCTGCTCAAGGAGCGCGCGATCCGGGCGTGCGGGGAGATCCTGGAGAAGGTTGACAATCGGGGGTTCCACAACAAGCCCCACGAGGACCACTGGTTGTACCCGATCCTCTGCTCCGAGATCATGGAGCTGTTTGAGAGCCTCGGCAAGGACGACGCGCTCTTTCGCACAAAGATGCGGCGGAGTGGTGCCCTCAAGGGCGTGGAGGCGCACGTCAAGGATCAGCCGTTGGGGCCAGGGTTAGTCGTGCTGGAGATGCTGCGGTGAGCGGCGAGCGGTGAGCGGTGGTGGTGACTGGTTTTTTAAAAGCGCGTCTTACCACACGCTTCACACGCGCTCCTACCCGCCCTCCGCCCTCCGCCCTCCGCCCTCCGCCCTCCGCCCTCCGCCCTCTCCCCCCACGCGCGCGTCTCACTTGGGCACGTTCGCGGGCGGCGACTCGGCCACCTCGCCGCTTGGGAGCTTGGCGTAGCGCTCGTTGGACTTGACGTCGTTGTGCAGCACCCCCTTCACCAGAAAGGGGGTGGAGCGCGCGGTGAATCCCTCCAGCCCCACCAGGTGGTAGTTGAGCGCCTTCACCACCAGGCGAAACTTCCTGCGCTTGAGCTTGTGCTCGGCTTTGAGGTTCTTGTTCGTCACGCGGTCCGCAAAGTTGAAGACGCAGTCTCCGACGCCGCCGGTCATCTTGAACTCGTAGTACCCCGGGTCCTCGTTCTGCAGGTAGCTGGGCTGCGACTCGGGCGGCTTGAAGAGGTGGCCAAAGTCCGGCGGGTTGTCAAAGGCGTTTGCGCCGACGACCTCGTTGTCGTCAAACTCCAGGTACGTGTAGAGCCACATCTTGCCTTCCATCTCGCCCCAGCTTGCGCGCTGCGCCGGGCTGAAGGCGTCCTCAACCGCCGTCAGGACGTGGCTCTCGGACACGTGCTCCGGCTCGCCGCCCTCCACCCGCTTCATCAGCTTCACCACCAGGTGCACGTTGTTCTCCGCGCAGATGTAGTGGTCCGAGCGGCTGGTCACGCCCTCGCCCGGATCCTTCATGCTGACGACGGCGTGCGGGAACTTGCCGCCGAGCATGGACCCGCGCCACTTCCACCGCTGGTTTGCGTCGAGGCGCTTGCTCGGCGCGTACAGGTTGCCGTTGCAGTCGGACAGCTTCTCCTCGATCTTCAGGAAGTAGGTGCCCTGCAGCTGCTCCACAACGCGCTCGGGCAGCGGCCTGGTCTTCCACTTGATCTGCTTCGGCGGCGGGTACCGGCCCTCGGGCGCCAGGTGCGGCATGGCCGCGTGCTCGCGGCCGTGGTGCGACGTCACCTGCGCCGAGAGAGCCGAGTGCGCCCGGTTGATCGCCGACTGCAGCTCGGTGCGCCTGCGCCTGAACTGGAACCGCGTGGTCTCGTAGAGCCTCCACAGCAGCATGTCGTTGGAGTCCTCCGCGGGCCGCGCCATGACCACGTCCGGCGCATCGTCCCGGTAGAAGGTGATCCGCGACACGTTGCCCGCTCCGTCGGCGTCGACATCAAAGTGGCGCCCCGCGGCCTGGGCGTCGGCCGTCACAACCGCACCTTTGGCTCCCCGACCTTCAGCCGCCGCCGCACCCAGTTCTTCGCCGGGTTCCGCTTGCGCGGCCGCTTGGTTGCGCGCTTGGGCTTCGTCGCTGTCGTCGTCGCTGGCCGCGCTGGCGGCGCGAGCGCCTTCTTCCGCCTCGGCTTCGGTCCCATGGCTGCGGGGCATGTGTCGACTCGACACGCGGCCTGCGCGCGGGTTGGGGGCGAGGGGCGCGAGTCGTGAGGACGGGCGATCGGGTCGGCGTCGACAAACGGGGCAGGCGGCACAAGTTACAAACCAGTAATTAATTATCAAAGCGGCACTGAATTGACCAACCTGCACACCCGACACACTTGGCACGGTCGCGCGCACGCCTCATCCGCTCCATGGCCGACGGCAAAGCCGAGGGACGCGATGCGCTGCCGCTCCCAGAGCTCGGCAACGCGCGCGCGCGCGCGCGTGGGACGAAAGTCGCAAAGGCGGAGTAAATTGCCAAACGCTCGCTACCAACGCACCGATGAACACGCGCACTACCCACACCCACCCCTTCCGCCCCACCCCACCACGCCTTGGCGTTTCGGACCGACGCACGCGCAGCAATCGCCAACGCTCAGTGCGTCGATACCGTCTTGAAGGCCTCGATCTTCTGCGTCAGGCGACCGGACAGGGCGTTCTGGCGCAGCAGCTCGCCGTAGTGGCCCTGGTTCATCCAGCCGATGGGCTTCCACGCGTCGGGCGCAACCCCGATGGTCGCGGCGGATTTCTCCACCTCGGTGAGGGCGTCAAAGTCCAGCCCCGTTGACTCGGAGCCGCGCACCGAGGCGATGTCCGCGCGCAGCTGGTGGATTGCGTAGTTGGGCTCGCACTCTTCTACGTGACGGACCGACATGTTCTCGACTCTTTTATTACGTAGGGCCCGACGAGGGGGTTATTTTCCCAACACCTTTGCGAGCTGGTCCCCATCCAAGACCCAATAGTTTCCCTTGGAGGCCCACGGCCGCCGATAGTCCACGAGCGGCGATCCGGTCGCCTTCAGCTGCTTGAGCGCCGTCTTCGCGCGCGGCACGTGGTACACCTCGCCCGCCGTGAGGTAGAGGGTGCCGTCCTCCGGCTTCCACTCGCGCACGCGCGCAAGGAGCCGCAGCACGTCGGCCGTCGGGTCGGTGGCGACGTGGTTGGCGATTCCCACGCTCTGCCGCAGCTGCGCGAGGATCGGCAGCACCAGCTCCACCGCCAGCGGGAGCCACTGCTCGTACTGCGCCACCGGCTTGACGACCATCATATCGGTCGTGCGCCGCAGCAGCGACGCGTGACGCGCGCCCTGCGCCGCGATCTGCACGGGGCACGTGGAGTTCCGGCCGAAGCGCTGGACGATCTCCTCAACCGAGAAGCCGCCGAGCAGCGCCGCCGCCTTGCGCACGTCGCCCTCGATGTGCGAGCCTTGCCACTTGGTCATCTCGGTGCGCGCGTACCGCCACGGCTCGCCCGCCATGTACGGCCACATCTGCTGCGTCAGCGCGGTGTACGCGTGGGCGGAGAGGTACTCGTGGCTGTTGGCCCCCGCGTGCATGAGGTCGCAGCGAATCACGCCCGGTCGGAAGAAGCGGCCGTCGCCCGTGAGCTGCATGAGCGCCGAGCTCATGAGCACGATGCGCAACCCCGACGGGTCGAGCCCCGTGCGCCTGTGCGCATGCGCCTCGCTGCTCACGAGCGACCACGCGTTGGTCTCCGGGTCGTCCACCCAACCCTGTGGCGGCAGCGGGTGGTCCTTCCACGGCGCCGTCGCGTCGTGGCGCAAGCACTTGAGGAAGTGCACCGGCGTCCACCGCTGCGTCAGGTCTATGGCGCGCTCGAGCAGTAGGCACAGCGACTCGGCCTGCACCGACGCGGCCCACTCCTGCAGCCGGTGCTGCTCCACCTGCAGGCGCGTCAGCGCCTCTCGCAGCTCCGCGAAGCGCATGTCCGCCGAGACGCTCGGCAGCGCCTTGAGCAGCTCGGGGCAGGGCGCGCGCAGGAAGGCGGCGAGCCGCTCGCAGTTCTCGGGCACCTCGCAGTCCTGCGCGAGCTTGATGAGCTCGCGCATGCTGCGCACGTCCGAGCGCGCCTGCTCGGCCGCGTAGTGCTTGCAGCGCACGAACTGGATCTCCGTGACGTGCTCAAACCCCTCGGAGCACACGTGCTGCGTCGGGTTCTCCACCCGCTCCTCGAGCAGCACCACGCGCCTGGCGATGAGCGTCGCGTAGTGCTCCACCACCGTCTTGATGGCGGCGTCGTTCTGGCCGCACGCGAGCGCGATGCCGAAGCGCTTGCGGATCGCGGCGTCCAGCTGGTACAGCCACTCCATCACCGACCACCTCACGATCTGCTCCAGCCGCAGGCCCAGCCCGCCGACCTTCACCGCCAGGTGCCGCGGGGGCACGCCTCGGCCGGAGCTGCCGCGCGCGGCCGTCATGTCGGCGTACATCGGGTTGCTGCACGTGATGTACCGCGCGTACGACCCGCTGCGCTGGACGTAGTCGGGCGTGACGTACACGTTCATGTTGCCCTGGCCGGCCTGCCAGCGCTTGCAGACCAGTTGCGCGAGGTGCTTGAGCTGCTTGGCCGCCACCTTGCCCTGCAACGCGACCAGCCGCTGCCGCCCGATGTGCGCGACGACCTCCGCCATCTCGCGGCTGAGCACGAACCGGGGGTTGGCGCTGCGGTACATGGTGTTGATGAGCGCCGCGCCCTGGTAGACGGTCGTGCGCGTGCGGCAGCGGGTGCAGAGCGCCCGGCCGCGGTCCGTGTCGGGGAGCGGGCCGTCGCACGCGCGGCACACGAGGTTGCGCGCGTCGGTCGGCAACGAGTCCTCGTCAACAAGCGACAGCCAGTTGCCCGTCCGCAGGTACAGCGCCGGGTGGACGCAGACCATGCGCGCGACAAACTCGCTGAAGAGGTCGTCAAGCTTGCGCAGCCGCTCGTCGTCCATCGGCCCGAGCGCGTCTCGTTGCGCACTCGCGCGCCACGGTGCGCGCGCAGCAGTGCAGCACTAGCGTGTCGGAGTATACAAGTTGCAAAGCGCGCCAACAAACTTGTCAAATAAATATACCAACCTTTTGTCAAACGACCACGCTACCACGCCCCACATATGGCTATCCGAGTCCGCCCGCCCTGGTCCGTGGACGGCTGCAGCGGCGCAAACGAGCAGAGCGACGACGCGTTGCTCTGGTTGGACGCCTTTGAAACGTTGGAGCTCGCCGACGACAGCGAGGTGGCGCTGCTCGATTTGGTCACCTGCAGGGGCTTGGCGGTCTCCGGCTCGGCCTTACCCTTGCCGTGGCCGCCTGATGCCTTATTAGGGAGGCCACACACGTCGGGCAAGAGGATCAGCGCCATGGCTCACCCACTGCACTTGCCCCCTTTGGAAATAAATTCGGAACCACCTTAGCGGCAGCCCGTCCACGCCCTTCCCCCTTCCGGTCCCACGAGTTGCAAAGCGGCCCCGCAACGGCCGTCGCGCCCAACGGCGCGATTGTCAACCGAGCGCCGCGCTCGCGACGCCTCGGTCAATTTCCAAAAATGAGCGACGGCGGCAGCGAGTCGTCCTCCTTGGCCGGCAGCTCCACCACCGCTGCCAGCTCCCGTACGTAGTTCTCAACCGTTGAGGCGCTCACCTGGTACGTGCTCGGCACGTACGAGAGCACGGCGAGCGTCGGGTCGTACACCTTCTTCAGCGCGCGCGCGGTCGCCGCCAGGAGACCCACGGCCGTGACGTCCACGTGCAGGCTGGCGTCAATCATGAGCTGCACGACGTGCGGGACGTCGAGCTGGTGCGCCGCCGCGACCCGCAGGTCGCTCGTGGAAAAGGTGATGTCCGCAAAGTCCTGGAGCTTCCTGCGCAGCTTGACGGTGCGGTCGCCGGGGTCGACCGTGGCCGGCTTGCCGTACTCGCCCGGGCAGTTCTGCACCGACGCCGGGTTGCGAAGCGTGGGCGGCATGTAGGTCCACTCGTCCTCGCACGCGCACCGCTCCGCGCCCTGCTTCCACTTGGAGATGAGGCCGACCGCGCTCAGGATCTTCATCTGAGGCGTGCGCCCCGACTTGCTGGCCAGCTCCATCTGCTGCAGCTCCTTCAGGTGCCGCTCCGCGTCGCGCCGCGTGCCGGTGCCCTGCGTGAGCGACGCCATGGTCGCCACCGGGTCGGGGGCGGCGGGGGCGGCGGGGGCGGCGGGGGCGGCGGGGGCGGCGGGGGCGGCGGGGGCGTCCTCCGTTGCCAGCCCCGTGAGCACGTGGCGCGCGATGCCGAACGCGAGCGCCTTGGAGTTGTACTGCGAGAGCACGAAGAGGCACGCGTGCTTGTGGCAGCACGCGTTGTGCCGCACGGACGCCTGGTAGATGCGGATCGTCTCCAGGCGGATGTGCCGCTGCACCGCCTCGTGCATGTTCTTCTTTCCCAGATGGGTGAAGACCTCCGTCGCCAGGGCCTTGAGCAGCATCTGGCCGCGCCCGCGGTCCTGCGCGTCCTCGCGGCATATCGCCTGCGCGTCCTGTCGCGCCTGGTTATCGACCAGGGTCTGCCCCAGCAGCATCTCGGACGCCTGCAGCATGCGAGTGGGCGGGCGGGCGGTGCCGCCCTCAACGGTCCGGAGCCGCCGCTGCCGAGCCTCGGGCGTCTCGTCCCCACCCGCCCACGGTGGCGCGGACTGGGAGCGCTGCGCCGACGGAGCGTCGCCCACGACCGTGTTGTCCTTCTCCTTGGGGCAGTTTCCGGCGCGCTCCTGGCTGATCATGGCGACGCCATCGGCCACCACGCCGCACGGGCACACCATCTGCGAGTCGGGGCCCCTCTCCAGGCGCGAGGTGTCCCGCGAGTGGCACAGCTTGCACTGCCAGACGGCGAGCTCCTCCTCCTCCTCCTCCCCATTCTCCTCGGCGTCGGGGTCCAGGCCAAAGATGTGGCCGGGGGCGGTCCGCCACGAGTTTCCCGAGGCGGCGGATGGCGTGGGTGAGGCGGAAGATTGGAGCTCTGGCATGCTTCTGGACTTTACAAAGGGGTAACCGGCCCAGCCGCGCGGCGAGGACGGTTGCGAGCCACCTCGGTTAGGCATAGAGTTCGGGCTAGGGTTGAAACGCGGGCTGTTACGGAAGGGGAGCGCCAGGTCAAACATGCGCTTCGGATCTCGAGGAACGAGGGGGCTGGCCTTTTCGAGGAGCGCCGCCACGCCGCGCGCGTCGGTCTTGCCCTTGGAGATCGTCGGCGGCGGCGAGTTTGTCAAGTCGCGACGGCGAGAGGCGGCGCCTTGGAAGCTCATCCTGGAGGAATAGTGAGGACGGTTGACACGCGCTCGCGCCGCCGCCGCCGCCGCGGCCGCCGGCGCCGCTTGACAATCGGGCACAAGTTGCAAAGCGGGGCGCGTTGGCACCGGCGAGCGGTTGGCACATTTGCAAAGCGCGCGCGCGCGCGCGCGCGCGCACGCGCGCGCGCCGGCACACACGCACGCGCGCGCACACACACACACACACACACACACACCGGCCCGCGCGACCGCCCGAGCGGCCCCCGCAAAGTGGCGGCGTGCGCTAGTGTGCTCCAAAATAACCCCGGCGGTGATGGGCGCATCGCTGTGCGTATTT
>Ga0209666_1003120_pt1 | contig 12178 bp, 10 predicted proteins | sample SaaInlV_125m_DNA_FD_184679 | JGI IMG/M metagenome (GOLD analysis project Ga0209666, IMG submission 184679) | Marine microbial communities from expanding oxygen minimum zones in the Saanich Inlet - Saanich Inlet SI037_S3LV_10m_DNA (SPAdes)... | ecosystem: Environmental > Aquatic > Marine >...
GAGGAAAACGGCGTTGGAACTCGCCGGTTTCGAAAACAAAGAAGACTGGCAAGCCGCCGTGCATAAATTGAACTCTAAATTGAAAGAAGCCGAGAGAATGTTAAAAGAAAACGCTAAGGCTGAAAAACGAGCCGCGAAGAAGAAAGGCGACGCCGACGATGAAAACCCAGCCGATGCCGGGGACGACGTTCAAGTCGGATTGGTCACCTTGAGACCGATGTTGAAAATCTCTTTAGCAGAGGCGTTGGAGTCGGACATCGACACTTTGGTCATGTTGTCCCGAGGCGTCGCGTACGCAAGTGGTAAAGGCACGGAGACTATGGTAAAGCGATTGTATAATCAAGCGTTGTTGACGGTACCGGATTCTTTGAAGGGAAGGTCGCCGCCGTTGAACGTGCTTGTTGTCGATTACTCGTCTATTTACGGTACCGATTGTCCCGCCGTGGACACGTTACTCTTGCAAGAAGAGCTCGGAAGATTACTTGCCTGGGAAGATTTGCAACAGTTTATCGGTCGTCTCCGTCGCGACGGTTTGTGTATCTTCTTCTCCTTGGGGACTTTGCGAAAAGCCGTGTTGGGTTCGCACGTCGAAGCCGAAGAAATTCAGAAAACAATCAACTTTCAGAAAGCGGTCGAAGAGACAACGTTGAAACTCGTAGAATCGAAGAAGTACGACAGTGCATCGGTAAAAGGAGCTTTGGAACCATTAGCCGAACAGTTTGGTAGGCGTACGGGAGAAGCTGGCGCTTTTGCCGTAATTGCTCTCGCGTGCCTTTCGTTGAAGCCACAAGACATGCCAGATTCCGATAAAGAACTCTCCGCGCAAATGGTCAAAAACGTCGAGAAATTTAGTGAAGCTTTAGAAAAAATTATCGGGAAGAAACAAGACCAAATCAGTTTGGTTTCCATTCTCGAGTCTCTCGCGTGCTCACAAGCCCCGTTTGAAGGTCGAACAGGGGGTGCCAGAGTTTTGGGATGCGCAGCATCGTTTCTTAAAGGGATATACGACGCCGACTTGCTCTCTGAAGATGGTATTTTCGCGTGGGCGAATCAGCGGGCGAAAGATATTAAGAACGATCCGGACGCCGATCAAAGGTTCTTTATGAAAGTGAAACCATTTGTGCAGTGGTTGCAAGAAGCCTCGGAAGACGAGGAGTCGGACGAGGAGTAGATAAGAGCACAGAGTAAAAGGAGAGTAAAAATATTTAAATTCAACCAGTAATAATCAATAATCAATACTTATTATGAATCAACAACGCGCGTTCAGCCTAGATCTATTTTGCTCTACTATTTCTACAGCGCAATCGGGGAAGGTCCACGATGCGTCACACGAACACTTAAACCAATCGCATGTTCTTGTTGTCGTTGTTCTTTTTGTTCTTTTTCTATGCCATCCATCCAACGCTTCAGAGCTTCTTTGACGAGCGCGTCTTCATTTAGACTTTCAGGATAGGTGAACCCATACATCACCTCGCCCTTGTCGTTTATGCATTCGACTTTCACCAGCGAACACAAAGAAAGCTTTCGTGCGGTAACGTTGGCGATCTGCTCTTTTTCCTCCTCGCTTTCGTATTTCTTATTCGATCCGTAATAATACAAAATAGGATACCCGAGCATCCATCCGACGAACGTTTGTGGAGGTATGGCGCCTTCGCCGAGATCGCTCTCGTCGATATTCACACCTGAGTTCGAGGATATTTTCGCACGACAAGCGGTCATAACCGTAATCTCTAAAGGTGTCATTTTTCGAGCGCGCGCGTTTTCTTGGTCTAAATCCACTAAAATTGGCATATCGTGAGACAACAACTCCTCATCTTCCCCTAATGTAACGAACACAACCGTGTCGAGAATACTACAAACTTTCAAAAGCACTCCTTCTTCTTCCTCTCCTCCTCTTCCGCGCGACAAAGGTATTAAAACGTCTTCATTTATCTCTTTGGATATCAATTCTATGTCTTCTTTCGTCATCAATGGTGCGTAATCGAGCATAAACGCCGGGCGAACACCCCTAATTACAGATACGAAATCTCTCGAGAGTTCTCGCTTCGCTTTGGAACCAAACTTTTTCTTCTGTATTTTTGATTCATCTGTGAGACAGTCAAGGAGACTCTCAACTCTCGAGAGAAGCCAGATATCGTCTGCAAATGCGCCCGGATGCATCTCTTCTTCTTCTTCTTGTTGATGTTATTATTTTATCGTTATCATTATTCACCTATTCTGGTGGCGTTTGAGGAAAGAATTTTTTCTGGGAAACACACACATTTGGCTCAAATCTACTCATTATTACATAAATATTCAACTACTCTGGGCGATGTATAAAAAAATATCATTCTTACTTTTACTAACCGTGCGCGTGACTCCCACTCCCGTGTCTGCTCGAGCTTCTGTCTCTGGCATACGCCCAGTGTCGAGGCGGTCGACATCCACCGAAGGACTTGGAACACGCCGGACACGATTTCTTCCTCTCCGCGTACGTCTGTTTCGTCAACTCTCTCTTCAAATCTTTACCTTTCATCTGTAAAGAAGTCGCTCGAAAGTTTGATAAATCTACGCTCGGCATTCCAGCTTCGCTTTTACACTCTTGGCATTTACTCTTGGACTCATGACACTCCACCACGCACGGCTCGGCAAATTTTACGAGTTTCTCCTCGGCGAGTTTCTTCACGACGAACCACTCGGCGCCGTCTCGCTCGCCGTTGGCGGGTTCATCGCACGCGTCGTAGTAGTGATACAAGGCACCGTGTTCGCTTGAAACTTGAAAACCAAATAAGTTCACCTCGTGACATCTAGATAACGCTATTATGATTCCGTATAAACCGCTCGTCGGCATGAAATTCAAAGAGTGCGCCATGTGTTCGACGAACCCTTGATCGAACGCAGCCATTTTAATGGACTTGTCGCCTTTCTTCGTTTTAATAAACGCAGCTAAAGACGCGTGAGATCGCATGTGTACCAACAACAACTCTTTCCCTTCTCTGAACGCCCAATTTTGGGTATTTGTAATCCTATGCGTTGTCTTTGATCCGGCGTGCGCTTCCAATCCACCTTTTGTTGGCGCCGAGTTGAAGCGAAATACTGCGTCGTGTTCATCGATAAACTTCCCGTTTTCGTAATTCAACAATATCCCGGACGATCCGACCACGGCGCATTTATTGTACACCTCCCCAACCGCATCGTTTTGCGGCATAATCGAAAGCAACTCTTGGTCTACTGGGCCTAACACTCGATGTCCTTTGTCCGCGTCCTTCTCCTTCCCGGGTAAAGTCACCTCGATGTTCTTCCTCTTCCCGGTGATTTTCTTGCTCATCGTAATCGACCCAGCAAAACCTAATCCTCTCTCAACTTTAGCTTTGATGTGTTTCCCTTTTAAAGGGTAAGCCCTCTCGCAATGGTCGCCTTGCCAAAGTTTCGCGCACAAACAGGTTCGCGTGGCTTTTTGACAGACGCCTTTCGGGTGATGACAAGCCGTCGCATCGTCCGGGTCGCACGAGGCTGAGGCAGAGGAGGAAAGTCCACTATTCATGCTATTCTTGCTGCTGCTATCATCTATGCTCACGACAATATCGTCGTTCGTGTGTCTATGCGTCGGCTCGTCTCCTTCCTCTGAAGTCTCTCCTTCTTCGCTACTTCTGCTACCCAACTCGTCGTTTGCATCATCAACATCCACATCTTCTTCTTCTTCTTCGTGATTTCCCGTCGTCGTCGCCCAAGTGGAAGCAGAGGATGAAGAGGAGAACCAAGAGGAGGAAGATGCGCTCGAGGAAGAAGAACTCCGACTCGCCGCTAAGTTTGGAAGTTGTTGTTGCACGCGATGATGATGATGATGATTAGGAGATACGCCTTGTGGAGGCGAATCGCCCAAAATCATAAACAAAACGTATCCGATACACACGGACAGAACGACGGCGACGAGTAATCTCCTTTTCGGTCTCGATTGAGGAATTTTCGGTATCATCGATGAGGATGACGACGACGAGAGAGACGGTGCCATGACTTGAGAGAGAGGGAAAACGAGAGGGAGACGGAGAGAGAGAGAGAGAGGAGTTTGTTGTTTACCTCTTTCTCCCTCGAGAAGTCTGACGTTTTTTTGAAGCGAACATATTTAGGTTTCAGGAGCAACGTTTACGAGACCGTTTTTGTGGGGGATGGTTTCATTCAACGTGTGATTAAATTACAACAACAAAAATGTATGCGGACGTACTACTAAACACGTCCTCTCTCTCTCTCTCTCTCTCTCTCACTCTATTTATTATTATATTTCCTCCTCCTCGTCGTCGTCATCTAATTCTGCTTTTAAAACGACGCAACTTCTATCCAAAATGGTAAATCTGTTCGCTCGTAATTGCGGACGAACCATAGCTTCCGCGGTGAACCTGTCTTCGTCGGAGATGTCCTCGGCGCTGACGAAATCAAACGGCGTTTCCAGAGAGGTGTCTAGAACACATCTCCAGTGTAATCCGGCTGGTAACTCGGGTAAAGTGACCAAAATACTCTCGAAGTTGGCGTTGAATGCGACGTAGAACTTTTCCGGGTCTTCAGGGGTGTTGGCGGAGATGGTGTATGCTATAAATCGACTCGTTTCTTCCCAATCTGGTTCGTGCGGTTTGACGCCGTGCCATTGACAGTTGGCGTCGGTCGGGAAGTCCGGTAAGCGGAAGGCGCCGTGTTGAGCGCGAAATTCAGCCATTTCCGAGCAAAATCGTTTCAAACCATCGCCAGAGAGTGGGTCTAACGCTTGATCCCAGTCGATGTAGTTTAAGTAGTTGTCGTGGCAGTACGTGTTGTTGTTGCCGTTTTTGGTGTGACCGTATTCGTCGCCCATGGTGATCATCGGAACGCCTTGAGAGAGAAACAACGCGCAGAAAAAGTTGCGCATTTGTCGTTCGCGTAAAGCGACGATGTTTTTGTCCGTAGTCGGGCCGTCAGCCTCCGGGCCACTGCCGCAGTTCCATGAAATGTTGTGATTTTCGCCGTCGTTGTTGTCTTCGCCGTTGAAAAAATTGTTCTTTTCGTTGTAGGAAACCAAGTCGCGCAAGGTGAATCCGTCGTGGCAGGTGACAAAGTTGATCGAGCTTTTCGGTTTCCGTCCAGAGGCGTGATAAATGTCCGGGGACCCGCACAAGCGAGAGGCCATGGCACCGACGAATCCGTCGGACCCTTTGATGAAGTTTCTGACGTCGTCTCTAAACTTACCGTTCCATTCGGCCCAGACGCCGTAGTGCGGGAACGTGCCGACTTGGTACAACCCGCCGGCATCCCAAGCTTCAGCGATTAACTTGACGTTACGCAAGACTGGGTCGTTGGAAATCGCGCGCAACACGGGTGGATCTTCCAAATTTGTTCCGATTGGAATCTTCTGTAACGGATTCTTAGGAATCGGGTTCCCGTCTTGATCGTAGAGCACCTCCTCTTCGTCGTTATACGGCATCCCGTTCGTCGTAGAATCCGCAGAGTTTACGTTGTTGATGCCACTATTCGGTTGCGCGCTGGCTAACAAACTCAACTCTTCGGCCGTCGGACCTTCCTCGCCTTTATAATGCGACGCCTCTCTCGTCAAAATGCTCGCTAAATCGAACCGAAACCCGTCGATGTGGTATTCCTCCACGAAATGTTTCAACGAATCGACGATTAAATCTGCCACCATCGGGTGATTACAGTTCAAAGTGTTCCCGCATCCGGAATAGTTGTAGAACTCTCCAGTCGGAGCAGTCACGTAATAACTTCTGTTGTCTACGCCTCTGAAAGAAAGCGTCAATCCTTTTTCGTTCCCTTCCGCGGTGTGATTAAACACGACGTCCAAAATCACCTCCATATCGTTCCTGTGACACTCTCGAACTAACTTTTTAAACTCGTCGTTACTCTTTCGTCCGCAATCGGCTTCGCCAACTTTGGCGTATTTCGTCATTGGCGTGAAAAAGTTCACGGTGGAATACCCCCAAAAATTTCTCCTCAACTCGCCAGTTTCCGGGTTTCGTGTATTTTCGTCGGAATATTCCAACTCGTTAAACTCGTGAATCGGGAGTAACTCTAAGCAATTCACGCCGATTGATTTCAAATACGGAAGTTTGCCGATCATATCCTCGTACGTTTGTCCAATACCTCTCACGTGACCTTCGTAGATGGTTAAATCGGCGAGTTCGTACTCCGGCGACTCCACGCCTTCCCAATCGAACGCCTCATTCTCGGAACCTCTATTATACAAAGCTGGAACCCCGCTCGCGTATTGCGGCCAGTTCTTTTCCAAATCGTTTTCTGCTCGTTGATTCGTTTCCCCGTACCCTTCGCGGTTGCAACACACGTGCTTGGCGTACGGATCCAACACAATTTCGTTAAAATCAAACGCGTGTCCCGGTAACTTTGGACCATTTACTCGATAGCCGTACAAACACTTCTCGGACAAATTCGGCACTTCGACGTGCCAAATCACCGCGTCGTCCTTTGCCCTTTCCGTTCTAAAGCCACTTGTTGGGTCTAAATCAATCTCCGCCGTTATCTTTCCACTCTTAAAATCTTCCTCGGAATACAACACCAACGTCACATTTGTCGCGTTCTGCGTCCGAAGCGCAAAGTTCACGCTCTCGTTTTCCAACCTCGTCGCGCCCAACGGCGACGGTTCTCCGCAGGTCGGTTCGCCTCGGTTTAACGGAGTCTCCGCTATCGGTCGAAGTATATTTGTCGTCGATTTCGCTTTCTTAGAAGGAGGAGGAGATGAAGGAGTTTTCGTTTTTGATACCGTCGAAACTACTACAGTTGTTTTCGAACTCTTCTTCATCTTTGGCGCAGGAGGAGGAGAAGGTGAAGGAGGAGGAGTAACAGGAGGAGGCGCTTTTGTGGCGACTGTCGAGGTTGTTTTCTCGTCTTCTTGAGGCTTTTCCCCACCAATGCCACCTAAACCAACCGCGGCTGGATTGTTCGGATCGCCAAACTTTGTCTTTCTCTTCGGCGGAGGAGGATCTGCGGCGATTCCGTTCATTTCCGCCGCGCGAGGAAAAAGTACTCGACCACCACGGATGCGTCTTTTCGTGAGGACGAGATTACGAGCGCTTTTTCTTCTTGGATAATAAAAAGTCGCCGCGAATCGATTATTCTTTAATTGATTCTTTTTCCCTCCTTGTACTCCTCCTCCTCCGCGCATCGTCGTTTGTATTCCCGCGTAACTGCTCGCGGCTGGAAAAACTATCATCCTTTCTTTCTTACTAATGAATGATGATGGAAACCACCGACCTTTTAGAGCAAAGCAAAGCAAAGCAAAGCAAAGCGGTTATGAAAATCTGAGGAATGAGTAACGAGATGAGATGAGTTCGCAAAAGAGAGAGAAATTATTGATTATTCCGCCTAAAATAAAAGGAGCCAAAAACACCAAGAACACAACGATAAGAAGAGAGCTCTGTATTATTCACGAGTATTTCGTAGTATTTATAATTACTAAGAAGAAGAAGATGGAGGAGGAGGAGGAGAACAACTTTGACAATACTACTAATAACGACGCGACAACAACCTTCTTAGAAGAAGACATTCGGTGACGACGGATATTCTTTATTAGTAGGATTTCATACCATCATCGTCCTGGCCATTCGAATCGCGGCGCGAATGGCGTTGCCGGCGTACGCCACTCTCGTTTCCGCCTGCTCCGCGGTTGCCCCGGGACCGATGATGCCCATCCCTACCGGTTTGCGATATTCCAACTCCAACTGCTTAAAAATCAACGAGCACGTATTTCCCATCTCCTCGCCGTGTAAAGTGGAACCTTTTTCTATGTATCCTAAAACGCACGCCGCGTCGAGCGAGTCGTCCATGAGCATGTTTTCTAATATTAACGGCGCTTCGTACGTGCCCGGAACGAAGACGACTCGAGTGATTTCGGCGTTCATCGCCAACGCCGAGAGGCGCGCGTCTTCGAGCATGCGGTTCATGAGTTGGTCGTGAAACTCGCCGATGACGATTCCAAGCTTCACCTTTGTCTCTTCGTTTACATCGCCGACGTGTGAAATCTCACAATTCGTCCACTTCGACTTCTCTGCGTCGGTTTCGTGCGCGAACGTTACTTTCCCTCCCGGACTGTGAAACTGATACGTTTCCTGTATCTTCGCCGGTTGTTCTTGTTGTTGTTCTGATGATGATGATGATGATAAACGAAATCCTCTCTTGATGTTGTTGTTGTTGCCCTTTTTCGATGATGATGATGATGATGGTCTGTTGATACTATTGTTCGTAGTAGCACGAGTAGACGAAGATGGCAAGCTGGTGACTGATGATGAGTGTATGAAAAAAGGTAAAGAGTTGAGCATATTGACAAAGTGGAAGTGTTGTTGTAATAATGGGCTTTGTTTTTTGTGTGGGATGACGACGAGGTACATTTTGAGAAGAAGAAAAGATATGCGATTATTATGCTGTCTCTCTCTGTGTGTGTGTTATTACAAGAAGTTATTCTTCTGATTCTGATTCTGATTCTGATTCTGATTCTGAATATAACATATACTCTCCATCCTCGTATAGCCAGCCAAATGGTAATGGACAGTCGTTGACGAGGAGGTATTGTACACAGTCGGGGTGGTCGTTCTTGTGTGCGTGGTATACGCTCCATTCGTCCCACGGCGCTTTGGCGGTTTCGTGTAAGTACTTCAAACAGTCTAAGTGGCCGTTCTCGGCCGCATATAAACACGCTATTACGTTATATTTATCATACTTACGCTCAACAAGATATTCGAGTATGTGGAGATGACCTTTTAAAGCCGCCCAAGAGGCAGTACCCGAAGCCCAAGGCACTTTCGCTTCTTCGTGTAAGTATTTGAGGCACTCGAGATGACCGTTTGCGGCAGCCCTTTCACACGCTCCTTCGTTATATTTGTCATACTTACGCTCAACAAGATATTCGAGTATATGAAGATGACCATATTCAGCCGCCCAAGCGGCACTTCTCCAATCCCAAGGCGCTTTCGCTTCTTCGCGTAAGTATTTGAGTACCTCGAGATGACCGTTTACGGCAGCATCTGCACACGCTCTCTCATTGATAGGACAATCATTTGCAACGCAATACTTTACCATTTCCAGATTACCATTATGTGCGGCCGTGTTAATCGTCCATGCACTCCACTCACACTTTTTCTCCTCTCGCGCCCACTTGAGGAACTCGAGTTTATTCGTCCAAGCAACTCGAGAGCAGAAATTTGTTTCGCTCCAGTTACTCGGCCACAACGATTTATTCTCCCACGCAACTTCCAAAGTCGATATCGACGACATCTCGCTCACATCAAACCTCTTTTTCAAATCACCCGCGCGAGGCGATCTCTTAATCAACTTTCTCGTTTCACTGTTCACCTCGTACAAGAATTTCACATCATTCGAATTCAATCTCGGAAGAATGTGATTGAAAGTTATATCGTCGTTGTTGACGATCACATCCCACAAATCTCTCTCACGTATTCGTCCCTTCTGCGCTGTCACTCCAAGAGGAGAAGAAGACAAAGAAGAAGAAGAAGAAGGAGAAGAGCGCATCATTTTCGTCGCTCGCTTTGTTATTGTCTTTGCAAATTATAACTTCTCTTCCTCTCTCTCTTTCTTTCTTTCTTTGTGCGCGCACATGTGAAGATTCTTTTTTTTTTGCGAGAATGAGAAATTGAGACGTTTTTTGCCCCCAAAAATCTGGACCCCGAGACGAACGAGACGACTCTGGATCTCGTTAACAAAACGGATGATGACAACAAAACAAAAAAAGAAACGCTTCGGAAAAGTCGCGCGGCTTCCACCGAGATTGGAATGGTATCAAGGGGCATTCATCAATGCAATTCAATTCTTCTGAATGAACAGAAAATGGTTTTGAAGTGCGGGCCTTCGTGCTCGACCGCGCAGACTTATTGCTCGTCATCAACGTTGAAGAGTTCGTCAGTTAAAAGGAAACTGAAGAGTATCGAAGACTTTAGAAATAATCCATATTAAGTACAGTCGATAACCAATTAGGGTTTAGGAAGGTAGATAAAAACTAGTTGGTAAAACCCTAAAAACAAAAATGAGAAGTTTCTCCCGCCACAAACGACGGCATAATAAATGAACCAAAACAACGAAGAAAAGTATTAGGAAATGAAGCGACTTCGGCGCCTTCTCCCTTCCTCCTCCTCCTCCTCCTCCTCCTCCCAAAACGTCGTCGTCGCTCCTTTTATTACCTCTTCTTTTTCTTCTTGGTCTTCTTCTTCTTCTTCTTCTTCTTCTTCGCAACATCATCATCATTATCATCATCATCATCACCGTCAAACACATTCGGTTGTTGAGAACGCCAACAACTTCGATGAAAGAAGAAGAAGAAGAAGAAGAAACGAAAGAAGAGACGATGATGCATCGTACGACGACTACTGGAAGAAGAAGAAGAAAAAGGAGGTCAACAACAACAACAAAAAAATTGTATCATCGCGTGGATTCGCGGCGTCTTCCTCTTCCTCTTCATCCTCTTCCTCTTCCTCTCCTGCAGTGAAGAATAACAACAACAACAACAACAACAACAAGGAAATAAACCCATATATAGCCTTAGCCCGTTTAGACAAACCCATAGGCATATATTTACTCGCCTATCCGTGTTTGTGGTCGATTTTACTCTCCTCGTCCACGGCTGCGATACCACCGGCGACGGAAGAAATAGCCGCCATGACCGCCTTGTTCTCCGCCGGCGCGGTGTTGCTTCGAGGCGCCGGGTGTACCGTCAACGACATTTGGGACAGAAAAGTAGACGCTAAAGTAGAGAGAACGAAAGATAGACCGATAGCATCTGGCAAGATAACGGTACCGAACGCGGTGGCGTTTTTAGGCGCGCAATTAGGATTAGGAAGCGTCATTTTATACCAGCTCGATTTCAACACGCAGATTTTGGGCTTGATGTCTTTACCGCTGGTAGTCGCGTATCCTTTGATGAAACGCGTGACAAACTTACCGCAATTATTTCTCGGGTTTACGTTGAATTGGGGCGCGTTAATGGGCTGGACCGCAATCACTGGGGGTGTTTTAGAAGCACCAGCTTTAGCGTTATACGGGAGCGGCGTGTGTTGGACGATGGTGTACGATACGATTTACGCGCATCAAGATATCGACGACGATAAGAAAATTGGCGTCAAGTCTTCCGCGCGATTATTCGAAAAGAACACGAAAGGTATTTTGTCTACTTTTGGTATCGGTGCAATCTCTGGTTTACTCGCCAGTGGGTATTTAGCGGACGCGCATTGGGCGTTCTACCCGTTCCTTTTGTCCACCGCGGGGACGCATTTGTTTTGGCAAATATATACCGTCGATTTGAAGAACAGAAAGGATTGCGGAGACAAGTTCCGAAGCAACCAAACGTATGGAGGTTTAGTTTTGAGTAGCATCCTAGCCGCAAAAGTTGCCGAAAACGTTTTATAATGTTATTATTTCTCGTCGTCTTTAAAACAACAACTTGCTATTGATTCTGTCTATTTTTTCCTCCGCCTCTTCGCCGCCGCTCACTAAATACGCCAACTTTGCCTCGCTCAACAACCCGATTTTCTGAAGACTCTCACCGGCTTTCTCGAATTCATTCCTGCCAATCTCGTGCGCCCACTTGGCGGTGTCGTTACTCGTCATAAAAAAATGCGAGAGATGTTCGGAAAACTCGTCCGGGAGTTCTCTGAGCAGAGCCGAAACTCTTCTCGACGACGACGACGACGAATTGAATATCTTTTCAAAGACGTAAAACGCAAACCCGTTTTCGTTAAATGGCGCAGCATCTTCCGCTTTTAACGTTCGCATGTAGTGAAACAATCGCGCTTTTCCACCTTCCGCGTCGCAAAAAGTAAACAATTCATCGTAGCCAAAGTGCGATTCGCACGTCGCGGCGACGTTTTCCGCGGGACACACGTGCGCCCGAGCGCAAAGAAGCAACGTCGGCAATATCAACGTGCGATCGCTCTTATACTCCATCAACGATCTCTCCGTTCTCGCGTAAAGAACGTTAGACGCAGAAGCGTCGAGTAAAGGTTGCGCCACCGTGAATAACGGGACACCAACATCCAATCTCTTCCTCGCGTTGAACACGTCGATGGAGAATTTTGATATCGTTCGCATGCACTCCCTCGCGCTCGCTTGCGACGTCCAGTTTTCTTCAACCGAAACTCTTTGCGCGGGATATAAATCCGACCAGCATCGTCTGTATTCGTTGGAACACTCGAGCGCGATAGAC
>Ga0209666_1003121_pt1 | contig 12177 bp, 8 predicted proteins | sample SaaInlV_125m_DNA_FD_184679 | JGI IMG/M metagenome (GOLD analysis project Ga0209666, IMG submission 184679) | Marine microbial communities from expanding oxygen minimum zones in the Saanich Inlet - Saanich Inlet SI037_S3LV_10m_DNA (SPAdes)... | ecosystem: Environmental > Aquatic > Marine >...
CAAAAGCGCGTCGACGAAAAAGAAACAAAAACTCACCCCCGATTTGATGTGCGCCGTCGTCGCGGCGTTGCAGCCGGAGGACTGCGTCGTCGTGGACGAGTCTCTGACCAGCGGCACGTCCTACTGGGACAAATCAGCGGGGTGTCCCCGGTTTCAGCACCTCACCTTGACCGGCGGCGCGATCGGGCTCGGGCCGTGCGCGTCGGTGGGCGCCGCCGTCGCCGCCGGTCAATCGAGACGGGTCGTGAACCTCCAAGCCGACGGGTGTTGCGCGTACGCGCCGCAAGCGCTGTGGACCCAAGCCAGGGAGCGTCTGAACGTCGTGACGATCGTGTGCGCGAACCGGCGGTACGCCATACTGGAGCTGGAGAAGATGATGCAACGAACCCAGCCGGTCATCGCGCCGAGCGGGTTCGAACGAGATGTGCGCGAACCGGCTTCGAAGCGTCTGACTTCGCTCGCCGATCCAAACATCGACTGGACCGAAATCGCGCGCGGCTTCGGCGTTCCCGCGACGCGCGCCGACTGTCCCGAATCCTTCGCCCGCGCGTTGAAAGGCGCCCTCGAGAGGGAAGGGCCGAGCCTCATCGAGGCGGTTCTCGAGTGAGTCGCGAAGAAAAGGAAGAAATCACGGTTTAGTGAAATCACAAAAGTCGACTAGTCATCCTCCTCCCCGTCGCCGTCCGCGTCCCCCGGGATCCGCTTCCCCTCCTCCGGCTTCGCCTTTCCTCCCGCCGGGCCCGAAGACACGAGGTCCGCGGTCGCGTTGACGTACGCCCGGGACGCGCGCAGCGTGTCGTCCTTGCGGCGCACGCGCTCGGCGAGCGCGCGCGCCTCGGCGACGGCTCCGGCGAGCGCGGCGGCTTCCTCCTCCGCCGCGAACGGGTCGTCGGCGGCGTCTAGGAACGTCACCGAGCGCGTCGACGCGTCTATTTTCGCGTAAATCTCTCGCGCGTCGATCATCTCAAGCACGACCCGCTCAGCCTCGACTTCGCCGCCCGTTAACTGCGCGTCACACGCGATGTCCGCGAGCGAAGACGAGATGTGCGTCTCGGTCAACTTACGCACCGCGCGTCGGTGAAGCGAGCCCAACGCGGTTTCCGCCAGCCGCGTCATGAATTTCCCGTCGCGATCAAACGCTTCGCGCGACTCGGCGAAACGCGCGCGCGCGGCGGCGACGGATCCGGTGGCGTAGGCTTCGGCGAAGGACGCGTACGCCGCGCACGCGCCGCGCACGTGCCTCTGCACCGCGGGCGACGCGTACTTGGGCAGAGACGACGCGAACGCGCACGCGCCTTCCGCCAGAAGAGAACACAGCACGTACTTTTTGTGCGCGGACGCGTGCGCCGCCGCCGGCGCCGTCGCCGGCGCCGTGGTGGCCCGCAGGAACAGTTCGGCGGCGTCCGCGTAGCGTCCCAGCGACAAAAGCGCCGTGCCGCCTAAATCGCAGTACTTCAGATAGTCCATCGCGTCCACGCCGGTTAAAATCGGGTCCGTCTCGAACACGGGACACGAGTCGACGTCGGCGGCGACGACGTCGTGGCGACCGCACGCGACGCACGCGGAAAACAAAAACGAGTGTTGCTTGGTGAGGTGGTCGCGCGTCGGCCGCGCGGCGCGCGTCGCCGCGCGCAGGGGCGCCACCGCCGCGAGCGCGCTTCCGGCGGAGCCTTCCGCGATCGCGCACGCCGCGAACGCGCCGCTCACCTCGGCGAACGCCGATGGGCATCGGCGGACCTGCGCGGACGCCGACGAGCTCTTGTCCGAAGCGTCGAAAGCGCTCCCGTCGGAAGACGACGCCCCGACGTCGGACGTCTCGTTCACCCCCTCGTCGCTCCCTGACAGGAGCTGACACGCCAGTCTCCGGAACGCCGGGAACGACGCCTGGAGCGCGCGAGCGGACGCGTCGTCCGCGCCGGACGCCTCCTCGGCGACGCGGTCGACGACGGCGTCGAAGTACGCGTCGTCGCCGGCGGCGGCGTCCGCGTCGACGTCGTCTTCGTGGAACGCGTCGCCTCCCGGCGGGACGTCCATCGCCACGGCGTCGCGCGCGGAGATGTCGAGGAGCCCGCCGGAACGTGAAGGCGCCGCGGAAGGAACAGGCGGAAGCTCTTCGTCGTTCGTCTCGGTCGTCGCCGCGTCGTCGTCCTCCTCGATCGGGCGGTCTGCCGCGTTGGCGCGCTCCGCACGCGCGGACAGCGTCCCGGGAGGAAGCGAGCCGGGACCGTCCGCGGGAGGTACGCGCTCGCCCCGCTTCCCGTCGACGCGCGTGGACGCCACCGCGGCGCGCAGGAAGTGCGTCCACGCCAGCGCGTGGCGCTGGGGGTCCAAGGCGCGAGCCTCCAGCGCGGCGAGCGCCTCCGCGGCGTTCGCCTTTAACAGATCGGAGGATTGCTCCAGCGCGATGTGCAGCGCGTCCAGGCCCTGGGGGATGGACGAAAGCTGCTGCGCGCGGCTCACCAGCGACGCGACATCGGGCGCGGCCGCCATGCTCACGAGCGTATCCGAAGAGCCGGACGCGCCACCCGCTTGTGGCACCCAGATCTGGCCGATTCGTTGTTCGCTTTCCGAGGGCGGAAGGAAGAAACGACCTGTCGAAGCGTCATTTTTGGCGCGCGGCACGCGTCGGTGTTGGTTCCCGCCGTTCTTTTTGGTCAAACCATCGAACGATCTAGTTCGCAGTCCGACGCCGCGCGCGTGAGCCTCCGAGCGAGTCTCCGCCCCGGTGTCGCGTCATGACCGCTCTAGACGCGCTCGCGGCGCTCGAGGCGCGCGCCGAAACACTGGGTGCGTCCGCGCCTCGCCGACGAACGCGCGCGCGGACGGTCGGAATCCGTCTGTTGTTTGCCAGTTCGCGGAGCGGTGCCTAGACGATTCGACACGACGCGCGCGAGGTCCACGTCGGACACACACGACTCCCTTTCTTCCACCTCTCGCCGATCGCGCGCGGACGCTGACTCACTCGCCCCCTGTCTCGGTCCGTCTCGCAGTGCGCGCGTACGAGTCCGCGAGCGACAAGGCGCAGCACGCCGCGGCGGATGACGCGAGGCGCGCGTTGACGGATCTAGCTCGCGAGGTCGGGACGCTCAACGAGCGAGGCGCGCTGGAGCGACCGGGCGCGTCCGCCTCGGAACGCGCGCGCGTGTTGTACCTCCGCGGCCGCCTGCTGGAAGCGGTGGGGGTGGTGCACGACGCGAAGAGCTCACTAGAGGGCGACCACGAGCCCGGTCAAAGCCACGGTGACACAAAAAAAGACTTCTCTCAAAAAGACACGGCGGAGGATCTGCTGAAGCGCGCCGCGAAGCTCGATCCCGCGCTGGACGGCGCGTGGCTGACTCTGGCGCAGACGCTGTGGAAGAAGAACGACCTGCAGGGCGCGCGGAATTGCTACGATGCCGTCCTCGCGAGGCGCCCGCACAAAAAAGCGCTCTGCGCCGTCTCAATGCTCTGCCGCGGTCTCGCAAAGTCGCGCGCCGAACCCGGGTCAGACGCGCAAAAGCATTTCGTCGACGAATCTTTGGCGTTCGCGAAAGCCGCCGTGCGTTTGGACGTAAACGACGGCCACGCGTGGTACCAGGTGGGCACCGCGACGATGAGTTTGTTTTTCGCGCGCGGCGCGACGGATAAGAAAACGCTGTTGGCGGCTTTGAAGGCTTACGAAAACGCCGCGAAAGGCGGCCCCACGGGCGCGGGCGCCACGGACCCGGAGAAGCACATGCAAAATCACCCGGACGTGCACTTCAACCGCGCGGTGATTTGTCGGTACGTCGAGCGGTACGGCGACGCGCTTTTGGGGTTTCGGGAAGCGGCGCGGTTAGATCCGGCGTTGCCGACGCGCCAGGAAGTCAACGCTGTGCTCGCGGCGCTTACAAAGCTGGACGACGGGTGCCGCGGCGCGGGCGCGACGTGCAAGCCCAAGCGCGTCGCGGCGATGGCGAAAGCGCTGAGGGAGGAGGACGACGCGCTTTTGCCCGAAAAAGCGGAGAGCGCTTTCGTGACGCACGAAGGGACGAGGTACGTCACCAAGCGCGTGTCTGATTTGAACGACGGCGTGAACGTCGGGAGCGCGGTGAAGGCGCGCGCCGTCGTCGACGCGACGGCGACTGACGCCGCGGGCCGTAACGGCGGCGCCGAACAACTCGGCGCGCTCAACCTGCACTACGTCGCCGTCGACGCCGCCGGCGCGCGCTTCGCCATCTCCGTGTACGGCTTAGAAGACGGCGCGGTGCGCATGAGCAGCACTTTGACTTTACTCAACCCGGACGTGCGTGACGTGGACGTGCAGTGGAACGGACGCCGGTACGCGTTCAGGCTCGTGCGCGTGGACCTGCCCAAGCAGATCCTGGTCGGCGGGAAGATGCCGGTGGGGCGCATCGCGCGGCCGAGGATGGCGAGCACGAATTTGTGACGATCATCATCGCGGTAATTGGATTATCTGTCGTACGCGCCGTCTCTGTCCCTCTCGCGCGCTAAGAGCGCTGTAGGAACGCTCTCGCGCTACGGTGGTGTTCTTCTCGTTTCGTCGATTCTTTTCACGCCGCCTCGGCGTACGTCTCCTCGAGGTACTTCACGATCGCGCTGGACTCGAACATGGCGGTTCCGGTGTTGGGATCCTCGATGTACGGCGCCTGGAACACGCCGCGGCGGTCGACGAGCTCCTGTCTTTTCATCGATCCGCGGCCGCACGACTTCATCAGGTGCGGGATCTCGAGCTCCACGAGCTTCTCGCGCACGAGCTTGCAAAACGGTGAGGCCTCGTACGAGTACACGGTGATGGGCTTCTCGGGCATGCGCGCGGCTCGGTACCTGCTGCCCGCGCCCATGCGGGGCGCCAGCCCGAACCCCGCGGTGAGCACGGTGAACGCGCCCGCGCGCAACAAAGTGGAAACCTTCTCCTTCCCGGGGCCGTAGGTATCGTACAGGTAATCGATGATGTCGTCGCTCTCGTACATCGCGACGCCCGTGTTCGGGTCCTTCATGTACGGGAACATGGACTTCCCGCCCTCTGCTTTCGCCCGCTCGCGGAACGTCGGCCCGCCCTGCGGGCAAGGGAAGAACAGCACGTCCAGGTCGAGCCAGATGACGGCTTCGCGCACCTTCTTGCAAAACGGGCACCCCTCGAACTCGTACAGCTCGATGGGCATCGCCGGGCGCGGGAACTTGTGCGTGTCGCTGGTTTCCTTGATGTACCGCCCACCGATCTCGCCCAGCGTGTACGTGCCTTTCGGACACTCGCCCTCGACGATGGAGGGCGTCCAGCCCTCGCACAGCGCGCCGGAGACGGCGCGCGTCACGAACGACCCGGACGCGGTGAGCACGTTCGCGAGCTCGCCGTCCGCGACGCCAAACTTTTGCGGCTCGGGACCGCGGAGCGTGAACGCGTCCGCGGCGTCTTCCGAGGCGGAGCCGGCGGTGGCGGAGACGACGACGGGTTCAGCCTTCGTCGCACCCGCGGGCGTTTCCTTCGTGTCGGTCTGCTGCGTCGCCTCGGGCGCCTCGGTGCCCTTCATGAGCGCGCCGGTGTCGACAGTGCGCAGAGCGCGCCGGAGCGGAGCGTCATCCGAAGCGGCGGCCGACGTCGCGACGGCGCGGCGTCGGGCGGGACGCGCGGAAGCCTTGGCGGCGACCAGGCGCCGGCCGAGCACGGTCGGCCTGGAGACGAGCGAGGCGGACATGGCGGATGCGCGCGACGGCGTGTCGATGCGCGACTCGGAGTGGGCGCGCACGCGTCGGCACGTTCGAAGAAAGAGATTATGGATGCGACGACGTGGCTTTCGGAACGTCGCGTGCACGAAATCGAGCCAAGTGGCGGAAGTGCGCGACCGTCGCTTTCGCGTTTGCCAGAACTGCGAGACTGCCGAGACACTCGCTGCGAGGGGAACAACGCCCGCAATCGCCAAAAGTGGTCAACACTCGAGGGCGCGCGCGGGGTGGAGTCCCACGAGCGCCATGCCTCCCAAGAAGGGAGGCAAGAAGGGGGGCAAGAAGAAAGGTCCCGCGTACATGACCCACGAGGACGGGGTGGACCACTGCGCGCCTTTCGGGTTCGCGCCGGGGGACATGATCCACACGCCGCTCGGATTGCGCGCATGTGTGCTCGGTGTCAAGTACGCCTCCCCGGAGGACCTGGGGGGCGGCGTGCTGTGGGTGAAGTACGACGGCCCCCTGGAGAAGGAGGCCCCGATCGAGAATCCGTCTGTGATGTCCGGGTACGTGCGCGCCCCCGAGACCGCGCACCTGTGGCGGGAGGTGGACCGGCTGAACGCGGCCGCGGCGGTCAAAGCGGAGAAGCGACGCATCGCGAACGCGAGGAAAAACGCGGAGGCGGCTTTGGAGGCTGCGAAGACCGCGTCGTCGGCGCCGAAAAAACCCGCCGCCGCGAAGAAGAAAGAGGAAGACGACGCGTCCGGGGACAACAAGGAGAACGCGTGATATCATAGTCCCGACGACCGGTGATAGTAATCATATAGTAATCATCATCGTCTCATCCATCACAACCCGCAGTCCTCGTCGAGGCCGAGCGCGAGGTTCATGTTCTGCACCGCCGCGCCCGAAGCGCCCTTCCCGAGGTTGTCCAGCCTCGCCACGAGCCACGCCATGCCGTCCACGTCGTTGGCGTACACCGAGAGCTCGAGCTCGTTCGTGTCGTTCAGCGTGTCCGGCCGCAAAAACGCGCCGCGCTCCAAATCGTTTGTGTCGTTCAGAGCGCGCACTTTCACGAACCGCGACCCGGCATAGTGCGATTCAATCGCCGCGTGCATCTGAGCGCCGGTCACGCCGCTTTTAAGCTGGTCGTAGTGCAGCGGCACGGAAACCACCATGCCCTGCGCGAAGCTCCCCACCGCGGGGCAGAACACGGGCTTGCGACCCAGTTTGGAGTACTCCGCCATCTCGGGCAAGTGCTTGTGCTTCAAGTTGAAGCCGTACGCGCCCCACGGCTCGGCGTCGCCCGCCTCGTGAATCGCCATCAGCTGCTTGCCGCCGCCCGAGAAGCCCGACACGGCGTGCACGACGATTCCGGAGTCAACCGGAAGCAGCCCCGCGTCGACGAGCGGCCTGGTGAGCGCGATCATGCCGGTGGGATAGCACCCCGGGTTGGCGATGCGTTTGCTGTTTCGCACACTCTCTCTCTGTTCCGCGCACAGCTCAGGGAATCCGTACGTCCACCCTTCCGCGACGCGGTGCGCGGTGCTGGCGTCGATGATCACCGTGTTTTCGTTGGTCACCATCGCGACCGCCTCGACGGCGGCGTCGTCCGGCAAACACAGGATCGCGGCGTCGGCTTCGTTGAGAAACGCAGCTCGCTTCGCCGCGTCCTTGCGGTCGTCGCCGGTGAGCGAGATGATCTCGATGTCGTCGCGCTTCGCCAGGCGGTCGCGCACCTGCAAACCGGTGGTGCCCGCCTCGCCGTCGATGAACACTTTCTTCTTGCCGGCGGCGACGATCACGGCGGAGCGGCGGGCCGAGGCGCGCGCGGTGCGGGCCGCGGGCCGGGAAACGCAAGCGCGGCCGCGCACGGCGGGGCGCGCGCTGAGAGACATGGAGGCGGCGTGCATGACGATCGCGGACCGACGTGCAAGAGGTGCCGTGCGGTCGGAGTGAGGCGATCGGATAGCCACCCGGGATATTTGTCAGTGACCTTTTCCGAAAAAGCGTTGTCGACGTGTTCGATGAGGGAAAGGCGAGTCCGGCGGAAAGGTCCGCGCCATACCCGGCATGGCGCAGCACGCAGCCGCCGCGTCGTTTTCCTCCAGGGTTGTCCGGTGGAACCCCGCACCGCGCGTCCCGTCGCGGCGCGCGCGCCGAGCCGCGAGGCGCGCCAGCGCGTCGTCGTCCCCTCCGCCCGTGACGCGCGATGAGCTCGCCGCCGCGGCGCAGGCTCGGGGCTTGGTCCTGGAGACCGCCGTGTTCGGCCCCTTCTTCAAGATCACCGCGCGCCGAGCGGGCAGTCCCTCGTCCCCTCGCGGCGGTAACGTGTTCGACGCCGGACAGAACACCGACGCGGACATCATCGGCGAGCACGACGGGTTCATCGCGCCGCCTCCTTTCGGCATCCTGCACATGGACTCCATGCGGATATACAACTCGCGCGTGAACGGAGGCGGATCTCGCGGCGCGGAGGGTGAGGCTTCGAAAATGCGGAGCGTGTTCGGCATAAGCGTTTTACTAGGTGCGACGAGCTGCTTGATGGCGTACGAAAAAAACTGCGCAAAGATCGAACTGCTCGCCATAGACGACGGGAACGAGTACGCGCCGCGGCTGGTGCGGTACTACGAAAGGCTCGGGTTTACGCCCGTAAGAGTCGTCGGCCAAGGCGCCGCGACGGATTTACCCGACCTTTTAGTGTGGGGAGGCGTCGGGACGCGCATGAACGGCGACTTGCGCGCGCTGCTAGACAAGTGGGGGAAGGTGATCAGGAAACAAGCCGAAGAGGCGGCGTGAGTGAGGAAGCGACGAGTCTCGCGACGCGACGAAAGCGCTTTTGTCGTCACTAAGTACAGTACAGGAAAGAATCACGCAACGTTACACTTTGCGCGTCGTCGCGCTCGCGCACAATAAGCTCACCGTCTCAGTTGCAACTCCTGAGGTTCCAGTGCAGGTCGTCGAGCAGGTCCGAGAAGGACACGCGCGACTGCGCGTCCCCCAGCGCGGGCTTGCCGTTGACGCGCGACGCGGAGAGGAAGTGGCACGCCTTGGCGAAGCGGCACATGTCGGTATCCGGGTTGTTGTTGGAGGTGAACCACACCTCGAGCCCCGCGTCTCGCCCCTCGCGGATGAACCGGTTCACGATGTACCCGTTCTTTTTTAGGATATCGTCCGTCACGCGGTACCGCGGCTGACCAGACTCGTCCTTCACCACCTCGAACCCGCCGACGCTCTGGTAAAACGCGTCGTTGGGATCCGGCACCCCGAAGTGCAACACTCCGCTGATCTCTATTCGTTTAATACCAGGCCGTTCCTTGGCGTACTGCACCACGCGTTGCGCCGACGCGTCCACGTTGGGAATCTCCTTGTACTCGGCGCCGACAGCGTCGCCCGCGCGCAAGTGCACGAGAAGCGTGTCGCTGGGCGTCGCGCGGCACTCCATCTCGCGTACGCGGTTTTTGACGAAATCAAAGTTGTCCTGCGCCTCCTCGCGCTCGTTCGGTTTCCACGCGATTTGGTTCGCGCCGTTCTTGGGCTTTTGCTCGAGCATGTCCCTCAGGATGGTGCCCTGGTACTCCGGCCGCGTCAGCAGCGACTGGCTCGTCACCTTGTAGTTTGGACCGTGCAGAGACACCACGTCGTTCACGCGGTACTCGGAGTCATACTGCAGCACCCACGCGCAGAAGTTACACTTGCTCGCGTCAATCACGCATGTCGTGTCCAGGTTCTTCGTGTTCCACTGCGCCTCCTGCGCGGCGACGTCGGCGCACGGGTTGAACGAGAGCGTCTTGGCGCGTTCCGGGTTGGGACTCCGCAGACGCTCGCGAGGCTGCGTCGTCGCACCCATGTCCAGCTGCTTGGAAACGCCCACGGCCTCGGCGGGAACCGCGGGCGCAGCCATGGAGGGCGCGTCGTAATCTTCGCGCGCGTCGATCTTTTCGCTCTTTTCGCTCTGCGTCTGCGTCTGCGTCTGCTGCGGCTCGTTTCCCGCGGACGACGCCTCCGCCTCGTCGTACGAGGCTGAGTGCATCGCCGCGTCCTCCTCCTTCGTGTACCCGGCCTCGTAGTCCCGCTGCGTGACGCCGCCCACGGGGATCTCGTTGTACAGCCGCTCCGCCTCCTTCACGAAGTTCTCGTCCGGCACCCACCCGAGCGCCGCGGCCGCCTCGGAGGAGGTCTCGGCCTTTTTCTCGGACGCATCGAGCGCATCCGCATCCGCCGCGCGCGCCGCCTCGTACTCCGCCTTGGTCGCGCCGCCCTCGGGGAGGTCGCCGTACTGTTTCTCCGCCTCCTCAGTCGCGGCGTCGGTGAGCTTCCACCCGACGCGCGCCACCTCGCCCGAGCCGCGCCCGGACGCGACGGTCACGGAGAGGCTCACCAGCGCCACGAGGAGCCCCACCGCGAGGCAGGCGAGGACCGCGGGAAGGCGTCGGCCCGCGTCCTTGGCCTCGCGCCCGAGCGCGGCGTCCGCCTCGGACACCAAGAGCGGCGCGCGCTCATCTCGCACAGACGCGCGCGTCGACATCGCGTCCGCGTCCGGGGATGGCAGGCGCGCTGTGCGTGTGTGAACGCGTCAAGGAGAGACGGATGAAGACGGTGTAACACCACAATACGCGCTAAACGTAAAACCGACGCGCGCCACGCGCTGATACAAAAAAAACGCGCGACAGATGGAATGTGATCGACACTCTAAAAAAGAAAACGTTCCATCCGCGCGTCACCCCGCGCTCGGCTTTTCCCCGCCCAGCACCCACTCCGGTATCACGCGGTCGAGCCCGCCGTGCCCCGCGGCGCCCCACAGCGACGAAGGAACGCTTCGTTTGCCGAGCGCACGCGCCGCCTCCAAGACGGACCGTCCGGAACGACCGACGCCGTTCGCTTCCTTTTCCTTTTCGTTTTCCGCTTTTTCGCGTGACGCGCGCGGAGGCTTCGCGTCCGCCGTCGGCGGCGGCGCTTTCACTTCGCGCATCGAGGCTGACATCGCCATCGCCATATGTGTCCACTCGTCGTCGTGCTGCTCCAGAGACGCGAGTCTTGCGTCCTCGCGACAGAGCTCCGTCGCGGCGGACGAAGCGAACGAAGCCGCCTCCGCGGAGGTCGTCGTCTGTCGTCCGACGTCGTCTCTCGACGGTCGTCTCCCGGACCCCCTCACCGCGGCGAAGAACGTCGCCGCGTCCCGCTCGTCGCGCACGCCCAACACCTCACGCAGGTCCTCGCGTGTCAGGCTAATGAGGTCGCTCGGAAACAGCGCCTCGCGCGCGAACGCGGGGGCGTACCGGGCCAGACCGTGTCGGTTCAGAAACGCGTCGCACGCGCCGCCGCGAACGTCTCCGGAAGAATTTCTCGCGGTCGTCTCCGCGCGCGTCTCCGCGCGCGTCTCCGCGGGCGGTGCTCGGTCGCGTCGCCCTCCCCACGCGGGGGGAGACGCCATCGCGTCGCTTTCGAGGGCCCTGGAAACGCAGGCGTCCGCGTGCGTCTCGCGGTCGGGCAGCGTCCACGACGAGAGGTCCAGCCCGCAGATGGGACACGCGCACGTGCCTCGCGTGGGCACCCCGCCTTCGACGCTCGCGTCCGCGACCTCGCCGCCTGCGCCGGTCTCGTCCTGGACCCACGGCCCCCAGCCCGCGGGAGGGGCCATTCCCGAGGGTGGGGCGATCGTCTCGCGACGCATGCGCCCTCGAGAGAGCGCGCGCGCGCGACTCTGCCAGATCCGCGCGCGGCTAACGGTTCTTCGATTTTTTCCCGATCAGCCATCGAGCCATCGGTCAAGGCTCCGGTCGATGTCGTCCGCTCGACGCGAACGAACGCGGTTTGACCGCGCGGAAACGAAAAGGGGAACGTACCTCGCGAGCGTTTCTCGTGATGTCCGAAGGTGTTTCGCACACAACGACCCGCGCGCGACCGGCTGTACGCCCTCGCAGCGCCGGCGGCGTGCGTCGCGCGCGCGTGAAGGCGCTTCAACAGTCGCGGGGAGTCATGCGCGTCAAGTTCAGACACCCGCGCTCGCAAGACCCGTACGTCCCCTCGAGCGCGGAGCTTCCGTGATTCCCGTGTCGGACCGCGAGACGGAATCGGACGCTCGCCGCGCGACCGCGGCTCGTCGCGTGGCCGGAGCGATTCCAGACACGAGACGAGGTGTCGACGCGCGCGACGGCCACGACGACGACGCGGCGCGCGCGCGTCGACGACGAACCGAATCGACCACGCGCGGAAACCCGCGACCGGACACGCGCGTCGGTCAACCCACGTCTCCTCCCGTATCTCGAATCAATCGCTCACCGTCTCGATTCTCCTCGTTCACTTTCACTGTCCGCGTGATACAAAACACGCCAGCATCTGGTGGCGTTGCGACCCGAGCGCGACGTTCGAGCAGTGCAAAGCCGCGGCGGACCGTCTGTTGGCGACGATGCCTCCTCACGAGCCGTACAGCACGGACTGCTTCAAGCGCGCGCACGATAAACTCCTGTGGGACCCGCGATACGGCAAGCGCGTGTACGGGCAGATTCGGTTCAAGCCGGCTTCGTCCATCGG
>Ga0209666_1003127_pt1 | contig 12169 bp, 8 predicted proteins | sample SaaInlV_125m_DNA_FD_184679 | JGI IMG/M metagenome (GOLD analysis project Ga0209666, IMG submission 184679) | Marine microbial communities from expanding oxygen minimum zones in the Saanich Inlet - Saanich Inlet SI037_S3LV_10m_DNA (SPAdes)... | ecosystem: Environmental > Aquatic > Marine >...
CACGCCTGCACTCGGGGATGGAGCCGAAGAGGTGCCAGAAATGGACGACAGCCTTGTCATCCTGCGGCACACCCTCGATGCCGTCCCCGGAGCTGTGCCGGGACACGTCTCGCCCTCTCCTCCGCGGCGCGGGGGGCACCCAGCGAGGACACGCGACCGCCCGCGCGCTCATCGAACTGTGCAGTGAAAAACCAAACACGCTGTGCGGTCCACAGCCTCGTTTGAAGCGCGAAACTTGGATAAAGAGGCGACGCGCGGGGTCGCCGACACACGCCAGCGCGCGAGTGGGGCGTTTTCGCACCCGATAAATCCCGCATCTCTCGTGTACGACCTCGCGTGAGATGTCCGCGCTCATCGCCGCGGCCGCACGTCGCTCCTCCGGGGCGGTCGCTCGCGCGCTCGCCACGTCCCCGCGATCGGCCTCGGCAACCCACGCGAGTTGCCTCGAGCTGGGGTGGACGAGGCACTCGTCCTCCTCCGCGGCGTCGTCGTCCGCGGCGCAGTCGGAGGCTATGTCGGCGTTCAAGGAGAAGCTCGCGGAGGGTCCCGACTTTGGCGACTTCGTCCGGGGCGACGAGCTCCCGGGCACCGCGTACTCGCTCGCCGCGCCCAAGAACCTGCGAGACAAATCCGTGCGCAAACCACCGTGGATGAAGCGAACGATCCCGGGCGGTGACCGGTACACCGAGATCAAGGCCAAGCTGCGGGAGCTCAAGCTGAGCACGGTGTGCGAGGAGGCGAAGTGCCCGAACCTGGGCGAGTGCTGGGGCGGCGGCGACGGTCACACCGCCACGGCTACGATCATGATCATGGGAGACACGTGCACCCGCGCGTGCCGCTTCTGCGCGGTGAAGACGTCCAAGGCGCCGCCCCCGCTGGACACGGAGGAACCCGCGAACGTCGCCAAGGCCATCGCCGCGTGGGGCCTGGACTACGTGGTGTTAACCAGCGTGGACAGGGACGAGCTCGACGACCAGGGCGCGGGTCACTTCGCCGAGACCATTCGTCGGCTGAAAGAGTCGGCGCCCGCTCTGCTCGTCGAGGCGCTCACGCCGGACTTCAGGGGCGAGACCGGCCTGGTGCGGGAGGTGGCGGAGTCGGGACTGGACGTCTTCGCGCACAACGTGGAGACGGTGCCGGAGCTGCAGGCGGAGGTTAGGGACCGACGCGCGAACTGGGACCAGAGCATCGCGGTGCTGCGCGACGCCAAAACCGCCGTCCCGTCGCTGATCACGAAGACATCCATCATGCTGGGCCTCGGCGAGACCAGGCCGCAGGTTGTGAACGCGCTCAAGCTGCTGCGCGAGGCTGGCGTGGACGTGGTGACCTTCGGGCAGTACATGCGACCGACCAAGAGGCACCTCGCGGTTGCGGAGTACCTCACCCCCGAGGCTTTCGAGGCGTATAAAAATATCGCGGAGGATATGGGCTTTTTGTACGTGGCGTCGGGGCCCATGGTTCGGTCCAGCTACAGGGCGGGCGAGTACTTCCTGGAGAACGTGCTCAAGCGACGGAAGGCGGAGGCGGCCAAGGCGACGGCGTGATCGATCCCGGAGAGGAGCGGGTAATATTTTTTGAGATGCAATTCGATGCAAACAGATACACTTTTACTCACGGGGAGTCCACCGCGACCCACGCGACGCGCTTCCCGGTCGGGGAGATCCGACCCACCCTCGACTTTGCCCTCTTCAGCCGCTCCTCGTCCGAGTGTTTCTTCACCGCCGGCGTGACGAGCGCGAAGTTCGGCCTGCGTTTCATCCTCCACATCTGCCGCGTAAGCTCGTCGTCCGAGTCGGCGCCCGGCGTGTCCAGGAACGCGGCGGCCATCTTGGACTCCACGATCTTCGGAGCCACGACGTCCCAGTTCAGGGCACTGTGGTGAGTGGCGCTCATGGGCGAGCTCCCGGCGCTGTCCGCCTCGAGCGACCCGGCGGAATCCACCGCCGCCTTGAGCCGCTTGGTCAGGTGGCCGATCCTACTCTCCTTGTCCTTGAGGGTCATGCGTAGGTACCGGAGCTCCTTCGCCTGGAACCCGACCGTACGATCGAGGTCCGCCATGGCTGATGCCATCGGGGACTCGCCGTTCGAAGCCTGGTCGTTTTCCGGCGACGCGTTGGCGGAGTCCAGGTTCGCCGTTCCCTTCGCCGGGGTGGCGCCGGGCGTGAAAGCGACGTGCTTCCCTTCGCGCTTCTTGCCCGGGGTGAGCAGGTCCTTGACCCGCGCCACCGCAGCCTTGGTGCGCAGGCTCACGTCTATCGCCAGGTCGATGGGGGAGGCTGGTTGCGGCGGTTGCGCCGTCACGTCCTGCCCGAACGGGCTCCGCCGTCTCCGCCTCTTGCGCTCCTCGAGCTCCTTCCTGGCATCGTCGCGTTCCGTGACCAGCCGCTCGAGCTCCTCCGCGATGGGGACGGCGAGCTCGTGCCCGGAGTTCTCCAGCGCCAGAAGCAGCTCGCGGAGCCGTTCCATCCGCCGGGCGTCCGCGTCCTTGCGTCGAAGCCGGCGCCACCGCCGCGAGAGCAGATCCTTCAGCGCGGAGAGGATGAAGGGCGCCGCGATGGACACGGCGGTGTGGCCAAAGTTGGCGAACTTACCGCCCCCGGCGCGGTCGTCGGTGATGCCTCGACCGTGACCGTATCGCCCCTCGTGCTTGCGTCGGATCGTCGATCCACCCGTGGAGGAGGACGTCGAGGTCTCGTCCTCCGTCGCGAGCACCTCGACCGATCTTCGCGTCACGGTCATCTCCTCCGTCTCCGTCGCGGTCCCGTCTGCCGAGGGAACGGGGGGCGCGGCGTTCGCGATGGCCTCCATGATGGAGGGCCCGGGAGACACCGCGATCGCCTTGCCGAACATCGCGGGAGTCGCCTGCACCGCCTCACGCCCGCGCGCCTTCCTCGCGGCGCGACTCTCGGGGGGTCTCTGGCGATGCGTCTCCGAGCGGGTGTAGGTGACGTACGACGAGAGGACGCCGCCCGCGCCGAGGCCGAAGAACTTACCCGCGGACGAGCCCGCGAACCAGGACGTCATCCGGGAAGAGACGCGCGCGACTCCGAGGCCCGAACCTCCCCGCGTCGCGTCGTTTGTTCGACCCGCGCGGTTACGATGCGACAGCTGTGTTTGTTTCGAAAAATTCGCAACGGTCGCCAATCATTTCTTTCGTCGCGCACCACAGGCAAACAGTTTCACATCAGGGACAATTACGTTTTATTGGCATTTCCGTGACTTCAGCACAAGCTAGCAGTTATGTCGGTGATTTAGTTTTACATTAGTTCGGTCCCGGCGTTCGCGGCCACCTCCTCTCGATTTTCCCGAGGGGTGTTGCCTCGCATTGCTTCGCACGCGTGGACCGCATTCCACGCGCAAACGAACCCATGCCTTCTCGTGCACTCGACCTCGCCGCACTCGGCCTCGCATCCGAGGAAAAAGACGTGACGGCCGTCAGGCGAGCCTTCCTGCGCAAGTCGAAGACCGCCCACCCGGACAAGGGCGGAACGAAGGAGCAGTTCGTCGCGTTGAAGAATGCGTACGAGCGACTTCTGAAGAACGTCTACGCGGCACCCCGCGCCCCGCCACCCCGCGCCGGCCAGAACAACCACGGCGCCAGCGGCGGTTCGTATCACCACGATGCACCGGATTGGAACGCCTCGTTCGACGATTACGACTGGGATGAGGAGTCTCACTACGACTGGTACGACGATTGGTTCGGTGAGAATTACGAAGAGTACGATGAGGATAACGATGAGAGTCACGACGATTGGTTCGACGCTTTTTACGCCAAGTTCGAAAAGAGAGAGATGAACGAGGAGGAAAGACGGGCGCGACGACAGAATTTCCTGAAGCGACACAAGGACCCTTTAAAACAGGACAGGAAGGCTAAGCCCGGGGAGCCGGTGTGCCACAGCTGTCGGTACCACCGCGGCATCACGGAGGACGACGCCGACTACCGGGGAGTCGACTTCGGCGCATACTCGGCACATCCCAAGGGCAGGATCACCTGCTGGATCTGCAAGCTGAGTTTTGAATCCGTGACGACGCAGTGCAAGGCTGAGAGCAAATCCTGGAGAGATGCCGAGGGCAACAGGCTCGGCAAAGTCCTGGAAGGCAAGGGTGTAATTTTCAGAGCGCTGAGGGGAGCGAAAAAGACATTTTGCCAACAGCCGAAGTCCGAGTACGTAGACGAGACCCGGCTCACCGAATACTTCTGGGTCGAGGACCTGCAGGACTTCGCGGAGCAGCTGCCGGCGATTCCGAGGACGCCGAAGAAGAAGCGCGTGAGTGAGAACGCCGTGCCGGGGACGCCGCCGAGACGACAGAAGAAGTCCACTAAACGGAAGGACTCGTGTGATGACGACGACGCTGACGCGGGGGAGACACTGGACGGGTTGGCGATGAGCCCGGGGAAGCCCAAGTCTGGGGGATTTCGTATACCGAAAAAGACCAAGGCGGAACCCGCGGACGAGCAACCCGAGAGCGAGTCCCTGTGATGAGGGTAAACTGAAAAAGACTCTTTGTGAAACATTTTGTAGCACTATTTTGTATAAAACGAGATTTTACCAAATTCATCGCGAGCGAGGGGGGGATACTGTAGGCGCAGGTGAAGAGCGCGAGACGAGGTGAACGGCTTCCCGATTTGGAACAGAGCATGAACCGCCAGTTTCAAACAGATATATCATACGACAAACAATGACCCGATTACCCAACGTCCACTTTACCACCTCTTGAACCCTCCCCCTCGGCCGCCTCCTCTGCCGCCGCCTCTGCCGCCTCCGCGGCCGCCGCCGCCTCTCCAGGGTTTCTTCTGGTACCCGCCGCCGCCGCCGCCTTGTTGGACCAATTGTTTCAGCGCGTCGGAAACGTTCTGGTCGGCGTCGGTTAAGATCTGCACCAGCTCCTTGGCGTACCGCCCATCCTGCCTGGTGAACAGCGTGTGCGCGACGCCCGAAGCGCCGGCTCGCCCGGTTCTCCCAATCCTGTGAATGTAGTCGTCACACGCATCTCGTGGGAAGTCGTAGTTGATCACGGCCGCCACGTCGGTGACGTCGATCCCCCTCGCGGCGACGTCGGTGCACACCACCATGGTGGTGGTGCCTCGCCTGAACGCGGCGATCACGGCTTCCCTCTCGCGTTGCCCGCGGTCGCCCGACACGGTGTCCGCCGCGTACCCTTCGTCCCACAGGTGCTGCCCGATCCCGTTCACGTCCTTCTTGGTGTTGCAGAAAATCATCACGCGCTTGTTGTGCATCGGACCTCCCTCCTTGTACTCCTCCATCAGTCGTAACAGCTCGGGCCACTTGTCTCTGCCTTCAATAACCTTGACGTTCTGCGTCACCGCTTTGTTCGCAGTGAGCTTGTCCCCGCCGTTGCCCACGGTGATCTTGACTCTGTCGGGTTTGAGTAAATTAGACGCGATTCTCTGAACGCTCTTCGGCCACGTCGCGGTGAATAATAAAGTCTGCCTCTCACTCGCGGCACCCATGCATTGCACGATCTGCATGATATCTTTTTCAAAGCCCATGTCCAGCATCCGGTCGGCTTCGTCCAGGATAAGAACCCGGCACTGGTTCAAGTTCGTGATGGGGTTACCGCCCTTGTTGTGCATGTCTAGCATGTCAAGCATGCGCCCGGGCGTGGCGATGATGATCTCACAGCCCCTCTGGAGCTGGCTCGCCTGGCCCCATTTAGGCGCTCCGCCGTAGACGGCGACGGAGCGGCACCCCAGCGGCTGCCCAAACTTCTGCGCCTCTTGGTTGATCTGCAACGCGAGCTCTCTGGTGGGGGACATGCACAAGGCCAAAGGGCTTCCCTTCGACGCGTGCTTGTGCTCCGCGGCGATGGTCAGCGCGGGCAACAGGTACCCCAGCGTCTTTCCCGATCCCGTCTTGGCAATCGCGAGGACGTCGGTGCCGGTCATGGACACGGGCCACGCCGCGCCTTGCACCGCCGAGGGGCTGGGGAACCCTTGCTTATTCAGCAGGGTGATTAACGTTTTGGGGAAAGGCGCGGCGTTGAAATCAAGGCACACTTTCGTCTCGACGGCGCTGTCATGAATCTTGACTTCGTTGTCCACGAGCCATTTGGATTGTGCGTCAGATGCGGATCCATCACCGGAGTCGTCGGCGGCGGACGAACCACCCGATTTCTTCTTCGCTTCCTTTGCGTTCTCCTTCAGCTTGGCGAGCGCGGCCAGATTGTCCACCGAGAAGTTCTTCGTCGGCGTCGAGGGGCGGTCGGGAACGTCCCCGGAGTCGGAGTTTGTCGGTGTCGATTGCAAGGCGGCCGCCGCCTTTTTCGCAGCCTTGGCTGCTTTCCGCGCCTTCTTCGCCGCTTTCGCGTCATCATCGGACACGCCATCCAGCGCGCGCTTCTTGTCCTTCTTGAGCTTCATCGGTTTCGTGTCGAATTCGGTCGCCATGGTGAAATGGGTGGTGCGGCGAGGTATGGCGAGGAATGGTCGCGAGAAAACAACAATCGTGCGTTTCGAGGTCGTGAGGCTCGCGGACGAGCTGTGTGAGCCTCAGATTTCGCGGCGACAAAAGACAAAATATTGTGACTGATAACCATAGAGCTACACTATCCGTTTTGGCCTGACGATGGGAAGACGGAAAAAACGCACTTAATATACCCTCAAAAAACACCTACGGCGGCACCCTCGTCACACGTACTTCGGTGGGGAATGATCTGCGCGGCTCAGAAGGAACCCGCGGTCAACAACTCAACGGCGACCGCGATGGTCGCCACCTGCATGCCCACGAGCGTGGTCCAGACGTACTTGCCCCACTTGGAGCCGTACCTGTTCGCCGGGTCGCCAGTGGCGTAGCCCTTCGCCCATTCCATCCTCGACTTGATGTAGCCGACGCCGAAGATCCACGTCGAGAGAGGGTACCTGATGCCGCCGATGAGGGAGCACGCGAGGACGGTGGAGAAGGTCTCCAGGGCCTGCTGGTGGCCGCGCTGTATGCAGTTGAACGTGACGCTCTTCTTGTCCTTGCCCGTGGCGTACATGGTGGGGAGGTCAATCTTGTACTCCTTCCGAGCGGCGCCAACCTTGAAGGAGAGAGTCACGAGCATGAAAGATGCACCGATGACGTTGACCAGGATGACGAAGCCGTAGGCCTTGGGGATGGAGGGAGCCATCTCAGATCCGCCCCAGAAGCGTGAGTGGAACTCGGGGATGAACTCCGCGGTCTTCTGGCAGAAATACGTCTCCGCCTGGTAGGGTAAATTAATCGTAAGTCGGCAATCGGTCAAGGGTCGCGCGCGGGGAGTGATGCGATGGTCGGACGGGGCGTACCATGAGGACTCCCGCGGTCTGGGCCATGAGCTTGGCGACGCCTACTAAGAATCCCATAACAGTGTTGGATCTCTGTTCTCGGTGGGTGTATCGGCAGTGCTGTGACAATGCCGGGCCGGTGCCGTCATCAATTCGCGAAAAGTCCGAAAAGCGGCAATGGACCGCACAAATCGAGCTCGAAGGACCGACGAATTAGACATGCCATCACAGAGCAAATAGTATCCGGACCTGCGATTATCTATTTGCCTATTTCCCGAGAAGATCCTGCACGTTTTTGGGCGCCAGTAGTCAGGCCGTTGGTGCAATCTCGTTTGAGCGATACGACACTTTTCGCAGCTCCGTCGGCAACCGATGGGGAGGGGCGCGGAGGCGGGCAAGGCGGACGACTCGGTCGACACCGACGCCAGCACCGCGCCCAAGATGAGTGGGGAGACGGGTGACGCGCCATCGGCGTCGGAAACGACCGAGTCGCACGGGGGAAGGCCGCCCTCGGGCGCGGGCGCTTCCACCTCGTTCGAAAATGGCCAGAAAGGAGTCCACAGACCGGGGCTGGTGAGGCGCCTGGCGAGGTCCATTCCCATGGTCGGCGACTTATTCCTACCCTCGGACGGTAGGTTCGGCGACGGCGCGTTCGATATGAGGATACGCCCCGCGCGAGGGCGCACGTCCCCCTCCACGGACGAAGGCACGGAGAAGGGCACATTTCGGGAGCGGGTCAGCTCGTTCAGCAGTTTGCTGAACGTCCAGAAGGTGTCGCAGAAGGTGAGCGACACGTTGGAGCAGCAGATTGGGAGGTTCGGGCCTGCGGGGATCGAGATTTACAGGTTCGCGTGGCAGAGGTTCAACCGGCGCGTCGCGTTTCACATCGCGTTCTACTCGGTCCTCGGCAGCGTCTTGTTCGTGCTGTGGGCGCTGGCCGCGTGGCAGCTGTGGCTCGTCATGGGACTGTGGGCGTTCCGAAGGTTCATCCTGATGCTCGGGGTCGTGGTGTTACTCGCCATGCTCCCGCCGAGCTTCCCCAACGCGGCGGCGCACGGCCTGAGCCTCGCGCTCGTCGCCGCGGAGCTCTGTTTGCTGGGCGTGAACCTCGTTTTGTTCGGGCTGGTGCACCTCGCGGTGCTCCTGAACAAGTACATCCTCCCGCACTGGTTCCACAGGGGGCTCACGGTGGTGAACGAGATCAGCAGCGGGGTGATCGACCACGACGGCCGCGCGAGGTCGGTGATGACGGGTGAACGGAACAAGCTCCTGGCGCGGCTCTTCCACTGCGAGTCGTACCGGCAGTGGCTCGGGGTGGCGTCGCAGCTCGATAAACTTCCCACCGACCTGGGCGAGGGCGGCGACGAGTGGAGGAAGGACGAGGCGCGGTCGTCGGACGCGTACGACGCGGCGCTGTGCAAGATTTACCTCACGGTGATGAGGCAGGCGAGGGGTAGCGGCGACGCGGCTGCGCTGGGTTTGTCCCTGAGGACCGTGCTGCACCGCAACTTCGGTGGCATGGACCGGCTGCTACGGCTGAGACACGCGAGGACGGGGACCAAGCTCGTGGCGGAGGAGTTCGTGAACGAGCTGTGCAGGAGCGTGAGGTTCTTGGGGACGTGCGGGACGCCCGAGTACGACGCCGTGGTCAACGCGTTCGGCGGCCGGGATGGAGTTTCAAGGAACGGCGGCGGCGAATTGTTGCGGCTGGCGACCGGGCCGGTCACCGGGTCCATGACGCGGCTGGACTCGCCGAGGGGGGACTCGCCGAGGGGGGACTCCATCGCCCGGGGTCCGAGCCCGCCCCCGGGTTTACCCCCAAAGTCCAGCGGCGACAGGATGGATTCGCCCCGCGGCGGCGGCGGCTTGGACACGAGGGTGCCCGAGACTCTTCGCCTGATATCCGAGGCGCACAGGAGCCTGGGCAGGACCGCGCTGTGCCTAAGCGGCGGCGGTGCGCTCGCGATGTACCACTTCGGCGTCATCAAGGTTCTGCTCGAGGAAGGTCTGTTACCCCAGGTTGTCTCCGGGACGTCCGGCGGCTCCATCGTCGCCGCTTTCATCTCCATGTTCCCGGAGGAGGAGCTCCTGAAGACCATCAAGCCCGACCTGATCAGCAGGCACTCCGTGCGCTGGTTCCCCCCGCTGTGGAAGATGATCCTGCATTTCGTCCAGCACTCCGTGCTCATGTCCGGCGACGAGTTTGCCCGAACGACGGAGGCGTACTTTGGCGACGTCACGTTCGCGGAGGCTTTCGCGATTAGCAAACGCGCGGTGTCGATTCAAATCTCCGTCGGTTCGGGTCATGGGTTCGTCCTGAACCACTTCACGTCCCCGCAGGTTGTGATACGCACCGCGGTGAACGCGTCGTGCGCGCTGCCCGGGCTGATGCCCCCGTCGGAGCTGTTGGCCAAGGAAGAGGCCACCGGCGAGTTGATCCCGTTCCATCCCGCTGGTGTGACCTCCTTCGACGGGACGATCACCGCTGACATACCCGCCGCGAGGCTCACGGAGCTGTTCAACTGCAACAACTTCATCGTGTCGCAGGTGAACCCGCACGTCAACTTCGTGCTCCACCTCGCGGACGACGGCGGCGGCGGGAAACGGCTGCGGCACATGGGTCGGTCTGGCGAGAGACGAGCTGCGGTGATCAAGCTGCTCCGCGTCGCCAACTTTCTCCTCCTGAACATCAAGTACGGCATGCAGAAGCTCCTGGAGGTTGACTTGCTCAACCTGCGCATGGTGCGGACGTTGCAGGGTATACTGGTGCAGGACTTCCGCGGGCACGTCACCATCTTGCCGGAGCTCAAGTTTTCGGACTACCTCCGGATCCTTCACCAGCCGTCGGAGGCGGACATGGCGCACTTCATCAGCAATGGGGAACGCGCCACGTGGCCTCACATAGAGGCCATCAGGCTCAAGATGGCTGGGGAGATCGCGCTGCAGGAAGCCGCCGCCGCGCTCAGGGCGAGATTAGCTCGACAGAACCAGACGAGGCACAGCGCGGGGGACGCCACCACCTGGGCGAGGCAGCCTCGGTGGTCTCAGGACGGAGGGGGAGGAACCGGGCTACACGCGGGGACGTCGCCGGCGAACGGGCCGGGACATCACAGGAAGAATAGTTCGATGGACGCGGCTGCGGCGGAGCACCTCGGCGCGGGGCTGAGCTGCGCGGTGACGCAAGGGGACTTCCACTGAGCGACTACTACGATAGCACCAGAAATTACACTCACCACTCGAGTTCTCACCCGCGATGACTGGACTGCTCAGCTGCTGGATTAACCCAGCTGCCCAGCCCGAGGCCACGTTTGTGGCTCTCCTTCGCACGTTCAATCCGAGGTGGACGCGCACACACGAGCGCGCGTGTCGAGTGTCGAGCGGATCTTTTCGCGATGTCTGCGACGTCGATGGCCTCATGGGCCACGGCCGTGCGCCCCGGAGCTGTCCGCAAGGCTGCAGCCGCGCCCCGCGCGCGGACGATTCTTCCCGGCGGCACCCCCCACGCCGCCTCCAGCCGGTCGCGTCGGTGCCTCCGCGTCGCCGTCTCCACCGCCGAGGAGAACGTCGCCACGAGCAGCACGCGCATGGCCACCGTCGAGGAGAACAAGGGCGTCGTCTACCCCAGCAACCTGCGATGCGCGCTGCAGGTGAACGTCCCGACCCCGGAGGTTGAGGATCCGGAGTACTCGCTGTCGAATTACATGCGACTCCCGGTGGACCAGTACGTGGGCATCGAGCTGCCCATGGGCGCGGAGATGAAGCGCGTGCCCGGCGACCGCACCATGTTCCAGCTCGAGATCCCTGGGTTGAAGTTCCTCAGCCTGGAGGTCAAGCCCGTGGTGAGGGTGAGGGTGCGACTCATCGGCGACGGATCGGAGGTTATGACCTGGACCGGTCAGAGCGGTCACCCGGGGGGGAAAACCCCGGAGTGGCGCGCGGCGGAGGCGGCGCGACTGGAGGAAATCGCCAAGGAGGCTGAGTGCGTGGACGACGACGACGAGCCCGAGGAGTGCCCCGCGCCCGCGCCGGCGCCCACGCCCACGGGCCGGGCGGAGCGGGAGGACGTCGAGCTCCACGGCCCGTGCGTCCTCATCGAGGCCATCTCGTGCCGGGTGGAGGGTAAGACGGTGGAGGAGCTCGGCGTGAACGACCTGTTCGTGTTCCGCGGGACCACGTGCTTCAGGTGGAGGTCCCGCGGCGACGGCACGGACGTTTTACCGGTGCCGAACCGAACGGGACCCGGCGGCGAGGACGAGGCGGGCACCGGCTGGGCTAAGGCGCCGGTGGTGGGCGCCAAGAAGCTGAAGGACGGGGAGTCGTGCATCGTGGGCTGGGCGGACATCGGCGTCGGCGTGGATCCCCCGGGGGCATTCGCGCTTCTGCCGCAGAGCTTCGCGGAGAAGGTGGGCGACGCGGTGATGCGCACCACGCTCAAGGCGCTGCAGAGCGTGTTCCTGAAGGGCCTGGCGACAGATTACGCCAAGTGGGCGTCGGACGCCGATTACAGGGCTCAGAGGGAGATCGCGGCAGCAGCCGCTGCCGAGGAGGCTGGGCTGTGATCAATTGTATTGTTTGTGGAGAGGTCAAGACATTCTTTTAAGAAGATTCAACGTCGTGTATTACAAATGTTGGTGCTATATATCGTCATCGTTCCGTAGAAGCCGAATGCTAGGCATTTAGTTGCCACCGCGGAGGCGGAGCACGAGGTGGAGGGTGGACTCCTTCTGGATGTTGTAGTCCGCGAGGGTGCGGCCATCCTCGAGCTGCTTGCCCGCGAAGATCAGGCGCTGCTGGTCGGGGGGGATGCCCTCCTTGTCCTGAATCTTAGCCTTGACGTTGTCGATGGTGTCGGAAGACTCAACCTCGAGGGTGATGGTCTTGCCAGTGAGAGTCTTGACGAAG